>Ga0209474_10000661_pt1 | contig 36780 bp, 34 predicted proteins | sample GraSoiAngelo_145_FD_185902 | JGI IMG/M metagenome (GOLD analysis project Ga0209474, IMG submission 185902) | Grasslands soil microbial communities from the Angelo Coastal Reserve, California, USA - 14_1009_05_20cm (SPAdes) (version 2) | ecosystem: Environmental > Terrestrial > Soil > Grasslands...
GAGGCCAGCGCACCCAAAAGCGTCACCCAGGGGCTCACTCCCAGGCCTACGGGCCCGGTGTTGATCAGCAGCGCCGAGCCCAGCAGCATGGCGATCACGCCACCGGCCGTCAGGATGCCGTGGGTGGGGGCCTTGAAGTCGGCCACGAACAGCCCGAACGCGAAGAGGATCAGCAGCACCCCGCCGAGGTTGATCGGGAGCCCGACCAGCGCCACCAGCGCCAGCACCCCGCTGATCACGCCCACCACACCGGGCAGGATGGCGCCCGGCGTGGTCAGTTCGACCAGGATCCCGAAGGCCGCCAGCAGCAGCAGGAGGTAGGCCACGTTGGGGTCGATGAGGGCGTGCAGCCACTGCTGGGACCACGGCATCGGGTAGTCCTCGATGCGGGCGCCGGCCAGCGCGAGCTGGACCTGGCTGCCGTCAGGCCGCTTCAGCGTGCGGCCGTCGAGCGCCCGCAGGAGCGAGGCCACATCGGCCGCCTCCAGATCTGCGACGTGCAGATCCACAGCCTGTTCGGCGTTGATGTTGACGCTCTCCCGCACCGCCTTCTCGCACCAGTCCGCGTTCCGGCCGTGCACGGTGGCGAGGTTGCGGACCCGGGTCACCGCGTCGTTCAAAACCTTCTTGCCGAGGTCCCCGGTCAGGTCGCTGCCGCCGGCCTGTATGGGATGCGCCGAGCCGAGGTTGGTGCCGGGCGCCATCGCCACCAGGTCGGCCGCCTGGTCCACGAAGAGACCGGCGGAGTCCGCGCGCGCGCCCGCCGGATAGACGAAGGCGACCACCGGCACCCGGGAATTGAGCAGCGCCGTGATGATCGTGTCCATCGACTGGGAATCGCCGCCCGGCGTGTCGGTGACCAGCAACAGCGCGGACGCTCGCTCGCCCGCGGCCCGGGCCACTGCTTGCTGGAGATAGCCGGCGGTGACTCCGTTGATCTCGCCATCGAGGTGAGCCTGGAGCACCGGCGGTGAGGCGGCCCCGGCGCGGACCGGCTGCAGCAGGAGCGTCGCCAGGGCGCCCAGCATGGCCATGCGGGTCCAGCGCATCGCTGTCCCCATCATGGACCGCGCGAGGGCGGACGGTTAGCCCGCCAGCTCGACCTCGGTCAGCAGCACCCGTTTGCTGGTGGTCAGCCGGCCCGCCACGTCCGCGTTGTAGGTGCCCGAGGTGGGGGCCACGTCCGCGTAGTCGCCGCCCACCGCAATGCTGACCTGGTTGAGGCCGCCGCGGCTGGCGTGGGTGGGGTCGAACGGCCAGGCGATGGCCTCGCCGGTGCCGTCATCGGCCGGCAGCAGAACCTCGACCCAGGCGTGGGTGCCGCCTTCCCCGATCAGGTGCCCGGAGACGTAGCGGGCGGGCAGGTGGCAGGCCCGGCAGAGGGCCAGCATCACGTGGGCGTAGTCCTGGCAGACGCCTCGGCCCAGCGCCAGCGCCTGGGCGGCCGTGGTGCTGACGTCGGTGAGTCCGGCCTGGTAGCTCATCGCCTGGTAGACCCAGTCGTTGATGCGGTCGGCCAGTTCAAGTCCCCAGGGCGCAGACCGAGCGAGCTCGGCAGCGGCAGCCTGCAGCCGCTCATCGGCGGCGGTCAGTCGTGTCGGCTCCAGCAGGTAGGCGGCGCTCAGCCAGCCGTCCGCGAGGCGGTGGGGCTCGCTGGCGCGGCGCTCGACGCGGACCTCGGCCCGGAACTCGATCCTGGCCACGACCTCCGGCGCCAGCACGTCGACGACCAGGTTGCCGAACTCGTCGAACCGGTCGCTGACCAGCGTGCCCGAGCCGTCGACCTCCAGGCGGTGGTCGAGCCGGCGCTGGTCCCCGAAGCGCTCGGGCGGGATCACGACCAGGCGATGCCGGAGGTCGCGGATGGGCGCCGGGTAGTCGTAGCGAAAGCTTTGCTCGACCAGATAGGAGACGCGGCGCGCGGCCGCCCAATCCATGCTCACGCGGCTACATCCGCCCAGACTTGGAGAGACTCGAATCGAGCCGGACCGTAGGTGGTCATCATCGCCACGTCGAGGGCATCGCGGCCCCGGCCGATCAGGACGCGCCCGGTGCGGCGCTGGTTGTTGCGGGGATCGAACGTCCACCAGCGGTCGCCCAGCCAGACCTCCATCCAGGCCGCGAAGTCCATCGGTGAGTCGGGCGGCGGCACCCCGATGTCGGGCAGGTAGCCGAAGACATAGCGCGCCGGCACATTCAGAGCTCGGCAAAAGGTGACCGCCAGGTGCGTGAGGTCGCGGCAGACGCCGACCCGGTCACGGTAGACGTCGACGGCCGTCGTCTTGGGGTTGCTGGTGCCGTACTGGAAGCGCACGTTTTCGTGCACCCAATCGCAGACGGCCTGCACCCGCGCGAAGCCCGCCTCCGTCTCGCCGAACAGCTTCCAGGCTTCATCCATCAGCAGATCCGAGAGGCAGTAGCGGCTGGGCAGCAGGAAGTGGAGCACCTCCCCGGGCAGTGCCTCCACCGCCAGCTGAGGCGCCTCCGAGGCGTCGGGGTCGAGTGCGTCCGGCACTTCGCACACAGCGTCATAACGGATCTGGAGCTCACCTTCCGGCATCAGCAGCCGCTTCACGCCGTTGCCGTAGACGTCGTCGTATTCGTCCAGCGGGAGCACCGGTTCGGTGGCCCAGGTTTCGCTGACCAGGCGGTGCGCGGCGTCGGTACGCGGGCGGACCTGCACGATCGCCGGGCTGGGGGCCGTCACCTGGTAACGGAACTCGCAGCCGACGCGCAGGCTGATCGTCTTCTCTGCGGTCCGAATGGCGGAGAAACTATACCGGTGGCAGCACGGCGGGCCCTCGGCGATGGCTACCGGCAAAACGGCTTCTACGACGAGATGTTCGCGGGTCCGGCACAGCCGCGCGCCGCTTATCGGCGCATCTACGAGCGACTCAGCCAGCTCGGCGCGCCGGAGCTGGCGCGCCGCCACCAGGTGGCGATGGGCATGCTCCGCAACCACGGCATCACCTTCGCCGTGTATCCCGACGAGCAGGGCATCGAGAAGGTGTTTCCCTTCGACGTGATCCCCCGCGTGATCTCGGCGCGGGCCTGGAGGCGGCTGGAGGCCGGGCTGCGCCAGCGCGTGCAGACGCTCAACCATTTCCTGGAGGACATCTACGGGCGCAAGCGCATCCTGCGCCAGCGGGCGATCCCGCCCGAAGTGGTGCTTTCGAGCCCCCAGTACATGCGCGAGATGGACGGTTTTCCGGTGCCCCAGGGCATTCACTGCCACATAGCCGGCATCGACCTGGTGCGCGACCAACGCGGCGATTTTCTCGTGCTCGAAGACAACCTGCGGACGCCCTCCGGCGTGTCGTACGTGCTGGCCAACCGGCAGGTCATGAAACGCGTGCTGCCTGACCTTTTCGCCGGTTATCCGGTGCGCCCGGTCGAGGGTTACACGCATCTCCTGCTGCGCAACCTGCGCTGGCTGGCTGCGCGCGAAGCGGCCGAGCCGACCGTCGTCCTGCTCACGCCCGGCATCCACAACTCCGCCTACTACGAGCACCTCTACCTGGCGCGGCAGATGGGGATCGAGCTGGTCGAAGGCACCGACCTGCTGGTCGACCGCGACCAGGTTTTCATGCGCACCACGCGCGGCCTGCGCCGGGTTCACGTGATCTACCGCCGCGTCGACGACGAATGGCTCGACCCGGTCTTCGGCCGCCCGGATTCCATCGTCGGCGTGCCCGGCCTGGTCGCTGCCTACCGCGCCGGCGGCGTGGTGCTCGCCAACGGCATCGGCAACGGCGTCGCCGATGACAAGGCCGTTTACTCGCTGATCCCGACCCTCATCAAGTACTACCTGGGCGAGGACCCGATCCTCCCCAACGTGCCCACGTACCTGTGCGCGCTGGACGACCAGCGCCGGCATGTCCTGGCGCACCTGGAGCAGATGGTGGTGAAGACAGTCGATGGTTCCGGCGGTTACGGAATGCTGATCGGCCCCGAGTCGAGCCGCCGCCAGCAGGAGGCCTTCCGGCGCCAGATCGAGGCCCACCCGCGCGCCTTCATCGCCCAGCCGGTGGTCTCGCTCTCGGTGCAGCCGGTGCTCGATGGCAGCCGGCTGCGGCCCTGCCACCAGGACCTGCGGCCCTTCGTGCTGAGCGGTCCCGACGTGGACGTGATCCCGGGCGGCCTAACCCGAGTCGCACTCAAGGCGGGCTCGCTGGTGGTCAACAGCTCGCAGGGTGGCGGCAGTCGCGACACCTGGGTGCTGGGCGCCCTGGGCTCCGGGGACTCCGAGGTTGCTTAGCCGCGCGGCCACCTCGCTCGCCCTGCTCGGCAGGATGCTGGAGCGCTCCTATCACCTGGCGCGCATCCTGGAGGTGCACGTCGCGCTCTCCCTGGATCGCCGGGACGAGCCTGGGGCCGGCTTCTGGAACGCTCTCCTGGAGCTCGCGGGCTGGCCGCCGCCCGGCAGCGTGGACCGCCGTGAACAGGCCACCGAGCTGCTGGTGGCAGGCTCAGCCGGACCTTCGGTGCGGCGCAGCGTGGCCGCCGCGCGCACCGCCGCCCAGGCGGTGCGGCCCTCACTACCGAGTGAGCTCTACGAGGCCGTCAACGCGCTCCATTGGCGGCTCCAGGAAGACGGCTGGGACAGCGACCTGCACGGATACCTGATGGACGTGCAGATGACGGTGCACCTGGTCGACGCCCTCCTCGAGGACGCCATGAGCCACGATGAGGCGCGCGACTTCGTGCGCCTGGGCAAGTTTCTGGAGCGCGCGGACAACGTGGTCGCGCTGGTGGTGCGCAAGTCGGTGGAGCTGGCCGAGGCGCCCGAGGACGCACTGGAGTGGACGGCCGTGCTCAAATGCTGCTTTTCCTTCGAGTCCTACCGCGCCCGCTACTCGGCGCCCGTCACGCCGGAGCAGGTGGTCGGATTCCTGCTCCTGGACCCCGACCTCCCGCGCTCGGCGCGCTTTGCCGTCAACGCCGCTCAGGAGTCGGTGCGACGGATCGACGAGCGCGCGGGCTCCCGGCCTCGACGCCTGCTGGCCGGCCTGCACAACCTGTTCGAGAACGCCGATGCCGCACAGGTGGCGCGCCGGCCGCGGGAGTTCGAGGTGGACTTCCGGGCACTGCGCCAACCCCTGGAGGAGGCGCTGGCCGCGACCTACTTCCGGCCCAGCCGGGTGGCCTCGGCGGTGCCCGCCGGCGAAGGCGGGGGGCGGGTGCCACAACAGCAGCAATGAGCCGTTTCGAGATCATCCACGAGACGCGCTTCGAATACAGCGCCCCCATCTCGGAGACCGTGATGGAGCTGCGGCTGCGGCCGCAGGACGGCGGAGGCCAGCGCTGCCTCGACTTCCATCTCGAGGTCGAGCCCCGCGCGGGCATCCGCGGCTATCGCGACGGCTACGGCAACCAGGTCCACTACTTCAACCTGCTGCGGGACCACCCGCGGCTCCGGGTGACCAGCCGGTCGCTGGTGGAGACCGGCCTGCCGGCCCGCAGAGAGGTGGACGGCGCCGCCCTGGTTCTGGACTACCTGCGCCCACGCCCGCCGGCCGGTGACGTGCCCGGTGTGCGCCGGCTGGCGGCCCGCCACCGGCCGGCCACCTCGGAGCCGGCCGCCATGGAGGCAGCGCTGGACAGCCTGGCACTGGCCATCAGCCGCGATTTCGTCTACGACACCACCGTCACCACCGTCTACAGCTCCGTGGAGCAGGTGCTGGAGCTGCGGGCGGGCGTTTGCCAGGACTTCGCCCACCTGTTCATCGCCGCCGCGCGCGCTCTGGGTGCGCCCGCGCGCTACGTCAGCGGCTATATCCACGTGCCCGGGCCCGAGGCTCTCACCGAAGGCGCCTCCCACGCTTGGGCTGAGGCTTGGGTTGAGGGTCGGGGCTGGCTTGGCTACGACGCCACCCACCCGGTGCGCGCCGGCGCCAACCACGTGCGCGTGGCGGTCGGCCGCGACTACCGCGACGCGGCGCCCACTCGCGGGGTCTACGTGGGCGCGGCGACCGGAGCGATGGAGGTCAGGGTCAGCACCCGCCCGGTCTAGAAACTCTTGCACCGGGCCCGGGCGCCTCCGCTCGGGCCCTTTTCTGCCTCTAGAGGGTGCACGGGCGGGCGGGTGTCTGCTAGGGTGCCCGGGGCCCGGTCGGGGTAGGTCGGGCCCGCTTCCACTACATGCGCACACTCCTTGCAATGGCTCTTGCCGTGGCTTCCCTGGCCGCCGTCTCAGTACCTGCGGCCGCGGACGATGAGGCGAACGTGCGCGGCCGGCTGGCCACCGTGGCCGAGCAGATGGCGGCCAACCAGCAGGCCATCGCACGGCTCCAGGCCCAGGTCGCCGATCGCCAGCAGCGGATCGAGCGCGAGCGCGCCCAGCTCCGCCTCCTGGCCCGAGCGATCTACGCGCAGCCCGACAGCACGCTGGTCCTGGTTGCGCAGTCGCCCTCGCTGAGCGATGCCGTGACCCGCCTCAACGACCTGCTGAGCGCGGGCGATCGTGCCCGGTCCACCAAGGCCGCCCTCGACCGCGACCTCTACGCCCTGCAGTCGCAGCGCCTGGAGCTGCAAGCCCGGGAGGCGAGTCTCGAACAGCAGAAGGCCGACCTGGACGCCGAGTACGCGCGGCTGGTGGCTCAGGCCGAGGCCGCGGCTGCGGCGCGCCGTGCTGCGCCCCCGCCGCCGCCGGCGCCCCGGCTCCCACCGGCGCCGGCCGCCGCGCCGGCCGGTGACATCCCGTCGTTGATCCTGGCCGCCTGGGCGCCGCTGGGCTCGGCCACCGCGCAGTGGGCGGTGCGGCTGGCGCAGTGCGAGTCAGGCCTCAACCCCTACGCCGTCAATCGCTACAGCGGCGCGGCGGGGCTGTTCCAGTTCCTGGCCACCACCTGGGCGGGCACGCCCTGGCGGGCGCAGTCGCCCTTCGACGCCTCCGCCAACGCGCAGGCCGCCGCCTGGCTGTACTCCAAGTACGGCGCCGGCCAGTGGAGCTGCCACCCCGCCTAGGGTCTAAGACTCCTCCCCGCTCCGCGGGGAGGTGCCGAGCGCAGCGAGGCGGAGGGGGGCGCTGGTCAGCCGATGATGCGCTGCGTTCGCAAATCTGCGAGCTCGGCCCTTCCCAAGCCCAACACTTCCGTCAACACCTCAGCCGTGTGCTCGCCCAGGTCGGGCGCCCGTCGCGGCGGCAGCCGGGGCGCGGCCCCGAACTGCACCGGCGAAGAGGTTGCGGGCCAGCGCCCCACGCCCGGCTGCTCGATCTCCGCGAACATCGGGTTCTCGCGCAGGCGCGGCTCCTCGGCCACCAGTTGCTGGAAGGTCCGGTAGGGTCCCCACAGCACTTCGTGGCGGTCAAATGCATCCGCCACCTCGGCCAGCGTGCGACCCGCCACCCAGGGCTCCAGCACTGCCCAAACCTCGGTCCGGCGCTGGAAGCGGACATCCTCACGTACGAACTCAGCCGGGAAGTCCATGCCCACGGCCACGCACAGTGACCGCCACTGCCGCGGCGTGAGCGCCAGCACCATCAGGTGGCGGCCGTCGCGGGTGCGGAAGTCGCGGCCCAACGTCCCATAGGTGTCATTGCCGACGCGGGGGCGGGGCTCCGCCTCCAGCACCGCCTCGGCGACCGCGCCCAGGTGCGCGGTCACGGCCAGCGCCACGTCGGCCAGGCTGATGCCGACCCGCTGGCCGGCGCCGGTAAGGCGGCGGTGGCGATCGGCGGCCAGTAGAGCCGCCGCGGCCAGGAACCCGGTGGCCACGTCCCAGGCCGGCAGCACGTGGTTGACCGGCCCCTCCAGCTCGGCGGGCCCGGTCACGAACGGCCAGCCGGCGGCGGCGTTGACGGTGTAGTCGACGGCCGCGCTTCCATCCGGGTTGCCGGTGATGGCCACCAGCACCAGGTCCGGCCGCCGGGCCGAGAGCTCTTCCCAGGAAAGGGCGCCCGCCGGCAGGTTGGTGAGCACGGTGCCCACGGCTCCGGCCAGCGCGGCCAGCAGCTCGCGACCGCGCGCGGAGCGCGCGTCGAGCGTGACCGAGCGCTTGCCCTGGTTGAGCCCGGCCCAGTAGAGAGAGCGGCCCGCATGCAGCGGCCAGCGGTCACGGTCGATGCCGCCGCCCACGGGGTCGACCCGGATCACGTCGGCCCCCATGCCGGCCAGGGTGGCCCCGCCCAGCGGCGCCGCCACGAAGGCGGAGACCTCGAGCACGCGCAGGCCGGCCAGCACGCTCATGGGTGTGGAAAGAGGGGGGCGCCGGAAGCCTGGTAGCTGCCGCGCCAGCGGCAGGACTCCTGACGCCCCTTACCCAGAGTTTGCCTCGCCGAGCAGCTGCTCCAAGCGGTCCACGTAGCCGGCCATCACCGCGAAGGCCTTGTTCACGGGCTCGGGCGAATTCATGTCGACGCCCGCGGAGCGCAGCACGTCCAGTGGGTAGTCAGATGACCCGGCGGAGAGGAAATCGATGTAGGCCCGCACGGCGTCGCCCTTGCCATCGAGCACGCGCTCGGCCAGGGCGTGGGCGCCGGCGATACCGGTCGCGTACTGGTACACGTAGAAGTTGCTGTAGAGGTGGGTGTGGAACTGCGCCCAGGTGATGCCTGAGCGCTGGCGGTCGAGGTCGGAGCGGTGCTCGACCACGCCGCCATAAACCTCGTCCAGGAGCGAGGCCATGAGATCGGTCATGGCGTCGGCGGTGACGGCCTCCCCGCGCTCCACGCGTTGGTGCAGCTCCAGCTCGAAACGCGCCAGCGAGGGCATGATGAAGAAGTAGCGATGGAAGTTGGCCATCGCTTCCTCGATCAGGTTGACCTGGAAGTCGGGGTCCCGGTTGGTCTGCAGCAGGTGCGCGCGGACCATGGCCTGATGAAAGTTGGACGCCACCTCGGCGATGAACAGCCCGTAGTTGGCGTAGACGTAGGGCTGCCGATTCTTGGAGTACCAGCTGTGCATGGAGTGGCCCAGCTCGTGGGCCAGCGTGCTCATGCTGAAGACGTTGTCGTTGTAGCTCATGAAGATGAAGGGATGGGTGCCGGGCACGCCCATCGAGAACGCGCCCATCCGCTTGCCGCGGTTGGGATAGATGTCCACCCAGCGCTGCTCGAGCGCGCCCTGGCGCAGCGCCGTCACGTACTCCGAGCCCATCGGCTGCAGCCCTTCTGAGATCCAGTCGACGGCCTGCGAGTAGGGAACCGGCGTGCGGGCGCGCCCCAGCGGCGCGCGGGTGTCGAAGACGTAGAGATGGTCGACGTCGAGCACCCGCTTGCGCAATCGCCAGTAGCGGTGCCAGGTGCCCAGGTTGGCCTGGAACGCCGCCAGCACGTTGTGGAAGACCTCGACCGGGATGTTGTTGGGGTCGAGCGCCGCTTCCAGCGAATCGCGGTAGTGGCGGGCGCGGGCGAAGAAGACGTCGCGCCGGATTCCGGTGTTCAGGCTGGCGGCCATGGTCCGGCGCAGCGCCAGGTGGGCGTCGCCGTAGTTCTCCCAGGCCGATCGGCGGACGTCGCGGTCGGGGTGCGTGAGCAGGTCGGCATAGGTGCCCTGAGCCAGCTCGTAGTCGCCGGCCGCGCCGTTGGCGGGCTCGAAGATCAGCTCTGCGTTGGCCAGGATCCCGTGCACGGTGCTGGCCGCCTGCAGCGGTTCGGCCGCCAGGCTCAGCACCTCCTCGACCTCCTCCGAGCGCACGTGCGCCTGGCGCCGGCCGAGGCGGTCGAAGTGATGGTCGTAGATGCGCAGGCGGTCGTGGTCGCGGGCCCAAGACCGGAGCTGCGCGATACCGATCTGCAGCATCTCCGGCTCGGCAAAGGAGAGTGCCGCGTTGACACGCGTGGTCAGGTTGCGCACCCGCTCGGAGCGGGCGCTGGCGGCCTGGTCGGAGCTGTCGACGGCCGTGAACATGGTCGCGTAGACCTGGATCCGGCCCAGGCTGCGCAGCGCGCGCTCGGCGGCCTCGAAGTAATCGGCGACCGCATCCGGCCCCGAGCCCAGGTGGCCCTTGAACTCCTGGAGGTCCGGGATGGTGGCGGCGACACGGTCGAACTCCGCCTCCCATTCCGCCTCGCTGGCGAAGACGCTCTCGGGGTCCCAGGTGTGCTCCTTTGCGACCTCGGAGCGCGCCGGCAGGGTGCGCGCGATCAAGTTTCGCTCAAGACCAGTTGCCGCTCGTCCCCACCGGCGTGCTCCAACATCCTCCAGGGTGTAGAAAAGGCTAGCGGTGTCTGGGGCGCAGGCGATTCAAGACAAGCACCTCGAACTCAACGACGGGACCAAGGTTCATGTCCGGCCACTCCATGCCGAAGACGAAGAGGCGCTGCACGACGCCTTCGCCCGGATGTCGGAACGCAGCGTCTACTTCCGCTTCTTCAGCCCGCTCAAGCGCCTGCCCGAAGAGCTGGCCCACAAGCTGGCGCAGGTCGACGGGGACGTTCGCTTCGCGTTTTGCGCCACCCACCGGCTGGGTCACGAGCACGACGTGGAGCACATCGTCGGGGTGGCGCGCTACGACCGCATCGCAGGGACCAGCGTGGCCGAGGTGGCGGTGGCCGTGGTCGATGATTTCCAGCACCGGGGCCTGGGCTCCCAGCTCCTGACCATGCTGGCGCGGGTTGCGCTGGAGCACGGAATCGACACCTTCACCTTGATCGTGCTGCCCGAGAACCAGGCCATGCTGCGCCTGTTGCGGCGCATGGGCTGGATCCACCAGGCCCGCCTCCACGGCGGGATGTACGAGATCACCTTCCACCTGCCGGCAGAGGCATGACTCCCGGCCCCGAGCTCCAGGAGGCGCTGGCGCGCGCCTCGGACTGGGCGCTGCGCTACTTCGAGGACGCGCGCGCGTACCCGGTGCTCTCCCAGGTCGAGCCGGGGTCCATCCGGCAGGCGTTGCCCGGCGCTCCGCCCGAGGAGGGCGAGCCATTGGGCGCACTCCTGGACGACTTCGAGCGGCTGGTGCTGCCGGGGGTAACGCACTGGAACCACCCCCGCTTCTTCGCCTACTTCGGCACCAGTTCTTCCGGCCCCGGCGTGCTGGCCGAGCTGCTGATCGCCGCGCTCAACGTCAACGGCATGCTCTGGCGCACCTCGCCCGCGGCCACCGAGGTGGAGGAGGTGGCGTCGGACTGGCTGCGACAGGCGATCGGCCTGCCGGAAGACTTCAGCGGCGTGATCAACGACACCGCCTCGACCAGCACCCTCTACGCGCTGGTGGCCGCCCGCGAGGCCGCCGGCCTGGACGCCCGCCGGGGAGGCGTCGATGGCCGCCGCCTGCGCTACTACGCTTCGGCCGAAGCCCACTCCAGCGTGGAGAAGGCGGGCCTCGTGATGGGCACCGGGTCGGCGGGCTGCGTGCGCATCCCGGTCGACGCCCAGTTCCGGATGCGGCCGGGCGAACTGGCGGCGGCGATCGCCCGCGACCGCGCGGCCGGATTCACGCCCTTCGCGGTGGTGCCCACCGTGGGGACCACCAGCACGACCTCGATCGATCCGGTGCCCGAGATCGCGGAAATCGCCCGGCGGGAAGGGCTGTGGCTGCACGTCGACGCGGCCTACGGAGGCGCGGCCGCCATCCTGCCCTCCCATCGCCACGTCCTGGCCGGCTGCGAGCAGGCCGACTCGCTGGTGGTCAACCCGCACAAGTGGCTTTTCACGCCGCTCGACTGCAGCGTCCTGTACTGCCGCCGCGAGGACGTGCTCCGGCGCGCGTTCAGCATCGTGCCCGACTATCTGAGCAACCCGGAAGGCGACAGCGTCCGCAACCTGATGGACTACGGCACCTCGCTGGGCCGCCGCTTCCGAGGTCTGAAGCTCTGGTTCGTGCTCCGCGCTTTCGGCCTGGAGCGCGCCCGTCAGGTTCTGGCCGCGCACATCGAGATGGCCCAGCGGCTGAAGGACTGGATCGAGGCCGACCCCGACTTCGAGGTGCTGGCGCCGGTGCCTTTCAGCACGGTGGTCTTCCGCCACCGCGCCGGGGACGAGGCCAACCGGAGCATCGAGGAGGCGGTCAACGGCTCAGGCGTCGCCCTGATCTCGCATACGTCGGTAGGCGGCGCTTACGTCCTGCGTATGGCGATCGGAAACCTGCGCACCACCGAGGCCGACGTGCGCGCCGCTTGGGACGCCGTCCGGGCGGCTGCGGCTCAGTTGAAGGTCAGTTCCCAGACCTCGTCCTCGAATCCCACTTCGTAGCCCAGGCGCCGGTACACCTCATAGGCTCGGGTGGGGTTCTCGGCATCCACATAAAGAGATGAACTGCGCGCGCCGGCCGCGCGCAGGCGGCGCAAGGCCTCGGCCGTGAGGGCCGCGGCGAGTCCCCGTCGCCGGTGCTCGGGCAGCGTGCCCACGATGCCCACCAGCCCCACCGGCTGTGGCCGGCGGTCCTCCTCGTACTCTTCCAGCCCGGAGATCACGAGGGCGGCCGGCCGCCCAGTGGCCGTCACCGCCATCAGTTCCAGGCCGGGCACGAAGCCGGGCGCCGAGCGCCGGCGCTGAAGGGTTTCCAGGCGCCCCCGGCTGTGCCGCCAATGTTCGGCGAAGGCCAGCTCGTAAGCGTCCATCCACTCCTGTTCGCTGATCGCCCCGGCGGTGTCGTCGAGCAGCCGGTAGCCATTGGCCAGCGGCAGGGCCGGAACCGCCAGCAGGTTCGGCCGGTCCATGCGCCAGAACCTGCGGGCCCGCGCGAGTCCGGTGCGCTCCAGGCCGTCGCCGTGGCCCCGGCCGCGCCAGACCTGCACGCCCCAGGCGGCCGAGGCGCGGCTCAACGCGATGCCCCAATCCGCCAGCGGCACCAGCAGCTCGGGGCCGGCGATGATCTCGGCTCGGGCGAGTGTGCCTTCCGGAATCGGGCGGTCGAAGACCAGGACGCCGGCCACCATGGCGCCGTCCTGCTCCACCACCCGGGAGCGGGCCGCCCAGTCGAAGTCGCCCAGCATGCGCTGGAACCAAGCTGCATTGGGGACGCAGTTCACGATCCCCTCGCGCACCAGGCGCTTCATCACCACGCGCAGCGCGCGCAGGTCGCTTGGCTTGCCTGGTCTCATGCCGTGACCCGAGCGACCACGTCCTCCAGGTCGGGCACGCCCGCGCGCAGCATCTCCTCGAGCTGGGTCTCGACCGCGTGTGCGGTCTCCAGGCTGGTGCCGGGCGCCATCTCGGCGACCACGTGCGCGTAGATGGCGCCGTCGCGCGCCGAGAGCTCGACGTCGCGCAGGCGCACCACCTCCTGGTGGCCCTCCACCACCTCCCGCACCCGGCCGGCCACGTCGGCCCGGCGCGCGGTCACGTCCTGGCCGCGGACGACGTCCGGTTCCAGCGGCTCGAGGTGGATGTCGATCCGCGAGGCCTCCGGAAGCTCACGGCGCAGCGCCGCCTCCAGCCCGCTGCTGATGGCCGTCGCCTCGCGCAGCGAGATATGGCCGGGCAGCTTGGCATGCATGGTCAGGTGCAGGCTGCCGTCGCCCTCGAGCTCCACGGTCACGTTGTGCAGGTCGCGCACGGTGCCGTCGCGGGCGGCGGCCGCGTGCACGCGCTCGACCAGGTCGGCGGCGCGCACGTCGGACTCCACCTCCAGGGTGAGGGACAGATTGGGCAGGTCGCGGGCCACCGCTTCCCGCACGTCCTGGCGCAGCGCCTCTGCGCCCTCGACCGAAAGCGTGCGCCGCGCCGACAGCCGCACGTCGCCGAGGAGGTGGGAGCCCGAGTGGCGCACCCGGACCATCTTCACGTCGCGCACGCCACCCACACGCCGGATGGCGCCCGCCAGCTGCCGCTCGACCTCCTCTGGTGAACGGTCGATCAGAATGTCGCCCGAGCGACGCAGGAGGATGATCGCCGCCCGCGCGATCACGCCGGCCACCAGCAGCGCGGCGACCGAGTCGGTCCAGGTGTAGCCCAGCCGGACCCCGATCAGGCCGAGCAGCACGCCAAGCGAGGAGAGCACGTCGGCCGAGCGGTTAGTGGCACTCGCCTCCAGCGCGGCGCTGCCGGCCCGCCGTCCGACCGCCCGGAGCAGCCAGGCGCGCACGGTCTCGATAAGCATGCCTGCGACGAGCAGCGCGATCGCATACCACGCCGGGTTCACGGGATGGCTCCCGGTCAGCAGGCGGTTGACGGCCGCGTAGGCGATGCCCAGCGCCGTGAAGACCAGCAGGAGTCCCTCGGTGAACGCGGCCAGGTTCTCGGTGCGGCCGTGTCCCCAGGGGTGGCGTCGGTCGGCGGGCTTGGCCGCAGTGCGCACGGCCAGCATGGCGAAGCCTGAGGCGGCGCCGTCCAGCAGCGAGTGCGCGGCCTCGCTGAGGATGCCCAGGCTGCCGGTGAGGAGGCCCACCGCGAGCTTGGCCACGACCATGACGACATCCACCGCGAAGGACGTGCCGGCGACCAGTTGGGGCCGTCGGGCGAGCGCCGAAACGACCATCGCCGTCCTATTAGACGCCATGTTTAGGGCGCTTTTCGGAGTGGTAACCGAATCTATGGAGCCCCAAAACTCAATTTCATTAAGGAGGTGTTGTGAACCGATGAGCACGGTTCGGTGGTGGACTCCGACCGACCTTTTTCAGGTCACCCGCAACATGGACAGGCTGTTCGACCAGTTCCTCGGCTATGGCGGCACCTCGGCCCCGGCCGCCGAGAACGGCGGCGGCTTACCCACCTACACACTGCCGGTGGACATCCTGGAGACGCCCGACGCCTACGTCCTGACCGCGCCCGTGGCCGGGTTCGCGCCCGACCAGGTCGAGGTCACTTACGAGGACGGCGTCCTCACCATCGCGGCCCAGGCCCAGCCACTGGAGGTCCAGGGGACCTGGCTGCGTCAGGAGCGGCCCTTCGGCTCCTGGTACCGGCGCCTGCAGCTGCCGCAGCAGGTGCAGGCCGGCAAGATCGGCGCGGCCTTCGACAACGGCCTGCTGACGGTCACGGTGCCCAAGGAGCAGCGGCCGGAGCCGGTCAAGATCAAGATCGGCGGCGGCCAGAAGCAGCCGGCGCTCAAGTCCTGACGCTTACCTGATCAGTGCGGCGGTTCGGCTCAGCTCCTCGGCTGAGCCGAACGCCACGATCAGGTCCCCCTCGTGGAGCCGGAACTCGCCGTCCGGGTCGATGACCAGGTCGCCGTCCTTGCGGCGCACCGCCAGCAGGTGCGCCTGCTCGTTGCCGAATGCTCCGAGCTCGTCCAGCGTGCGGCCGATCGCACCGTAGTCCGGGCGCACGATCAGCTCTTCGACGCCGACCGGGGTGTCGCCGTGCTGGAGGAAATCCATAACTTCGACCAGGGCCGGCCGCAGCGCCAGCTCGGCCATCATGTGGCCCGCCATACGGTAGGGCGAGATCACACGGTCGGCGCCGGCCAGCTCGAGGCGCCGGATCGATTCCGGCCGCCCGGCACGGGCCAGCACGTACAGGTCCTTGCGCACGGCCTTCGCCGCCAGCACGATGTAGACCGCCCGCTCGTCGGAATCCACCGCACAGATGAGCCCGCGCGCGCGCTCGATGCCGGCCTGCTTCAAGACCTCCTCAGAGGCGGCGTCGTCGGCCACGTGTAAGCGGCCCTCGTGCTCCAGCCGGGCGATGGCTTCGGGGTTGTTGTCGATCGCGATGCAGCGCACGTTGGCCGAGTCGAGTTCGCTCACGACCTGGGTGCCGATGCGGCCGTAGCCGCAGACAATGAAGTGCTCGCGCAGGGCCTCCCGCCGGCGGTCCATCGAACGCTTCCTCCTGTAGCGGGCGATGTCGCCCTCGAACACGATTTCGGCCAGAACCCCGAAGGCGTAGAAGATCGTACCGACGCCGCCCAGGATCAGCCCGATGGTGAAGATGCGGCCTGGCGTGTTCAGCGGATGGACCTCGCTGAAGCCGACGGTGCTGATCGTGGTGACCGTCATGTACAGCGCGTCCAGCAGCGGCCAGCGTTCGAGGAGCATGTAGCCGGTCGTGCCCAGGACCAGGACCGCCGCCAGCATGGCGGCGGGCAGCCGGAAGCGCCTCAGCGGATGTGTCAAACCCCGAGGTACGCCTTCAAACGCTCGCTCATGCTTCGCTTCGCGGGCTGGAACCGTGCCGGTTCCCCCCGCGTGGCCCCTTCCGCAGCACGCAGCCGCGCGAGGTCCCCAACGCCTGGAACACGGACTCATACGGTCCGGCGCAGCCGGACCTTACATGCAGCGCCATCTCAGACACCGAGGTAAGCCTTGCGGACGGCCGGGTCGTCCTGCAGCTCGCGCGCGCTCCCGCTGAGCGCGATGCGCCCGTTCTCCAGCACGTAGCCGCGGTCGGCCGCCTCCAGCGCCACCACTACGTCCTGCTCCACCAGCAAGACCGAAACACCGTCCCGGTTGATGCTCTGGCAGACCTCGATAACGGTCTCCACGACCTTGGGCGCCAGCCCCAGCGAGGGCTCGTCGATCATGAGCAGCCGCGGACGGCCCATGAGTCCCCGCCCGATGGCCACCATCTGCTGCTCGCCGCCCGACAGCGTGCCGGCCACCCGCTGCAGCTTGTCGCCCAGCGCCGGGAAGTAGCCGACGACGCGGTCGATGTCGGACTGGACCTCGCGATCGCGGCGGAGATAGGCGCCCAGGACCAGGTTCTGGCGCACCGTCATGGTGGCGAACAGGCGCCGGCCCTGGGGCACGTGCGCGATGCCGGCCCGGACGACCCGCTCCGGCCGGGCGCCCGTCAGGTTGCGGCCGGCGAAGAGGATGGAGCCGGAGGTGGGCGGGACCAGCCCGCTGAGCACGCCCAGCAGCGTCGACTTGCCGGCGCCGTTGGCGCCGATCAGCGCCAGCAGCTCACCGGCTTGGAAGTCGAGGTCGACGCCGTGCAGCACCGGCCCAGCGCCGTAGCCGGCGGTCAGGCCGCGCACTTCCAGCAGTACCTCAGCCATGGCGCCGGGCCGCGTACTTCTCGCCCAGGTAGGCCTCGATGACCCGGCGGTCCTGGAGAACCTCGTCCGGCGTGCCCTCGGCCAGGTGCTGGCCCATGTGGAGCACGATGACGCGGTCGCAGACGCCGACGACCACTCGCATCACGTGCTCGATGAGGACGATCGTGATGCCGCCGGCGTGCACCTTGCGCACCATGTCCAGGGCCTCGTCGACCTCGACCGGGTTGAGGCCGGCCATGACCTCGTCGAGCAGCAGCAGGCGCGGCTTGGTGGCCAGCGCCCGCGCCACCTCCAGGCGCTTGCGGTCGGGGATCGTGAGGCTGCCCACCGTGAGCCGAGCCTTGCGCGCCAACCCCACCAGCTCCAGCACCTCGTCGGCCCAGCTGAAGGCCGCCTTGGGGGCCAGGTGCGCCTGGCCGCTGCCGAAGAGCGCGCCCACGGCCGCGTTCTCGCGCACGGTCATGGAGGCGAAGGGCTTCACGACCTGGAAGGTGCGGCCGATCCCCAGCCGCGCCACCTGGTGCGGAGGCAGGCCGTCCAGCCGGCGGCCGTCGAACGTGATGCTGCCGCCGTCCAGCCGATAGACGCCGCTGATGCAGTTGAGGAGGGTGGTCTTGCCGGCGCCGTTGGGGCCGATCAGGCCCAGGATCTCGCCCTCGGCGACCGTGAAGCTGACGTTGCTGAGCGCGGCCACTCCGCCAAAGCGCTTGGTGACGCCGGCGAGCTCCAGCATCTAGCGGCGTGCCCCTGGGCCATTGCGCCGGCGCAACGCCCTTCTGCGCGGCCTCGCCCGGGAGCTGCGCCGGCGCAACGCCCTAAGTGCGGGCATCTAGACCGAGGTTTCGCGTAGCGAGCGCCGGAAGTATCCCAGTGACAGCTTGCTGGAGCCGCCGAAGAAGTCGACCACGCCGCGGGGTACGAAGATCACGGTCACGGCCAGCAGCACGCCCAGGCCCATCTGGGCGTAGACGGCGCTGGCGCCGCCGCCGGCCAGCGAAAGGATCAGCCACTCCAGGACGATCGCGCCCGCCACAGGTCCGAAGAGTGTGCCGGCGCCGCCGATGATCGCCATCAGGATCATCTGGACGTTGTACTGGATGGGGAAGACGCTCTCCTGGTCGATGAAGCTGGACCACTGCGCGAAGATCCCGCCCGCCAATCCGGTCAGCGCGGCCGCCAGCGCGAAAGCCCCGACCTTGTAGGCGGTCGTGTTGACGCCGAGCACCGAGGCCGCCTCCTCGTTCTCCCGGATCGCGATCAGGCCGTAGCCGAAGCGGCTGCGCATTACCAGCCAGGTCACGACCACGGCCAGGCCCGCGTTGGCAGCCATGAGATAGAAGAAGAGAGCGTCGGCGTGGCGCAGGATGGGCGGGAAGAGCCCGGTGGCGCCGCCGAAGACGTCGAGGTTCTTGATCACTTCGCCTACGGCCACGCCCGTGCCCAACGTCGCGATCGCGAAGTAGTGGCCGCGCAGGCGCAGCAGCGGCACCCCGATCAGGCCCGCGAAGGCCGCGGCCACCAGCGGCGCCAGTGGCAGCGCCAGCGCGAAGCTCAGGTGCTGCTTGTCGGTCAGGAAGCCCACCGTGTACGCCCCCAGGCCGAAGAAGGCGACGTTGCCGAAGGCGGCGTAGCCGGTGAGCCCGCCGATCAGGTTCCAGGCCGCGGCCAGCGCGACGAACATGGCGATGGTGGTCTCGGTGCGCACGATCGACTTGTTGATGGCGAAGTCGATGCCCAAGGTGGTTGGGTCCAGGTTGGCGTCGGCCGCCTGCTGCGTCAGCGTGAGGGGCAGGACCAGCACGACCACCACCACCAGCAGGAACGCGATCAGGATCGCGCGCCGGATGCGGCGGCCGGTGCGGGAGGGCTGGGTGGAGAAGGCGGCTTCGGACACGGCTCAGGCCAGCCGGCCCAGCAGGCCTTGGGGCCGCAGCACCAGCACCAGCACCAGGACCGCGAACGCGATCGCGTTGGACCAGCCGGCGCCCAGGCCGGGGACCTGGCTCTGGGCCAGCACCTCGATCAGCCCGAAGAGCAGCCCACCCACCACCGTTGCCGAAACCCGGCCCAGGCCGCCCAGGATCACGACCACGAAGGCCTGCAGCGTGTAGGGCTCGCCGGCGGTGGGGCTGATGGCCTGGACGGTGCTCAGGAGGCCCCCCGCCACCCCGGCGCAGGCGGCGCCCACGGCGAAGGTGAGCGCGTAGACGTGTCGGAGGTCGATACCCACCAGCTGCGCGGCGTCCTTGTCCGCGCCCACGGCCTGGATGGCGAACCCGGTGCGGGTGCGGTTCATGAAGAAGCCAACGGCCCCGGCCAGCAGCATGGCGATCACGAGCGCCGCCAGCCGGATGTAGGGGATGGTCACCGCGCCCACGTTGAGCCCGGCCCCGGAGTAGCTGGTCGTGACGGAGCGGAAATCGGCCTTGAACCACAGCAGGAAGAGGTTGATCAGGACCAGGTTGATGCCGAAGGTCAGCAGCAGCGTGAAGAAAAGCGGCGCGCGGATGACGCGGTTGATCAGCCCGCGCTGCACCAGGTAGCCGATCGCGAAGAGAACCACGGCGTCGAGCGGCAGGGTCAGAAAGGGATCGATGCCGGCGTGCGTGAAGAGGAACCAGGTCGCGTACATCCCGACCACGACCAGGGCGCCGTGGGCCAGGTTGACGATGTTGAGGACGCCCCAGACCAGCGAGAAGCCGATGGCCACGGCCACGTAGACGCCGCCCAGCATCAGCCCGAGGATCACCTGCTGGACGAAGAGGCTCATGGCCTCACGTCGACGCTAGCGCTGGCTCCAGGGGGGCGTGGGGTACTGGACCTGCTTGTCGGCGACGTCGGAGGGGAAGACGGTGTGGTGCTTGCCGTCGGTCTGGATCTGCTCCACGACCATCGGCTTGGTCACGTTGACGCCCCGGTTGTCGAACTTGATCTCGCCGAAGAACGTCATCACGTCCAGGCCGGCGAGCGCGTCGCGGACCTTGTCGGTGTTGGTGACAGTGCCTGCGTTCTCGATCGCCTTCTGCAGCGCCAGGCAGGCGGCCGTCGACTCGGCCACGTGGTAGTCGGGATCCTCCTGGGTGTTGAACGTCGACTTGTAGGCGGCCGTGTAGTCGGCTACCGAGAGATAGAAGGTCGGCTTGTACTTGACCTGCGGCGTCCACTGGGAGCCGTCCATCACGTAGTAGGAGTCCTTGCCCAGCGCGTTCACGAAGTCCGGCGTGGATGGACCCACCGAGTAGGCGAACAGCTTGGCGTTGAGCTGCAGGTCCTTGGCCGCCTTGTTGATGGCGATGGCCTCGGCCAGGTGGCCGGAGTTGAGCAAGATGTCAGGGTTCTTGGCCTTGGCCGCGGCGACCAGGCTGGAGACGTCGGTCGAGCCGTTCGGATACTTCTGGTTGTAGACCACGCTGAAACCCTTGCCGGGCGCGTAGTCGTTGACGGCGGCCGCGACCTCCTGCGAGAAGCTGTCGTCGGCCGCCAGCATGGCGATGGTGCTGGGCTTGGGATTGAGGGTGGCGGCCAGGTCGATCACGCCCTGCAGGTACTTGTTGGCTGGCGAGAGCACGCCGAACGTGTACTTGTAACCCTTGCTGAAGATCGCCTGCGCGGCCCCGTTGCCTTCGACCATGGGGATGCTGTTCTTCTCGGCGATCACGGCGTCACTGGCGGTGGGCCCGGAGCCGTAAGGCCCGAGCAGGAACTGCACCTTCTGGTCTGTGATCAGCGACTGCGTGAGCTGCGCCGAGATGTCCGGCTTGCTTTGGTCGTCGGCGTACTTGATCTGCACCTTGTGCTTGACGCCTTTGACATTGATGCCGCCCTGCTGATTCACCCAGGTCTGCCACATGTCGTAGCCCTGCTTGGCCAGCCCCCCCTCTTTGGAGGAGCTGCCGGTCAGCGAGAGCGGCGCCCCCAGGATGATGTCCGCGCCGGTCGTGGTGGTGGTGCCGCCCCCCGTGGCGCCACCGCAGGCCACCAGCACGGAGAGGGCCGCGATGCCGCTCATCAGTCCGCGAATGCGTCCGCCCATGAGCCTGATTATGGGTTTTGCGAACGCTGGCGGCGCTGGCGCTCCAGCTCCGCCGCCATCTCCCAGTGCCTGGGGTCGGTCCAGGCCCGGGCGAAATCGCGGACGGCCGCGGCTTCCAGGTCGGGCCGGCTGCCCGGAAGAGCCGCCTGGACCGCGCGCTTGATGCCGGCCAGCGCGGGCCGGGGCGCCCGCGCCACCTGCTCGGCGAGCTCCCGCCAGCGGGCCTCGAAGCGGTCGCGCGCCACCGATTCCTCCACCAGCCCCAACTCCGCGGCCTCGCGGCCGGTGAGCACGCTGCCGGTGGTGAGCAGGTAGAGCGCGCGGCCCCGGCCGACCAGGGCACAGAGCCGCTCGATTCCGCCCCACGCCGGCATCAGCCCCAGCAGCACCTGGGTGAACCCGATGCGCGCGTCATGGGCCGCGATTCGGTAGTCGCAGCCGACGGCCACCTCGGCGCCGCCGCCCAGGGCGGCGCCGTTGACGGCCGCGATCACCGGGATGGGCAGAGACGCGATCCGGTCCAGCGTTCGCCGCATGCGCACGGCCATTTCGGCAGCGAAGTCCTCGCTGGTCACCGACTCCAGCTCGCGCAGGTCGCCACCGGCCACGAAGGCGCGGTCGCCGGCGCCGGTGATGACCGCGCAGCGGATCTCCTCGTCTTCCAGGCCGGCCAGCGCCTCGTCCAGCTCGGCCATGGTGTTGAGGCCGATGGCGTTCCGGGCCTGGGGCCGGTCGATGGTGAGCACAGCCACGGAGCCCTCGCGCTCGATCCTGAGGTCGGGCATCGGGGAGCAACATAACGGTGATGGCCGTCGACTACGAGCGGCAATTGGCTGATCCCGGCCGCTATCCCTTCACGCGCGGCAACTTCGCGGGCGGTTACCGGGACCGGTTCTGGACCTTTCGCCAATACAGCGGCTTCGGCACTCCCGAGCAGACCAACGCGCGCTACCGCTACCTGCTCGAGCAGGGCGGCACCGGGCTCTCGGTAGCGCTGGACCTGCCCACCCAGTGCGGGTACGACTCCGACCATCCCGACGTCGAGGAGGAGGTGGGGCGCGTGGGCGTTGCGCTGGACAGCCTGCGCGACGCTGAGATCCTCTTCGACGGCATCCCGCTCGACCGCATCAGCACCTCTTTCACAATCAACGGCACCGCGGCCATCCTGCTCGCTTTCTACGTGGCCGTCGGGGAGAAACAGGGCGTGGCGCGCGCCGCACTGCGGGGCACCATCCAGAACGACATCCTCAAGGAGTACGCCTCGCGTGGGACCTGGATCTGGCCCCCGCGCCCGTCTCTGCGCCTGATCGCCGACACCATCGAGTTCTGCGCGGAGCAGGTGCCCAGGTTCAACGCCATCTCGGTGGCGGGCGCGCATTTCCGGGACGCGGGCGCCACCGCAGCCCAGGAGATGGCCTTCACGCTCCAGGACGCGCTGACCTACTGCGACGAGGTGGTGGCGCGGGGCCGGATGTCCATCGAGCGCTTCGCGCCCCAGGTCTCCTTTTTCTTCTACACGCACGGCGACTTCTTCGAGGAGATCGCCAAGTACCGCGCCGGGCGCCGGCGCTGGGCCCGCCTGGTGCGCGAGCGCTATGGCGCCACCGACGACAACGCTTGCCGGTTCCGCGTGGGTTGCGTGTGCGGCGGCGCGTCGCTGTACGCGCCGCAGGCGCGCAACAACATCGTGCGCGTGGCCTATGAGGCGCTGGCCTCGGTGCTGGGCGGCGTGCAGTCGATGTTCACCGCCGCCTGGGACGAGCCATTTGCACTGCCCACCGAGGCCTCGACCACGCTGGCGCTGCGCACGCAGCAGGTGATCGCTTATGAGACCGGCGTGCCCATGGTGACCGACCCGCTGGGCGGCAGCTACTACGTGGAGGAGATGACCGACCGCATGGAGGCCCAGCTGGTCGAGATCATGGCCGACCTCGAGCGCTACGGCGGCATGGTCAAGGCCATCGAGGACGGCTATGTGCAGCGCCTGATCTCGGAACAGGCTTACCGGCATCAGCGCGACCTGGAATCCGGCGAGCGCGTGGTCGTGGGCGTGAATCGGTTCGCCTCGGACGAGCCGCCGCCCGAGGTCGCGGGCTACGAGATGGACGCGGGCGACCGGTCCCGCCAGCTGGAGCGGCTGGCTTCGGTGCGCCGGGAGCGCGAATCGCGCGAGGTCTCGCGACTGCTGCGCGAGGTGGGCGCCGCAGCGCGCGGCGAAGCCAACCTGATGCCTGTGCTGGTGGAGGCGGTCCAGGCCTACTGCACGCTGGGCGAGATCTCGGACGTTCTGCGCGAGGCATGGGGAGAGTTCCGGCAGCCGGTCGGGTTCTGATCGCCAAGCCGGGACTTATACCCCACGAAATGCAAGCATTTCGCGGGGACCCCAAGGGCCGACTTCGATGAGCGCTAACCAGCGACGCGTACTGATTGCGAAGCCTGGATTGGACGGTCACGACCGGGGCGCCAAGGTCGTGGCCCGGGCGCTGCGGGACGCCGGCTTCGAGGTCATCTACACGGGCATTCGCCAGCGGCCGGCCGAGATCGCGGCCGCCGCCCTTCAGGAGGACGTGCAGGTGGTCGGACTTTCGATCCTGTCCGGCGCTCACCTGTCCTTGACGCGCAAGACGGTTGAAGCCCTGGGCGCGGCCGGCGCCGACGACGTGCTGGTGGTCGTCGGCGGCACCATCCCCCGTGCGGACGTGCCCCGGCTGCAGGAGGTGGGGGCGGCGGCGGTTTACCCGACCGGGACGCAGCTGGACGCGCTGGTGGCCTCCATGAGGGAGCTTTGCTCGAAAAGATCCGCGTCCTCGACCTGACGCACTTCCTGGCCGGGCCCTACTGCACGCTGGTGCTGGCCGACCTGGGCGCGGACGTGGTGCGCGTCGAGGATCCAGAGCACCTGGATGAGGCGCGGACGATGCCGCCCCACTTCGTTGACGGCGAGTCGGTCTACTTCCTCAGCCTCAACTGGGGCAAGCGCAGCGTGGCGCTGCGCCTGGGCGATCCGGCCGAGCGTGACCGCCTCTACCAGCTCGCGCGGCACGCGGACGTGCTGGTCGACAACTACCGGCCGGGCGTCATGCGTAAGCTGGGCCTCGACCACGCCACGCTGGCCGCCCACAACCCGCGCCTGGTCACCTGCTCGATCACCGGTTTCGGCGAGGACGGGCCCTACGCCGGGCGGCCCGGCTACGACTACACGATCCAGGCGCTGGCGGGCATCCAGAGCCTGACCGCCGACCCGCCGGTGCGCCCCGGCATCGCCTACGCCGATCACACGGGCGGGCTCTCGGCCGTGGTGGCGGTGCTGGCGGCCCTCCTGGAGCGGGAGCGCACGGGCAGCGGCCGCCACCTCGACGTGGCGCTGCTCGACGTGCAGCTCTCGATGCTGACCTACCTGGCCGGCTACGCACTCAACGCCGGAGACGTGCCGCGGCCGGTCGCCGGCGGCGGCCACCCGGTGCTGGTGCCCACCCAGAACTTCCAGACCGCCGACGGCTGGGTCAGCTTCTTCGTCGGCAACGATCCGATGTGGCGCCGGGCCCGCGCAGCGCTGGAGGTCCCGGAGCTGGAGGATCCACGCTTCGAGACCGTCGCCGGGCGCGCACTACATAAGGAAGAGGTGCTGCGCCTGGTGGGCGCGCGGCTCCGCCGCGACAGCACCGAGCATTGGGTGGCACGGCTGGAGGCGGCCGGCGTGCCCTGCGCGCCCGTCAACCATGTCGACCAGGCGCTCCGGGACCCGCAGGCGCTGGCGCGGGGGATGGTGGTCCAAGATCCCGGGTACAGGCATGTGGCCGGACCGCTGCCGCGCCTGCGGAGCCCGCATAATCGCCCGGCCCCGCGGCTGGGCGAGCACACCGACGAAGTCTTCCGCGAGTGGTGCGGCTAGCCTGGACCGGCTAGGCCTTGCTCAAGGCTTTGACGACAGCTGCCTGCAGTGCCGCTGCGCTGCCGGAGCGATTCTCCAGGTTGACCTGATACAGCGTCAGCACGTCCTCGGGCCGCCTGACCCGGCGCGCCGGCGCGTCGGGCTTGACGCCGGCCCGGATCTCGGCCGGGTCGGGCAGCGCGGCCAGCACGATCCGGGTGTCTGCCAGGCGGCGCCGTGCGTCCGGCGACATCTCGGCCTGGGCCCGCTTCACCATGCCTGCAAACTCGGGTTCGGTGACGCGGACCGGTACTGCCTTACGGCGTGAGAGCTCGGCCGCTCGCCTGAAAGCTCGGTCACTGGCCTGGGGCAGCCCGGCGTGGCGGCTGACGCGCGCCAACAGCCACCAGGCTTCGGCGTCCCGAGGCGCAAATTCGGCCGCTGATTGGGCGCGCTCCAGCGCGTCATGGATCTGCCCCTTCTCGTAGAGCTCCCGCGCGCGCTGGAGGGCGTCCATGGCCGCCGTACTGTAACCAACTCCCCATGCGCTTCTTTCGCCCGGTGCCGCGCATCTCGCCGGCCGCCCCCGAGCACGCGGCGGAGCTGGCGGCCGTCCTGCTGGCGGCCTGGGAGCCGCACCGCTCCCAGCTGAGCGACGCGCTCTGGGAGGAGCTGACGCCGCCCGAGGCCGAGGTGGCGGCCTGGCTGCGGGGCGGCTTCGAGGTTTACCGGGTGAGCTTCGAGAGCCAGCCGGTCGGCGTGGTGCGGGTCGCCTTCCCCACCGGCGCCTGCGTGCTCGACCGGCTGGCGGTCACGCCCGAGCACCGCCGGCGGGGCTTCGGCGAGTACGTGGCCGAGCACGCGGTCAACCGCGCCCGGCGGGTCGGCGCGGGCCGCGTCTGGGCGCGGGTGCCGGAGGGCATCCAGGAAGGCGTGCGCCTGTTTCGGAAGCTGGGCTTCAGCGAGGTCGCTGTCGAGGAGGGCCGGGTGCGGCCCTGGCGGCTCGTGCTCCTGGATCGCGCGCTGTAGAGTCGGCCCATGCGCACGCAGCTTCCGAGCGTCGAAGAGCAGTTCCGGGCCACCACCACTCGCTCCCGCGAGCTGTACGAGCAGGCGCTGCAGGTGATGCCGGGCGGCGTCACGCGCACCAGCATCTACAGCGAGCCCTATCCCATCTATGCTGCCCGCGGCGAGGGCTGCCGGGTTTGGGACGTCGACGGCACCCGCCGCCTGGACCTCGTCGTCAACTACACGGCGCTGGTCGCCGGCCACGCCCATCCCGCGGTGGTCGAGGCGATCCGGGAGCAGGCGGCGCGAGGCACTTCCTTTGCGGCGCCCAACCCGCCGGAGGTGGCGCTGGCCCGCGAGCTGGTCGAGCGCATCGCCTCGATCGAGAAGATCCGCTTCACCAACTCCGGGACCGAGGCCACCATGATGGCCCTGCGCCTGGCGCGGGCCCACACCGGGCGCACCAAGTTCGCCAAGGTCGAGGGCGGCTATCACGGCAGCCACGACCTGGTCCAGGATCCCGAGGTCGCGGGCACGCTGCCCGACGTCGGGGAGTTCGCGGTCGTCATCCCCTACAACGACGCGGCGGGCGCCACCGCCATCCTCGACCGCCACGGCGCCGAGCTGGCTGCCGTGATCGTCGAACCGATCCTGGGCTCGGGCGGCATGATCCCGGCCGATCCCGAATACCTGCGGGCTCTGCGCGCCGCCTGCGACCGCCACGGCAGCCTGCTGATCTTCGACGAGGTCATCTCCTTCCGCGTCGCCCGCGGCGGCGCCCAGGAGCTGTACGGCATCCGGCCCGACCTGACCACCCTGGGCAAGGTGATCGGCGGAGGCCTGCCGGTCGCCGCCTTCGGCGGCCGCGCCGACGTCATGGAGCTGCTCGATCCCCGCCGCCCGGGTTTCCTGCCCCAGGCCGGCACGCTCAACGGCCACCCGCTGGGCATGGCCGCCGGGGTGGCCACGCTGGCGCTCCTGACGCCTGAGGTCTATGCCGAGCTCGACCGCCGGGGCGAGCGAACGCGGGAGGGCCTCCGCGCGCTCTTCGCCGAACACGAGATCCCCGCCCAGGTCACCGGCGTCTCCTCCCTGATGCAGATCCACTTCACGCCCGAGCCAGTCCGCAGCAGCCGCGACGTCCAGCGCACCGATGCGCGCCGGCGCAAGGAGTTCGTGCTGGGTCTCTGCAACCATGGCGTGCTTCTCAACTCGCGAGGCATGGCGGCCCTCTCGACTCCGGTGGGCGAGGCCGAGATCGACGAGTTCCTGGAAGCCGTGGACACCGTGCTCACCGAGGCCAGGGCTCGAGCCTGAGCTCGGCGTCGGGGGCGCGCACGGCGATCGCCGCCGCGTAGCCGGACGGCACCACCGGCCGGAGCAGCGTCCAGCCGGCCCAGTCCAGCTCCCCGATGCCGGCGGTGACGCCCTCGCCGGTGGCCTTGCGGTAGGCCTCCTTCTGTGTCCAGAGGTCGAAGAACAGGCGCCGCCGCGCCTCGCCGCTCAACGCCTCCAGCGAAGCCCGTTCGGCGGGCGCGAAGTAGCGCTCGGCCGACGGCGGCTCGGCCGGCCTGGCTTCGATCCGCTCCAGGTCGGCACCGAGGTCGGCACGTTCGGTGACCGCCACCAGCGCCAGCCCGGCGCTGTGGGCAAGGCTGAAGCGGAGGGGCCGCCCGGATAGCTCCGGCCTGCCCGCCGGCCCGCGCTCGAACTCCAATGCAGCCGGGTCGCGGCCCAGCAGGTGACCCAGCACCTGCCGCAGCGGGTCCGGCGGGCCGGCCGCCAGGATCCAGGCCCTGACCAGCGTCAGCGGCTTGCCGGCCGGACCCCGTCAGCCGCCGGAGCCCGCTCCCGCTTCCAGGCCCGGCTCGGTCAGCTTGGCCGGGTCCATGATCCGGTCCAGGTCGGCGTCGCTGAACCCCCGCTCGCGGGCCAGCTCGCGGATGGTGCGGCCGCTCTTCAGCGCCTCCTTGGCCATCTTGGCGGCCTCGTCGTATCCGATCACCGGCGCGAAGGCGGTGGCCAGCATGAGGCCCTGCTCCACCAGCGCCGGCCCTCGCTCGGTCGCCTGCAGGCCCTCGACGCAGCGGGCGGCGAAGTTCTCGGCCGAAGCACCCAGCAGATGCACCGACTCCAGGATCGCGACCGCCGCCACCGGCATCATCACGTTCAGCTCCAGGAAGGAGCCGGTCTGGCTGAAGGCGACCGTGGCGTCGTTGCCGAGCACGCGGGCGACGGCCATGGTCAGCGACTCCACGATCACGGGGTTGACCTTGCCGGGCATGATGCTGGAGCCGGGCTGGGTCTCGGGCAGGGCCAGCTCGGCGATGCCCGCACGCGGCCCCATTCCCATCAGGCGCACGTCCGACGCCACTTTCCAGAGCGAGAGCGCCACGGTGCGCAGCTGGCCGTGGGCGGCGATGGTGGCGTCCAGCGCGGCCTGGGCGTGGAAGTGGTTGCCGGTTTCCCGCACGGGCAGGCCGGTGAGCTCGGCGAGCCGGGCGCAGGCGCGGGCGGCGTAGTCCGGGTGGGAGTTGATGCCGGTCCCGACCGCGGTGCCACCCAACGGCACCACCAGCAGCTCGGCCTGGGCGGCCTGGGCCCGGCGCAGCGACTCCTCGACCTGGCCGGCGTAGCCCAGGAACTCCTGCCCGAGGCGGATCGGCGTGGCGTCCTGGAGATGCGTGCGCCCGGTCTTGACGATGGGCATGAACTCGCCGGCCTTGGCCGCCAGCGCCCTGTGCAGCCGCTGCAGCCCGGGCAGCAGCTCCTCGGCGAGGGCCTGGGCGGCCGCCAGCTGCATGGCCGTAGGGATGACGTCGTTGGACGACTGGCATTTGTTGACGTGGTCGTTGGGGTGGACCAGGCGATTGCCCCGGCCACCCTCCAGGTGCTCGCTGGCGCGGACGGCGATCACCTCGTTGGCGTTGGTGTTCGTCGAGGTCGCCGAGCCGGTCTGGTACACGTCGATCGGGAACTGCTCGTCGAGGGCGCCGTCGGCCACCTCCTGGGCGGCGCGGGCGATGGCCTCGGCGATCTTGGGCTCCAGCAGCCCCAGCTCGGCATTGACCTCCGCCGCCGCTCGCTTGATCAGCCCCAGCGCGCGCAGGAAGCGCCGTGGGAAGCGCTGGCCGGAGATCGGGAAGTTGTTGACGGCGCGCTGTGTGGAGGCCCCGTAGTAGGCGTCGGCGGGAACCTCGACCTCGCCCATCGAATCGCGCTCGACGCGCGTGTCGCTGGTGGCGGTGGAATCAGGCATGAACTGGATTTTGAGCTTCCGCCGCAGCGCGCTCGGCCTGCACCCGCCGCAGCGCCTCCCGCACCACCGGCAGCCGGCGCACCAGGTTCTCGAAGTCGGCTCGCTGAAGCGTCGCGTAGATGCAGTGGGTGGCGGCGCGCACGGTCGCCGTGCGCAGGGTGTTGTCGAGCAGCGCGATCTCCCCGAAGTGGTCGCCGTCGCTGAGCGTGGCCACGGCGTGGCCGCCCTTCAAGATCTCGACCCGGCCCCGGACCAGGATGAAGAAGCGGTCGGCGGGGTCCCCTTCGGTGATCAGGACCGCGCCCGCCTCGGCGCCGGCGACCTGGAAGCTGCGGGCGATCCCGGCCAAGGTGCCGGGGCTGATGCCGGCAAAGATCGGCACCATGCGCAGGCGCCGGGGCTCGATGCGGCTGCCGCTGATGTCGGCGGTGACCGTGAAGCCGCTCTGCTTGGCCCAGAGCTGCGCATAGTGGCCGCCCGCCGCCAGCAGGTCAGGATGCGTGCCCTCCTCCACGATGCGGCCGCTGTCCAGCACATAGATGCGGTCGTAGTGGACGACCTGGGCCAGCCGGTGGGTGACCGAGATCACCGTGCGTCCGCGGGAGACGTTGTCGAGGGCTTCGGTCACGGCGTGCTCCGAGATCGGGTCGAGAGCCGAGGTGGCTTCGTCCAGGACCAGGATCTCGGGATTCCGGAGCAGGGCGCGGGCGATGCCCAGGCGCTGACGCTGGCCTCCGCTCAGGTTGTGGCCGCCCTCGGTCAGGCGTGTCGCGTAGCCGTCCGGGAGCAAGCTCACCTGGGCGTCCAGACCGGCGGCGGAGGCGGCCATGCGCACCTCCGCGTCGCTGGCGTCGGGCCTGCCGATGCGGATGTTGTCGGCGATCGTGCCCGCGATCACCAGGGTGTCCTGGAGCACGATCCCCAGGCGGTGCCGCAGCGACCCCAGCGTGTAGCGGCGGAGGCTGACGCCGTCGAAGTCGACCCGTCCGGCGGCGGGGTCGTCCATGCGCATGAGCATCTTCACGACCGTGCTCTTGCCGCTCCCGCTGGCACCCACTAAAGCGACCCTGGCGCCGACCGGGATCACGGCGTCGATTCCCTTGAGCACGTAGTCGCCGGCCCGGTAGGCGAAGTACACGCCCTCCATCCGGATCTCCTTGCGCAGCGGGGGCAGCTCAACCGCGTCGACCGCGTCGCTCACGCCGGGGCGCGTGTCCAGCACGTCGTTGATGCCCTGCAGGGCGCCGCCGGCGTTCTTCATCGGAGCCACCACCGTGGACAGGCCCTGCGCCGAGCGGATGACAGAGAAAGCGAGGTTCACGAAGGCCAGCATCGAGCCCAATGTCAGCGAGTGCGCCAGGACCAGCACCGTGCCGGTGCCCATGGCGGCCGCCAACACCAGGTAGCCGGCGCCCGTCGCGGCCGCGTTCATGGCGCCCTCCACCCAGGCGATGCGGCGGGTGCCGCGAGCGGTGTCTTTGGTCAGGCGGCGGAAGAGCGCGGCGTGCTCCTCCTCCAGCCCAAATGCCTTGACCACAGGCTGGGCGGCCAGGCTCTGGTCGGCCAGCATGATCTGCTTTTCCATGTACCGCCAGCGTTCGGCCTGGGCCCGGTCGTAGGACCCTGAAAGGAGGCGCGAGCCGACGGGCACCACGGGCAGCAGGAGCGCGCAGGCGAGCGCCAGCCGGGGCTCGATGGTGAAGAGCAGGAAGAGGCCGAAGCCGATGATCGCGATCTGCTTGATGGCGCGCAGCAGTGCGTCTTCGAGCGCCGACTCCACGCCGCCGGCGCCCCCGGTGGCGAGATCCGCCAGCAGCCGCGGCTGCTTGCGCTCGTAGTAGCCCACCGAAAGCTTTTCCAGGTGGTCGAAAACGCGGATGCGCAGGTCGGTGCCGACCGCGGTCGCCAACCGGCTGGCCAACCAGCGCTGCACCGGACCTGTGCCCACGTCCAGGAGCGCCAGGGTGGCGATCACGACCAGCGCGTAGGTGGCGATCACGGGGTTGCCCGCGGCCAGCGCGCGGTCCACGAGGGCCCGCAGCAGGAGCGGCATGCCGGTGGCCATCAGCACACCGGGCGCCAGCGCCAGGAGGCTGAGCAGGAACCAGCCCATGTGCGGCCAGAGCAGGCCGGGCAGCGCGCGCAGAAACGATCGCATGCCCCAGGCCGGGGGGGTGGCTCGGAACTTCGGTTTCATCTCGCGCGGGGGGCGCAGCTTAAGCTCGCGCCGACGCCCGAGCTCCAGCGTTTCCGTGAAGATTCGGCGGTGCGCAGGCTGGCCGCAGTGGACATCGGAAGCAACACTGTCCACGCGCTGGTGGTGGACGAGGAGAATGGCCTGCTCACCGACGTCGCCCACCACGTCGAGATGCCGGAGTTGGGCGCCGTCGTTCAGCGCACCGGCAGGCTCGGTCAACGTGCCCGCCGGCGCGCGCTGCAGGCTCTGGAGCGCGTCATCGCAAAGGCCCGCGAGGCGGGCTTTGAGCACCTGGTGGCGGGTGCCACCCAGGCTGTGCGCCAGGCCGCGGATGGCCACGAACTGCTGGACGAGGCCTCTACTCAGCTGGGGGTGCCCGTGCGCTTGATCTCGGCCGAGCGCGAGGCCGAGCTCTCCTTCCGCGGGGTGGCCAGCCGCCACGCGGGTCGCCGCGACTGGCTGATGGCCGACCTGGGCGGCGGGTCTACCGAGGTGGTCGCCGCCGACGGGGAGCGGATGCTGAGCTGGGTGTCGTTGCCGGTGGGGTCGGGCGCGGCCGCCGCGCGCTACCTGTCAGACCCGCCGCGGCCGGAGGAGCGGCGGGCGCTCCGGCAGGCTGCACTGCCGGTGCTGCGGCGGGCGCCGGAGTCGGACGCCGAGCGCTTGGTGGTGACCGGCGGCACCGCCAGCAACCTGCCGCCGGTGCTCTCGGCGAACAGCCCGCCGGCGGTGCTGACGACACAGGCGCTGCTCTCGGCCGAGGAGCGCCTCGACGCCGCCCCGGCGGCGGAGCTGGCAAACCGCCTCGGACTGGAGGAAGCGCGCGTGCGCGCGCTGCGGGGCGGCGTGGAGATCCTGCTGCTGCTGCTCGACTACTACGGCCTGCACAGCCTGCACGTCAGCCACGAGGGTCTGCGTCACGGCATGATCCTGGCCTGGCTGCAGAAGGGCGAAGAGTGGTGGCAGTGACGTGTTTCGCGACACCGAGACCGTCCCCTCCCCCGCCGGGGGAGGGCGGAGGGTAGGGGCTAGAGCCCCGCCGTGTGCAAGATCGCGTAGGCGATCCAGGCCACCACGGCGGCGGCCGGGATGGTGACCAGCCAGGCGGCCACGATGTTGGCCCCGACGCCCCATTTGATCGCCGTGAGCTGGCGGGGCGCGCCCGCACCCATCACCGACCCGGTGATCACGTGAGTGGTGCTGACCGGGAAGCCGAGCTGGGTCGCGACCTGGATCACGGTGGCGCCCATCAGCTGCGCCCCCATGCCGGTGGCCGGGTCCAGCTTGTATATGCGCCAGCCCAGCGTGCGGATGATCCGCCAGCCGCCGGCGTAGGTCCCGAAGGCGATCGCCGTGGCGGCCAGCACGATTACCCACGCGGGCGGCGCGAACTTGGTGGCGTGCCCGGTGGCGATCAGCGCCAGCGTCATCGCGGCCATCGACTTCTGGGCGTCGTTGGAGCCGTGCGAGTAGGACACGAAAGCCGCGGTCAGCATCTGCAGGAAGCGAAAGACGCGGTTCAACGGGGCCGGCCGCCAGCGCGCAAAGACGTTGAAAAGAGCGGTCATGAAGAGGCCTGCCACCACGAAGCCCGCCAGCGGCGAGACCACCAGGTAGGTGATGACCTGCGTCACCGCGCTCCAGCGGATGAGCGCCAGGGAGTGAGTGGCGGCGATCGCCGCTCCCAGGAGACCGCCGATCAGCGCGTGGGTGGAGCTGGAGGGAAGGCCCAGGTACCAGGTGACCAGGTTCCAGGCGATGGCGCCGATCAGCGCGGCGATGATCACCGTGAGCCCGACCTTGAAGTCGAGCAGCTTGCCGATCGTGTTGGAGACCTTGCCGCCGAACACGAACACCGTGACCAGGGCGCCGAGCAGGTTGAAGACCGCCGAGACCACCACCGCCGCGCCCGCCGAGAGCGCGCGCGTCGACACCGAGGTGGCGATGGCGTTGGCGGTGTCGTGGAAGCCGTTGGTGAAGTCGAAGCAGACCGCCACCAGGATGGTGACGAAGAGCAGGTATTCCGTCAGCTGCTCTTGATGTGGATGCGCTCGAGCAGGTTGGCGATGTGCTCGCAGGTATCGAGCACGCCCTCGAGCAGGTCGTGGAGGTCCTTCCACTTGATGATCTCCGCGGCCGAGAGCCCGCTCTCGTCAGCGAACAGCAGCGCCATCGCCTCGCGGTTCACCTGGTCGCCCTCGTTCTCCAGGCGGTGGATCTCGAGGCGATGCTGCTCCAGCTCGCTCATGTCCTCGAGATTGTCGACCGCCCGCGCCAGCTCCACGCCAGCGGCCGCGCCCAGCTCGCCCATGCGCCGGGCCTGCTCGGGGACTTCCTTGACGCGGTACAGCTCCATCTTGTCGGCGATCTCCTCGGCGAGGTCGACCACGTCGTCGAGCGAGGACGCCAGCAGCAGGATGTCCTCCTGGTCCATGGGCGTCACGAAGGTGCTGTCGGTGAGGCGGTACAGCTCGTGGGTGACGTCGTCGGCGCGGTGCTCGAGGTCGCGAAGCCGCGGATGCCGGGAGGTGCCTTCGAGCAGGCTCTTACTGAGCTCCGACAGCACTTCCGAAACCAGCTCGCCCTGCTTGGCGAAAAGTTCGTAGAACTTGCGCTCCTGCGGGATCAGGCTGAATTTCACGTGAGCAGCGCTCCTTCCTGGCTGAGTATGCGGCGGGCTACGGCCACGGCCGAAGCGTAGGTGGAGTCCATGCCCCGATAGCTGAGCCCGCGCGCGCCCAGCGTGCGCGCCTGCGTGTAGGGCGTGTCTGACGCATAGTGCACGATTCCCAGGTCGAAGCCGAGCCGCGTCATGCTGACGTTCTCGTTCATGGGATGGCGACCAGCTTCGCGAATCTCGAAAGCCGCGTCCAGAAAGGGACCGGCCTCCATCTCGACGATGGTGTAACGACCTTGGTAGTAGAACTCCAGGTATTCGCGGTTCTGCAGGAAGGTGCCACGCACGGTCACCGCGCGCTGGTTGTCGAGAGCCGATCCGTACACCAGGTGCGGCTGCACGTCGGCTGCGGTGAAGCAGTTGTCGAGCCAGTAGGTGTTCATCGAATGCTCGTTGAACACCACGTTGGCGATCATCACGTCGCCGACGTCGGCGTTGAGCGTGGCGGCCTTCCCCATCACGTAGACACCGCGGATCCAGGCCACCTTTTCGGCGCACTGGCGCAGCAGGTGGTAGGCCGCCAAACCCAGTGGATAGTCGATGTTGATGATGGCGGCATCGGACGCTTTCAGGGCCAGCGCGTCCACGCCGCTGATGCGGGTGTCGAAGCAGCTGGGATCCAGCTCCGAGAGCTTGAAGATCTGGGCTGAGGAGTCCACGCCGACCGACTTCTGCGAGATGTGCCGGATGCCCTCCGCGCGCTCCATCTCCCGGCGCTCCTTCTGCAGGCGCGGCCGCTGCTCGGCGTCGTCGAAAAGCGCGCGCGCGGCGAAGTAGAGCCAGTTGTCGCGAGAGGCTCGGCTGACGCCGGCCTCCATCTTCTGGGCCTCCTCCCAAAGCTCCGGGTCGCGCTGGCGCGTCCAGTCCACGACCCGGCTTTCGAAGCGGCGCGCCGTGCCGCTGAGCACGTTGACCAGGCTGTGCACGTTGGAGGAGACAAAGTAGATCGGCGCCTCCGAGAGGCCCATGGCGTCGAGCTCGGCCTGGATCGGCTGCCACCAGCGGCCGGCGGCCCGCGCGTAGCCGATGTGGGAGCCGCCGATCAGCCGCAGCGTGAGCCGGCAGCTGTGGTCGCGAACCAGCGCCAGCGTTTCCATGAAGTCCGGCGTCCACGCCTGGCGCAGTCGCGCCCAGTCGTCGTCACTGGCCTGCGCGGCCTGGCGTGCGCGCTCGCTGTCCAGCTCCAGGTCGCGCAGCGCGCGGTGCAGCTTGTTCCACTCGATCTGGTAAGCGACCAGCGTCGGGAACAGGTCGTCGATGTCGCTGGGACTGGCGATCAGCACAGCCAGCGTCTCCTTGCCGTCGTAGTACCAGCGGCGGCGGCGGGCGGGCGCCTTCACCGGCTCCCAGTCCAGGATGTCCTGTCCCAGGACGGCGCGGAAGCCGTGCGGGCTCTGGCCGAGGATCACGCGCCGGCAGCGCGCGATCACGGCCGGCAACCGGCGCACGGAATAGATCAGCGCGCCCATGTCGCTGCGCGGCTCGGCGGCCAGCGGATGCAGCGCCGACCCCATGCCGATGTGCACATGGTCGAGCGAGTCGAGCCGGATCTCGCCGGAGCTCTGAAGCATGGTGGAGTAGGTGCGGACGTACAGCTCGACGGCGTGACGGCCGGTCCATCCGGTCGTCGGGGTCGTCGTGGCCTCCACTGCGCCCCCAGTCTATGTGCGCCGGCCCTTACAAAGATTTGACGGGCGAGTGGTGGTAAGAGCCGGCGCCGAACGCTGTAGTTATGAGCTATGACCAAGATTCGGATCGCCAGACTCGCCGCCGCCGCCGTTGGGGCGCTGCTGGTGTCGGGCGCCGTGGTGGCGATCACCGCCTACGCCGCCGGGGTCCCGATGCCGCAGTTCGCAGCCTCTCCCAGCCCCAGCGCCAAGCCCCAGAACCCGGCCGCGCAGCAGTACTGCCAGGCCTACCTCAACCACTTCGCCAAGGACCTCAACAAGAGCACGACCGACGTCCAGAAGGCGGCCAAGCAAGCCTTCGACCAGACGGTCGACGACGCCGTGACGCAGGGCAAGCTGACCAAGGCCCAGGGTGACGCGCTCAAGGCCAAGTTCGACGCCAACCAGCTCTGCACCGGCCAGCTGGGCGCCATCGGCCGTGGGGCCGGGATGGAAGCCGGCAAGGCGCTCGGCCAGGAAACGTTCAACGCCGAGGCGTCCGTGCTGGGGATCAGCACCACCGACCTGATGCAGGACCTGCACTCAGGCAAAACAGTCAAGGATCTGGCCGCCGCCAAGGGCATGGACGAGAACGCCTTCCGGGCGGCCTACGTGGCCAAGATCAAGTCCGACCTGGCCGCGCTGGTCAGCAAGGGCACGATCACCCAGGCCCAGGCCGACAAGGTCGCGCAGATGGCGCAGAACGGGCCCATCCCGGGCTGGAACGGGATGCCCCACAAGGCGACCAAGGCCCGCACCGCCGCCGGCTAGCCAAGCCTCCGTTCGTGGGCTGAGCGGACCCGCCCTCCGCCGGCACCGGGAGGGAGCCTTCGGGCTCCCTCTCCTCCCCGCTCGCGGGGAGGTGGCGCCCGTCAGGGCGTCGGAGGGGGACGATCATCCCCTCCGCCTCGCTGCGCTCGGCACCTCCCCATGAATGGGGAGGAGTCTCGGCCGCCCCTACGAGTCGGGCGGGGGCGTGCCCAGGCGCTTCATCAGCTCCTCGAGGAGGCGCTGGGTCTCGGGGTCCTGCATCACCCGCTCGGACATGGTCTCGGCCGCGCGCCGAATCTCGGGATCGTTCATGAGCTTTTCGGCCATGCCGTCGAACTGGGCAGCCATGTCCTTCATGGCCGCCTCCTGCGCGACCTGCAGGAGGACTGGCTGCGACGCCGCCGCGGCCACCGCCTCCAGCTGCCGGCGCACCATCTCCAGGCCCTTGCAGCCCAGGCACTCGCCCTTCA
>Ga0209474_10000663_pt1 | contig 36736 bp, 25 predicted proteins | sample GraSoiAngelo_145_FD_185902 | JGI IMG/M metagenome (GOLD analysis project Ga0209474, IMG submission 185902) | Grasslands soil microbial communities from the Angelo Coastal Reserve, California, USA - 14_1009_05_20cm (SPAdes) (version 2) | ecosystem: Environmental > Terrestrial > Soil > Grasslands...
GGGCATTTCTGAAGATGTGATCCTTGCCAAGATCAGGACTACTAGCGCGGCTGGAACGGGCGCTATCAGCTTCGACACCAGTGTTGAGGGCCTAAGGGCGTTGAAGACGGCCAATGTTCCCGATTCGATCGTGAAGGCGATGATTGATCCTATGCCTCCTGCGCCGACTGTCGTAACCCTGGCTGGTCCGGCGACGGTGGGTCCGAATCTTCCACCTCCCGAAGTGGGAGTGTACTGGAAGGATGCCGGCAATTTCGTTCTCCTTCAGGGACAGGCGATCAGCCAGTCGAAAGTCGGAGGAAAAGCCGCAAACGTTTTTACTTACGGAATTAAGAACGTGCACTGGGACGCATTCCTGAATGGGAATACGTCGATCAACCGTGTGCGCGAGCTTCGGCCTACTTTTTACTTTTACGTGCCCGATGGAGCCAGCGCCTCCGATTATGTGCTGCTGAAGCTGAACAAGAAAGGCGACCGCAGAGAGTTCCAAATCGGTACATTTGGCGGCTGGCTGGGAGGGACGTCTGGAGTCGTGCGCGAGAAAGAAATTGCCTTCAAGGCCGACCACATCGGCATCCGCATCTACAGAGTTTTCCTCAGTTCCGAACTGAAACCCGGAGAGTATGCGTTCTTTATGGGCACCGGCCAACAGTCCGCGACCGCGGGACAGATGGCAGGCAAAGGTGCAGGAGGCGCAACCACAGGCCGGGTTTATGACTTCACGATTCCAGAGTAAGAGCTAGGGACAGTTCGGCGCCGGCGCCGGTAGCCAACTGGCTGAACATGTCTGCATCTGAACATTTGGCATCGGGATGCAATCGAATAATGGACTTGGCAGCGCAGTCGTTCTCCCAGGGGGCTCGACCTTCGCCAATTTCACGGTGCACTTCCAAGGCACGACCTTTAACGATGTTAATTTCATCGACAGTGGTTCAAACGGATACTTCTTGTTTCTTCCCTATCTCTTACCAGGACAGACTGACGTTATCGAGCCACACGGACTGATTACTGCCGGAGGCTGTGAGGTCGGCCTGGAAGGCTATGTCCAGACCGCTTCCACTCTGGCCGATGGCGCCAAAATTGATTCCGACATCGTGGCGATTGCCGTCAAGTGTCACAGCAATGAAGTGGGTTTGCCCTCCGCCGCGCTGGAATTCCCAGGTGAGATGGTGCCAAGTGCCGGCACTCGGCGCCGCACAGCCAATGCCGGTTGAAGCCCAGGTGGCGGCGGGAGCGTTCCAGACGCGCCATGTTCCTGATCCCCGGAAGTCACATTCCGTTCCAAAGATATATTTGCTGCCGCCAGTGGTCTGATTCACGTCGAACTCGAGAGCCTGGCCGCTGGAGATAGAGTCAACGTAGAAGTCCAGATCGTATCTGAGGTTCTGTGCTTCGTCGTGTGAGCCAAGCTCGCGCCAAAACAGGGCAGCTCCCCAGGGTGTACCCCCGATGTCGAAGCGAGCGGAAGATCCACTGAGTGAAGGGGAGCTCACGCCTTCGACCATCGCGTGTGCGGTACTCGGGCCATTACCGGCATCTCCGGCGCAGACGTCGCAATTGTCCCAGCCGCCTTGGGTCTGAATTTGAGAGGCATTCGCCGCTGAAGTGGGCGGCGCTGGAGTCGGAGCTGGCGGCGCGGCCGGAACTGCGCTTGCCTGGACCAGAACATGCACAGGAACCGATTTGTAGGCATTCCCGTTTTGGTCCCAAGCCTGAGCAACCATCGTATGGGTACCCGTCGGAAGCTGCACTGCGGCGTTGATCTGCGAGGAGGCGGACTGGAAGGTCACCGCGTCGTCTACATACAATTGCATGGATGCGATTGCCGTAGGTCCAACTACGCTGGCAGCGACCTGGGCTGGTGAGCCGACAGTCGCCCCTTCAACCGGCGAGCTGATTACGACCTCCGTTGCCGAGGTGGAGGAGGAAGGCGTCGCCGGGTTGGTTGGCGTCGTGTTCGAAGCGGAGCCGGTCGAGCTCGGAGGCGTTGTCGCCCCGGCCGTGGTCGTGCCAGGCAGCTGAGTGTTGCCGGCCGCGAGATTTGTGCTGCTCAAGGTTCCTGCGGAATTCTTATATCCGCCGGAGCCACCGCATCCAACGATCACCCCAATAAAAAATAAAAAAAGTACAAAAACGCTCTGTCGCATTCAGCCTCCGCTAACATTGGCTGGCCGCTGCCGCGACCAGTCCCATTAGGGGAAGCTACGGACGCATCTACTCTGCTCACATTAGGGGAACTTCCTAAGCTTTCTAAGTATCCAGCCTGAGTGGTACTAAGCGGGCGAATGAGGACCTTAATCCGTTGAAGAAAGGACATTTTTAAGCAAGATTGATGGCGTTCTTTTTCGGCACGAGTTCCAATTCAAGAATTGTGCGCTGTGAATGGGCTCATGGAATTTGAGGACGTAGCCAAGTTTTTCAAAGCAGCACCCGAGATCCGCCCAAGTGCACGCAATTGGAACAGGTTGGTCAAAATATGCGACACAGCTCCAGAAACCGTTTTAGATTTTTGTCCCACGATGCGCAAAAGATTGCACAGAGGCACGCAGCCCTAAAAGTGGGCACTCCCCTTTTTTAACTTCTCTGATGACAGTGACTTAAGTCTGGCAATTCTTGCAGTTGAAACCTGCTCAGCCCGAGCACAAAAGTAGGGAACCGCAACTTGGGACAGCAGCATCTCACCTGTTGTCGGGTTTGCAGGAGTAGCTCTTTTTGTCAGCTGGAATCAGCTTGCAATCGAGCAGGAGCTCACTTAACATCGGCAAAGCCAATAGAACCAAGCACTAACGCCGTGGAAACACACAGCAGAGTTGCTGGTTCCGGAGCAAACCATCTCCGACAGGGATCGAATGAACAAGAGTCAGGCCTACCGGTATCTTGCAGTAGTCATAGTCCTTCTCGTGGGCGCCGGAACGGCGCTTGCCGCTAAAATCTCCACTTCTGGAAGCAGTACCACCAAGCGCACAGCGCGCAAAGTAAATGAATCGAACCGGACCCAAGCGAGGATAAGTCGCCTGCGCCACAGCCGCCGTTTGGGTTATACGCGGAGGAGCAGGCGTCGTCATCGTTATTACGAGCGCTTCACCGCGAACTCTTTCGCGACGAGCGATTTGACGAGCGGTGATTTCAACGCAGGTGAGGACCCGGTAGTGCGCCAAGCGGCGATCGATGCTCTGGGCAACATGAACGGAACAGTGGTGGCGATTGATCCGACTAACGGACGCATTCTGGCGATGGTCAACCAGAAGCTGGCTCTTTCCGAAGGCGGGACTCCTTGTTCGACGATCAAGTTATCTGTGGGACTCGCGGCATTGAGCGAAGGCATCATCACACGCAACACGCCTGTGAAGATCGGTCCACGTGCGTACATGACGCTTACCGAGGCGCTCGCGAAGTCGAACAATCTGTATTTCGAGGCACTGGGACGCAAGCTGGGATTCGAGCGCGTTCACCGCTACGCGACTCAGTTCGGATTGGGCGAGCTGGCTGGTTACAACATTGAAGGCGAACATCTGGGCGTCTATCCAGACGAAGAGCTCGACGCGAAGCTCGGCGGTGTTGGCCGCATGTGCTCCTTTGGCGATGGAATCTCGATGACTCCGCTGCAGCTGGGAGCTATGGTCGCGGCAATGGCCAACGGTGGCACTCTTTACTATCTGCAGCACCCCACTTCTCCGGAAGAGATCTTGAACTTCCAGCCTAAAGTAAAGCGCACGCTCGAAATCGCCAATTACCTGCCTGAGATGAGCGATGGCATGGCAGCGGCAGTTCAATACGGGACGGCACGTCCGCTGCGCGTCAACTTCTCAGAGGAGCAGATTCTGGGGAAGACTGGAACGTGCTCCAATTCGGGAACTCGCTACGGATGGTTTGCCTCTTACGCCAACACGAGCTATGGCCGCATCGTGACGGTCGTTTTCCTGGAGGGCGGACGTCCGACGTACGGTCCTAAGGCTGCCGAAATCGCTGGACGCATGTATCGCGGCTTGTACGATCATAGCTTCTTCGCCGCTAAAAACCCTCTTGAGAAAGCGGGAGAGACTGCCGTTGGCGTCTCTCAATAAGCTCTACTAGGTTTGACTAAGTATTCGAATGACCTCCCTAAACGGGAGGCCATTTCTGTTTTGTCAGCAGCTCCCCGTATTTGTCGAGAGACTTCTCAGACTATTTCACCTCTCGTAACGTCAGGCCATGAAAGTCGTCTTCGTCATCGTGGGATGCGTGCTTTTCGTGATAGGGGGCATCGGAACCTTGATCATCGTAGACGTATTCCGGCACCCTAGAGTCGGCGCGGAATGAATCGTCGGACCGCTACTCGGCACCGTAGTACGGCTTTCCTCTGCGTCGGCTTCGGCTGCTTCGCTGGGTCAAAATAAGCGAGCTGACAAAAGACGGGGTTCCTCCAGCAAAGATTGCGTCGAAACTTTCCATTACATCAGGCATATAGCCTGCAGTACCCTAGATGAGGCGGTTGCATGCTGCGTATTCGAAAGAGCTGTGAAAATGCTGCTCAAACGACGTCGTCGACCTGCAGATCCACGCGAGCCTTCGCGGAAGTTCCTGCGCTCAAAAGGCCACGAAAGCCACAACTCAATGGAGCTGTGGCCCTCGCGGAGCCCGACGAGGATTAGGGAGTTATTTTGAGATCGCTGCAAAAAGGTCGGAGTTCACGAGGCTGACGAACTTGCGGTCATCGGTCTCGAACTTCAGCTTGAGCGCGCCACTATCGGAGTCCACTACCAAGTTCTCTAGCGCGACCTTCTCTGTCGGCGTGGCATTCATCTTCTTGTAGAGAACGCCGGCCTGCAGAAGAGTCTTGAGAGTTGCAGCAGTGAAGGCGTCGGAGGTATTGACGTTCAGGTTGAACTTCACTCCGTTACCGAAGTCCATCTTGTAAGCGGAATTCTTAATGCGGTTTTTGATCGCATTGTAGTCGGCGAGGTTCGAGGCGTCGCCAAGCGCGGACTTCATCATCTCCTGCGTGCCTTTCTCGTCCAGGACACTCCAGATAGTGTCTGAGTCGACCGAGGAGATCATGTCAGTAATTGCAGAGTTCGAGTTCAGGCTGCTGCCAACACCGTCGCGCACATCCAGCGCCGACTTGAGCGCAGCCGAGTCGCCGAAGAGCATGTTGTAGTTGTCAAGCAGCGTCATCGAGAGGCCGCCGTCGAGTGGATACATCGCGGAATCGCGATACACGGTGGGCTTGATCTTCTTCGTCTTCAGTCGAGCGACCACCTTATTTACAGCGAAGTCTCCCTGCGCAACGCCGACCACCTGCAATCCACTCTTCACGCGAAACGACGCGAAGGTAAGTTGCTCGACGTCCTTATCGGGATCAACGCCTACGCCCTTCAGCGCAGTTTCGAACTTTTTCAGCTGGTCCGGAAGAACGCGGGTCTTTAGAGCCTGTCCGCTCTGGGAGTCCTCCATACCGCGGTAGTCCACATTGATGATCTGCTGGACGTCGGCAGGAATCACGGCACGAGTCGCGCTCGCAAGCGATGATCCGAAACTGAAAACGGGAGCTAAACAGAACACGGCAAGAGCAGGGATTCTGTACTTCATAGACTCCTTAATTCTAGCTAAATACTTGGATGAGCAGCTCTGGGTCAATGGTATCTCAAGGTCTCCCACTCAAGTCACCAGCAGTTAACCCTATGAAGGACCTTCAGTTGCCTGTGGTGATTACGGAGGCTGCCTTACTCGTTTCAGCCTTGAACGTCTCGTCCTTCGATTCTTGCAGGTTGATTTCGACGTTAGCCAAGCCGCCTTCAATTGCTGTTCGTGCGAGCGCGGAAGCGACGGCCAGGTCGGACCACATGTTCTTGCTTGTGATCGGCTTGAGCGATTCGACGAGTCTTCGAACCTCATGGGCCTTCTGCGCAATCCCAAGTGGAACGCGAGTTGCGTTCTTGAGCGCATCAGAGATTGCGCGCTCGCCCACTTCCGGTGCAGCTGTCTTGGCGTCTTTATATGCTTTCAGGACGGCAGCGTAGGAGGCGGCGTCGAGATCAATGCTCGCCTTCAGCTCTTCACGTAGACGATTGAGACGGGTCAGGGCATCGCTCAACTCGCGCTCGTATTGCTGGTAAGCTTTTTTTCCGCGAGACATGCCTGCAACCATTCCGCCGAGCGCCGCTGCCATTGCCCCTGCGGCCGCCGATGCGCTACCTCCTCCTGGAGTAGCAGTGGGAGCGGCGAGCAGCTCGATAAACGGCTCAACTCCAGCGCGAATTCCGCCAACTGCTGCTTTTCCACCCGTCACGGCCGCCAAACGGTTCTCGAGGATCAGGGAAGAATCGAAGTTCTCAACCTGCAGGAACCACTCTGCAGCTTCTTCGAGTGCCCGTTTGGGAATGAGGCCAACGATCTCGCTGGATATGGGCATCGCCCCATATCGAGCCGCCTCGCGCTTCACGAACTCGAAGACGCGCGCAATGGGTGTTTGCTCGAAATCGGTTAGGTTCATCGAAACTTGAGCCTGACCTCGGACCAGAACGCCCATTCCCTTCACGTAACGGAGACCGCCAGATGAGAAACGCACCGCCTTGCCAATCTTCTTGGCAATCTCGACATCGCTGGTGCTCAGGTAGACGTTGTAGGCAATGAGCGGCTTGCGAGCTCCGACGACAGTAGCACCGGCAGTCTGATGAAGGGCTGCCTCGCCGAAGTCAGGACGGCGTTCGGTATTCGTGACTACTTCCGTTCGCAGCCCCTCGAACTGTCCCCGGCGTATGTTCTCGAGGTTTTGGCGCTCAGGCCGAGTCGCGGCGGCTTCATAAAGGTACACGGGCACGCGATGACGTCTCCAGATCTCGGCGGCTACGTGACGGGCGATAGCAACACAATCCTCCAATGTGACGCCTTCGATCGGAATAAACGGCACAACGTCGGCGGCGCCAACGCGGGGATGCGCACCTTGGTGCTGAGTGAGATCAATCAACTCGGCTGCTTTTCCAACGCCGCGAATGGCAGCTTCAGCCACCGCATCGCGATCGCCGACTATCGTGATCACGCAGCGATTGTGATCGGCATCCATCTCCTTATCGAGCAGATAGACGCCGTCGACCTTCATGGCGGCGATAATGCCCTCGACCTTCGCAGTGTCGCGGCCCTCAGAGAAGTTGGGAACACATTCAACGAGAGACATAGGGGATAGAGAACACGTTACAGGGTACAGTACAGGCGGCGGTAGTCGCCGGGTCGGGGTACGTGTATCCCCAACCAGCGGCTGCCCTGGCCGGTACTGTTCTGCGTACTTAGCTTTTGAACGCCTCCTTATTCACTAAGTACGGCATTTTGGTGAAGTCACCGCCATAATTTTTCTCCAGCACATCGATCAATCCCTGAACGCAGCGACCAGCCATTCCTATATTGGGATCGGGTGAGAGTCTGGTCTGTTTGGCTCCGCTGGCGAAGTGATGAAAGAGGCGACAGCGGTCTTCGATTTCAGGATCTCGCAGGGGGGAATTGGCGGCAAGCGGTTCTTTCTCGAAAACATCCAGCGCTCCGCCAGCGATCCAGCGCTGTTTAAGAGCTTTAGCCAACGCGGCCTCCTTTACGACGGGCCCGCGGGATGTATTAATCAAATACGCGCTCGGCTTCATCATGCGTAGAGTCTTCTCGTTGAACAGGTGGAAAGTTGGTGTCGGCGATTCACCCTCACGCAACAGGGGCACATGCACGCTGACGAAATCGGCTTCGGCGAGTGCGGTTTCAAACCTCACGTACTTGATCTGCGTTTTATTTTTCTGAATGCCGCGCTCACGTCGGAGATCCATCAAGGCCTGAATTCCAGCAACGTATTCGTGGTTCTCGTACGCCGGGTCGTAGCACAGGATGTTCATGTCCATTCCGGTGCACTTCTTGATCATCGCCAAGCCGATTCGCCCGGTGCCGATGATTGCAACCGTCTTGCCTGTTAATTCATCGCCCAGAAAGGGAAGAAATGGATGCCAGGCTCCCCAACGATTTTCGCGAACCAGCTTTTCGCTGGACCAGAGCTTACGCGCCACAGCGCCCATCATGAAGAACGCGAATTCGGCAGTGGCTTCGGTTAGGACATCAGCCGTATTGGTGAAGGGAACCTTGTAGCGATTGGCATCCGCGCGATTGATGTTGTCGAATCCTACAGCGATCTGCGAGAGGACCTTCAGAGTTCCTTTTCCGGCTTCGAATAGCTCGGCATCGATTGAGTCGCGCAAGGTGGTGATCAGGCCGTCAATACCGCCTCGCACTTTTTCCAGAATCAGAGATTTCGGCGGCGGATCAGGATTCGGGTACACTTCGACTTGGTATCCGCGCTCGCGCAAACGGTTTAGCGCTGGCTCACCGATGTCACAGGTGGCGTAGATGCGGAATGGCATCGGCTAGAGGCGCTTTCCTGTCCAATGCCTGATCCGTTCCAGCGCCTTCTCGATATTCTCAATGGAGTTAGCAATGCTGAAGCGGATATATCCTTCGCCGAAGCTTCCAAAGGAAGTTCCCGAGAGACACGCAACGCCGGCTTCTTCGAGTAATGCGTGAGCCAACTTTTTTGACGGCCAGCCAGTGGCTTCGATGTTGGGAAAGACATAAAAAGCTCCACCTGGCTTCTGACAGCGAAAGCCTTTGATCTGGTTGAGCGCGCTCACCATGACGTCGCGTCGACTGAGGAACTCCTGCCGCATCTTCTCGACTGATTGTTGATCGCCGTGTAGAGCCTCAACTCCAGCCATCTGCGTGAAACTGGCTGTACAGGAATTGGAGTTCGTCATCAGTCGCGAGATTTGCTTGGCCAGATCCGGCCGCATTACGCCGTAGCCAAGGCGCCATCCGGTCATCGCATACGTCTTGGAGAAGCCGTCCAGAAGGATCGTGCGATCGCGGAACTCCGGGATCGAGATGATCGAGAAGTGCTCGCCTTCGAAAATCAAACGGCTGTAGATCTCGTCAGAGAGCACCATGATGTCGCGATCACCGATTACGTTAGCGATGGCTCGCACATCTTTTTCCGTCAGAACTCCGCCTGTTGGATTATGAGGCGAGTTGAGTATGATTAACTTCGTGCGGTCGGAAATACCGCTTGCGAGATCGTCGACATCGAATCCGAACCCGCGCTCTTCCCGCAAATGAATCGGAAGAGCTTGCGCGCCGACGAACTCGATCATTGACTCATAAATCGGGAATCCCGGATTGGGATAAATGACCTCGTCTCCCTTTTCGACAAGTGCCAAGATGGTAAAGAAGATGATCGGCTTGCCGCCGGGAACAATTACTATTTCTTCGGGGTTTACCCGCGTATGGCGAGTTCCCGTTACATGCTCGGCAACCGCCTCTCGCAGCGCTGGAAGTCCCGGAGAAGGGCCGTAGTGCGTCCATCCCTCTCGCAGCGCGTCGATGCCAGCGCCGATGATGTTGGCGGGCGTGTCGAAATCGGGCTCGCCGATCTCGAGGTGCACGATGTCTCGCCCCTGAGCTTCGAGTGCGCGGGCGCGCGCGAATACTTCGAATGCCGTCTCCGTCCCAAGCCGTTGCATGCGCGTGGCCAGCTTCAAGGGATGAGAAGTTTGAACGGGAACCATGTGCGGTTTTTCGGCAAACGGCAAACCGGGCATTATAGTCCAGATGCTCCAGTGCAACTTAGCACCGAAAAGCGACAACGCCCCAGGCAGCTACAGCTGCTGGAGCGTTGGGATTCGGAGGGCATCCGATGACGTCTAAGTATTGCGCCTCTACAAGCTTTCCCAGGCAATCATGGTGCTGATACTAGTTCGAGCCGAGGTGGAAAAGCGCAAAAACCACAATTGAGGCATTACTCAGGTAACTTTCGCGCACTGAAATGCACCCGGTGTGAGTGACTGAAGCTCGGCAACAATTCTTCTGCGAAATATGGTCCACGAATATTTTTCAGCAGTTGAGCGGGCGGTCGCTCGCATCTGTCGCAGCTTGTCTCGATTCCGTGACGCCCATTCCAGGCTGGCGATCAAGGCCTCCAGATTAGCCGGAGGAATGACAAAACCATTTTCTCCGCCTCGGATCAGATCAGAAGCTCCGCATGAACTTGTTGTCAGCACCGGCGTGCCACATGCAAGCGCTTCCAAAACCACTTGACCGAACCCATCGCCCAGAGATGGAAGACACAGCAGATCGGCTCGACCATACTCGTCGCGAAGTCTCCGCCAATCCAGCGGACCGAGGAAGCGCGCGAGCGATGCGTACTTCGTCAGCGAATTCTTGTTTCGTGGAAGGTGACCAACAATCTGCAGTTCAGCATCAGGCAATCTCAACTTGTCCCACGCCTCGAGCAGATAATGGAGTCCTTTTTGCCGAGACGCCTGGCCTACAAATAGCATCGACAACTTACGCGGTCGGGACTGCTCAGCAGCAAAGAAATCAAGATCAACTCCGTAGGGAACCACAGAAATGCGATCTTGTGCTACGCCGTTCTCAATCAATGTTCTGCGCGTATACGTCGACGCCACGATGCACAGATCGGCCAAGAGCGGCTCTCGCGAAAAAGTCTCGAAAATGTCGGGAGCCCACAGGAGTTCGTTATTGCTGTGATCTTCGAAATCAGGCAAAAATCTGTCTGCCATGAGTGCGGCTCTCACCGATGCGGGGTGCGGTTGCATCTGCATCAGCACTTTCGAGCGCACGCCGGCAGCAGCGAACGCGGATGTGGCTACATGAGCGTACGCCAGGATCGAACACTCTTCTTTGGTCGCCACGCTGCCCGCATGCTTGCCTAATGACCCAACGCGATTAATCCATAACTCAGGTTTCCACCAGTTCTTAATTGCATACGTGGGATAAGACGCGACGCAGCCGGAGGGCAGTTCAGGATCGAACCGCCTGCTGAGTTTTGATTTGATATCCGAAGGCAAGAACCGGCTGGCGAGCGCGAACCACGGTCGATCCAACGGAGCATAGAAGTCAGTTACCAGACTCTGCAACAAACCAGATTCGTTTAGAGCAATCGGAACTTGATAAGAGTCTCTTGAGCCTGGGAATGCAACCACCCAGTGATCGTTGTTGATGGTCGCCATCTATGATTGAGAATGAAAGACTATCGCTGCTCGGCTCGCACGCGCCATTGTTTATTGCCGTCCTGTTCCACGACAATCAATAGTCGTTCATCCTGATTTGGAATTACCGTCGGCCCTTTCTGCCTGAACATTTTCCCATCTTCTTGCTCAAAGCTCACCCCAACCTCACCACGGGAGAGAGGTTTGATGTGATACGAAAATGAAGCGCCCGGTGCGAGGCTGCCGGTGCCAAAAGCCGCGCCAGGATAATCAAACTCCAGGTTATGGATTGCGCTCTGGCCGTGGTTGCGAATTGTAACGTCAACTCCGTGCGAGCGACACGTCGTTGTGCTCGCAGCTATGGTGCAGAGAACTACCGCTGTCAGGATCTTCGATTTCAAATGTTCATTCCGAATAGCTTCGATCAGGCGATAGTTGGATCCGGCATTTTCAGCGGATCTTTGCGTTCGAGAATACGCGCACTCAGCACTGCGCCGTTGCGATTGTCGTGCAGTTTCAGCGAGAAGACCAGCACGTTCCAGATATAGCGCGGACTCTTCTTCGGCAAGGGCAGCCCGCGAAATGTACGGTCAATATAAGTTTCGCGCGTATCAGCCACGGTGCGGATGATCTCCTGCCAGTCCTCCCCAAGTTCGGGGAACTCCTGAAACATGTTCTTACCCAAAAACCATGAACGCTTTTTCTCGAGCAACTTGGCCAGAGTCTCGTTTACGTACTGCCAATTGCCCTCACGATCCATGATCTCCAGCACGACATCGTCTCCCATCGCCATGTTGATGCGTGAGTAGTAGAAGTCGCGCGCATCGACCACCACCGGCTTGCCTCGCCGTTTTGCTTCAAACGAACGAAGCGCTGCGAGCAGATCGTCGACCGAGCTGTAGCCTTTGAGCAGGTGCATATCTTCGACGCCGCCAAACTTACGCTCGAGCGTCGCCGAAAGAATAATGATCGGTACTTGCGGCCGTTTTTCGCGCAGAGTACTGGCGACCTCAGTCCCAAATTGACCGGCGCCGAGATGGTAGTCGAGTACCGCTATATCGGCTTCGTGCAGATGAGCCTCAGCCTCTTCGATGGTTGCGGCCTTGATCGCCTGGTAGCCATGTTTACGCAAGATCGCCGACCGCAGGATGAGATTATCGACGTGATCGTCGAGGAGAAGCACACGGATCGGAGCTCGCTCGGCTACTGGCTTTTTTTCGTCCATGATCGTGAGGGATTGTCCCGGCCCATCCATTCCGCTACCTGCCTCAGCAGAGTTGGATGCGAGCGCCGGGATAGGAGTCTATTCGATGGGGGTCCCTTCACGAGCAGGGCTCTTTCTGCCTGATAGACGAACACTTCTCGCCAGTTCCGGCAAGCGACTAAAGACCGCGACAGCCCGCAGCCATTGGCGATTGTCGATTGCAGGATATCCGCTCATGATCTTTCCCGATTCCACGTCATTTGGAATACCCGTCTGAGCCGTGGCGATTACTTTGTCGCCGATCGAACAATGACCGGCGACACCGACTTGTCCGGCGAGAATCACATCATTACCAACTTGGGTGGATCCTGCCAGTCCGACTTGCGCGCAAAGCAGGGTTCGCTTCCCGACCTTTGATCCGTGACCAACTTGGACCAGATTGTCGACTTTCGATCCGCGTCCAATACGGGTTTCGCCGACGCTCGCGCGATCAATGCAGGCATTCGCCTGCACTTCTACTTCATCTTCAATCACAGCTGGTCCGGACTGCATGATTTTGTGCCACTCTCCCTTGTCATCTTTCGCGAAGCCAAATCCATCGGAGCCGATCACTGCCCCGTTTTGAAGAATTACGTTTTCTCCCAGGATGCAGTTCTCGCGAACGACAGCGTGGGCATGAGCGAAGAAATTGTTGCCAATCCGGGCGCCCGGGTAAATGACGACGTGGGGAAGCAAGGTGCAGTGGTTCCCGATTTGCACATCATGCTCCACAACAACATAGGCAGCTATTGAGGCATCCTTGCCAATTTGGGCGGATGGATGAATTACGGCAGTCTTGTGTATTCCCGGAACATGCTCGTGCTGGGGATGAAACAACTCGATGGCTCGCGCGAACGCTAAATAAGGATTCTCATGGCGGAGCAAAGGACGAGGCAGGTCAGGGAAGTCGTTTCCGACAATGATCAGTGACGCTCGCGTGGAGCGCGCCATGCCTGCATATTTGGGATTCGAGACAAACGTGATCTCTCCCGGGACAGCCTCTTCGATTCCAGTGACGCCAGTTACAACAGTGTTGTCGGTGGCGTTCTCAAGCTTCCCCCCAAGACGCTGCGCAAGCTCATGCAGTTTCATGCGCGTAATTTTAGTAGGAGTACTGGTTAGTAGCTACTGCGAGCCAGCAGCTTCCTCGTCGAACATCGGTACTTGGCCGGTATCTCTCTCCTCTTTTCTTCGCCGCACGCCTCCGCCAATGACGGCAAGAACAGTGAGTGAAGTCAGCGCCGAACGTGGCACGAAGATTCTTTGAGTATTGGATCGCGTGTCAGGCGGAATGATGAAGTAGCCGTCTCCTTCGAGCAGGGTGAGGTCATTGGGCATCAAGCCTTCCAAGACATCATTATCAGCGAACTCAATGCGTACCCAGAGCCCCTCGCTGCGTGGACGACTTGTGAACGTCTTGCGGCCTAGCGACTCCGCATCGCCAAAATCGCGAACGAAGTACACGCCTTTCACCTCGCGTAGGTCGATGAAGATCACCTTGCCCGACTGCGTGAGCAGCTCCAGCTTGCCGTCGGCGAGGAACTTTGGGGCCACGTAGCCGGTCAGGCTATCGCGATCCATCTTGCGGACGATGACTTTTTTGTGCGTCGATGGCATGAGAACGTCAGCTCTGGAACCGCGATTCTCGCATGTTTACCACTCTGGTTTGGAGTTACGGCTTCAGCAGTAGCCAACTTGTCAACTGCTGTGATATTGTTCTAGGTTTGCCGTGACCTTTCAAGGCCTGCTTCAGGCTAAGTACCTGTATTGGAGATAGTTATTGGCTTCCGGTATCCGGGCCGGCCAGCCCACGCATGTCCCTCCCGGGTTGATTGTCTGGGCTCTTGGCTCGCTGTGCACATCCTGCCGTCCAAGGACAAGCTAGAACACCCGAATGGCTGATTACATATACATGATGGAGAGCCGGTTATCTCCGGCGCAGCTCCAAGTCGTTGGACAAGTGCAGGAAATCGCCCGCTCGCACGAGATGAACGTCTATCTCACGGGCGGCGCCGTGCGTGACATTATCAGCGGATTCGCCATCCGAGATCTAGACTTCACCATCCAGGGAAATGTCCACAAGCTCCGCAAGGATTTCGAGAAAGTCGGCGCGATCATCCAAGGCGAGGATGAGGAGCTTCGCATCCTCTACGTCCTTTTCCCAAACCATGTTCGGACAGAGATAGCAAGTGCTCGCTCCGAGAGCTATCCCAAACCGGGCAAGCCGGAAGTAACCTTCGACACAATCAATGAGGATCTCCGCCGTCGCGACTTCACGGTGAATGCGATGGCGCTCTCGCTCAATCCCGGTTCTCGGGGATTATTGATGGATCCGTTCAACGGAGTCGCCGATCTCGAAGCCAAGCACCTGCGCATTTTGCAGAACTACGCCTTTCTGGAAGAGCCATCGCGCATGCTGCGTGCGCTTCGCCTGATGACGCGTTTCCACTGGACTCTCGAAGAGCGTACGCAAGCCCGCTTCGACGCGGCGAAAGAAGGCAATTACCTCGAGAACATCGCCAATCGCGCGATTGGCTACGAGATCGAGCAGATCGCGCATGAAGATGATCCGCTAGCAGTGATGAGAGCCTTCGAGAAAGAAGGCTGGATGAAGATCCTTTTCCCAGCCTGGACCACGGCTAAGGTCGATGTCGCCGGACTCACGGCATTGCAGAAAACCCGCCAGCAGCTGACTGATATTGGGGTGCAATCTGATCCTGCGGCCGCACGCATGTACTTCCTGACGCGCAAGATTTCCGAGAAAGAAGTGCACGCGATGCAAAAGCTTCTGCCACGACATCACTTCGTCGAGCAATGGCTCAACATCGAAAACGATGCTAAGGATCTGGCCAAGCAGTTGTTATCGAAGGAGTATGCAGCGCCGTCCGCTACATGGAAGTTGCTGATGTCGACGCGTCCCGAATTGATTCTGTTCCTTGATGTGACCACCCGCCAGTCGGCAGTCGAGCAGAAAATCAAAGCGTTCCTGACCAAGTGGCCGCAGTACCGTCAGAAGATGCCATTGCAGAAGATGGCCGAGATGCGCATTACTCCCGAGCTGCCTGTATACCAGAAGCTGCTCGAGGAAATGTTTCTAATGATGCTGGACGGCAAGCTCAAGACCGAAGCCGAGATTGTGAAGTACCTCGAGCCACACTCACCGCCGCTTCCGGTTGCACCACCGACGCCTACACGCCGTGGCCGAGGTAAGAAGAAAGCGGCCGCTGCAGCGGCTGCTGCTGCGTCAGCACCCACGGATCGGGCCGCTCAGCCGTCACCAGCTCGCGCACCCGAAAGCCAAGCGCTTGTTAAGTCGAAGGCGCCGAAGCAACAGGCTGCGCCTACGAAGATACTTGCTCCGCAGGTTGCGGCGGAGAAAGCGGCGCCTCCCAAAGCACTTGCGAAACCCGCAGAGAAACCCACCAAAGGCCACATTAAGCTCGAAGCAAAGAAGCCGCCCGCAAAGAAGACAGTCAAAGCGCCCGCCAAAGCAAGACCAAAGGCGAAGTCCGCTGCCAAGAAACCGCCGGGTAAGAAACGGAAATAGCACGTTCCTCATAGTTCATCTGCGGATTCAATTGCTCGGAGCGCTGGGCGCGAGGCCGAGCGATCGGAAAAACCACTCCTTAACTCGCTATTGAACGCAGAACCTCTCCTGATGATCACCTTGATGGCGCGCAGTCTCTCGCGCGGTCCAAGAGCAGATCACACCCGCCAAGACACGAAACGCAGAAAACTGGGATAAAAGTCGAATTCCAGTAACGGCGTTGTTTACACTCCAGGCAGAGTAGCGTATCTTGCTTCGGCCAGATTCAGCTCTGAATCTGAGCTTTGGAGCTAATGGATGAAACTTTCTGTACGTTTTCTCACTTCGTCTTTGTCCGTACTAGCTTTGACTATGGCTGGTGTCGCGCAAACCAACGACCCCGTAGCCGCAGCGGCCTTGGCAAGTGGCACAGCTGGCTATGGTGACGTGGGCCCAATTGACATTAATCAAGTTTCACAGGTGACCATTACGTCGGATGTAGTCTTCGACGCAACTACAGGACTCGTCGAAAACAACGCCGCTGGTGGGCAGGGTCCCGGCCCGGGCAGCAGCGCCAGAGCTGTTCGAAGCAACACTTCCACAATTGATGGAATGGATGGCCTGGTTACTTTTGATGGCGCCTTTATTACCCAGGCAGGACCAAGTCTTGGCAGGTTGTTTCGATTCACGATGATGGGGAATCACCCTCTCGTGGGCGGGACAACCCACATTCCGGCACCGATCGCAACCGTCTCTTTAAATTTACTCAATCCCGACGGCGCCCTTTTCGCGACTGTACCGTTCGCTCCCTTCGAGAGCCTCACGCTCCAGTCGCCAAACTTCAACTTCATAAACTACCGCTCGGGAAATCAGATTCAGTATGCCGACGCTATACATCGAGCTCAGTTCTACAACCGAATGGCTCCGAATTGGAACACGACGCTGGTTCCCAACATCGTAGACCGAGTAACCTTTACGATTCCTAAATTTGTGAACGTCCGTCTCGCGAATGGCAATGTCGTTCAGGCACTCGGCTATGCGAGCGGAACTGCCCCTGATGGCAGCAGGTTCGTCCTGATGCTGGATCTGCTGTTCAACTCTTTGTTCAGCAGCGGGTTCATCAATGAAATCAACAACGGAACCTTCACCACTGATGCCCTGAGCACGCTGATGTTGCCCAACACCTTCCTGTACTCGTTTAATGCAAATAAGCCCCTAACTCCAGGAAGTTGCTGCGTCCTCGGTTTCCATACCTATTTCCGCGACTTGAGTGCAGTTCCCCAGCCTCGCTTCGTCGGAGAATACGCGAGCTGGATTTCTCCCGGACTGTTCGGTGGAGGCTTCCAGGACGTCACCGCTCTATCGCACGAGATAACCGAAGCCTTTGCAGATCCATTTGTCGACAATGCAACCGCCTCCTGGCAATTCGCCGGTGTTCCTGCCACTTCCAAGACGTGTCAGGCAAACCTGGAAGAGGGCGATCCGATCGAAACCTTGCCGGTTGCGTCGATCCCAATCACCATCAAAGAGAAAGGTCAGCCGTTCATCTACCATCCTCAAGTGATCCCGTTATTGCAATGGTTTGAAATGGGACCAACCTCTAATGCGATCGATGGTGCATTTAGCTTCCCAGATGAGAGCACTCTGCCGCATTCGGCGATCCCCTGTCCGAAGTAGAGTTTCATTCCAAAAAGAGGCACGCGAATCGTTGAATCGTGCCTCTTCTCTTTTTTGTTGTTTAGATTTCCCGTTCCGCCGGCCCTTTCTTCAATTCCAGCCATTCAGTCAATCCTTGACTTCACCGGAGAGAGTATGGTTCCATCTCAGTTGTCATAGGCGAACAAATAGAGAACAATGCCGCCTACTGAAGATCAATCTTCGTGGCTGTAAAAATCCACGCTTATGGGCGTCGAAACGGGCAAACAATGACAAGACCTGAAGACGTAAATCACTAGATTTTGTGATTTCAACTTCGGAATCAGAACATAGTGTGGTCAAAATCGGGAAAAGCGCTGGAATTTAAGAGTAACTCCTTTCAAATCAATTTGGCTCGCAGAAGAAGGAGGGAAGGGGTAGGGTAGCTGAAACCTCTCGATACTGGCGCTACTACAGCTCAAGCAGGTTGGGGAGAAGAGCAGAAAGCCATTAGACAGAGGAAGCATGGGACTTCTTTTCCACGAATTGACCAAGAATTCCTCAGCCTCCGGCGAATTGCTATCCGATTAGAATCGAGATGACGAGCCCTCCAAACGATGTCCGAGTTTACCCACCTTCATCTGCATACCGACTACTCTCTGCTCGACGGGGCTTGCGACGTCGAAAAACTGGTCAAACGCGTAGCCGAAATTGGCCAAAAATCGGTCGCCATGACCGATCATGGCAACATTTTCGGTGCAGTTGCCTTTTATGACGCCGCCACCAAAGCTGGGGTGAAGCCGATCATCGGCTGCGAGCTTTACGTCTGTAAGAAGGACGATCATCGCGCGGCGCCTGAAGGCGATGAGTACAACCATCTGCTAGTTCTGGCCGAGACGGATGAGGGGTATCGCAATCTGGTAAAGATCACCTCCGAGGCATCGCTGCATGGCATGTATTACAAGCCGCGCGTCAGCAAGAAATTTTTGGCTGATCATGCAAGGGGACTGATCGGACTGTCGGGCTGCCTGGCCGGAGAATTCTGCGAGAACCTCATGGCAGGGAAGTACGAGGCCGCTCGGCAAACAGCAGGGACATACAACGACATCTTCGGACGGGGAAATTTCTTTCTCGAGATTCAGGACCAGGGCCTTGCACTCGAGAGACATATTCGTCCTGATCTCCTGCGGCTCGAGAAGGACTTGGATATCCCCTTAGTCGCCACGAATGACAGCCACTACATCTGTGGTGAGGACTCCTACGCACATGAAGTTCTGCTGTGCGTCCAGACCGCTTCCTCGATTCACGACGAGAAGCGCTTCAAGTTCGAGAGCGATCAGTTCTATGTAAAGTCGGCTGACGAGATGCAGCGCCTCTTCGGCGAGATTCCGGATGCGCTGAAGCGCACGATGGCTATCGCGGAGCGCTGCAATGCGAAGATCGACAAGGTTAAGAATCCATTTCCCAAATTCGATATTCCCGCGGGAGAAGATCTCGACAGCTACTTTGAGCACGTCTGCCGCGAGGGATTTGCGAAGCGCCTGGAGATGATTCGCGCTCTGCAGGCGAAGGGTGAGCTTAGAAAGTCAATCGGGGACTACGAGCAGCGGCTTTCACGCGAGATCGACTGCATCAAGCAGATGAAGTTCTCGGGATACTTTCTGATCGTCTGGGACTTCATTCGTTACGCAAAGGAAAACCACATCCCGGTGGGGCCGGGACGCGGATCTGCTGCGGGCTCACTAGTGTCTTTTGCTATGGGGATCACGGACATTGATCCTTTGCAGAACGAACTGCTCTTCGAGCGATTCCTGAATCCGGAACGCGTCTCGATGCCGGATATCGACATTGACTTCTGCATGAATCGGCGGGGCGAAGTCATCGACTACGTGACGCGTAAATACGGACGCGAGCAAGTCGCGCAGATTATCACCTTCGGAACCATGGCTGCGAAAGCCGCAATCAAAGATGTTGGCCGCGCGATGGATATTCCTTACGGCGATGTAGATCGCATCGCCAAAATGGTGCCGAATACTCTGAATATCACGATTGATCAGGCACTGGCCGATTCTCCCCCGCTGCAGCAGGCGTATGAGAATGAGGTACAGGTCCGCGAACTGATCGACATTGCCTGCAGGCTCGAAGGCTTGGTGCGGAACTCCGGAGTTCATGCTGCAGGAGTTGTGATTTCGCCGCAGCCACTCACCGATTTGGTTCCGCTACATAAGACCAAAAACGATGAAATCGTCACCGCCTTTGATATGAAGGCGGTCGAGAAGATCGGTTTGCTCAAGATGGACTTTCTTGGGCTTACGACGCTAACGATTCTTGAAGACGCGTTGCGGCTGATCGAGCAAACGCGTGGCGTGAAGCTCGATTTGCTGGCGCTGCCTCTCACCGACCGCGAGACTTACGAAAAAGTCTTCCATACAGGACTTACGTCTGGCGTCTTCCAGTTTGAATCGCAGGGCATGCGCGACGTGCTTCGCCGCTATCAGCCCACGGTTATAGAAGACCTCACGGCCCTGAACGCGCTATACCGTCCCGGACCAATTCAGGGAGGCATGATCGACGATTTCATCGAGCGCAAGCACGGACGCCGCAAGGTCGAATACGAGCTACCGGAGTTGGAAGAGATCCTGAAGGAGACGCTCGGCGTCATCGTGTATCAAGAGCAGGTGATGCAGATCGCCAATCGGCTGGCTGGATACTCACTCGGCGAAGCTGATCTTCTGCGCCGCGCCATGGGCAAGAAGAATCCGGAGGAAATGGCCAAGCAGCGCAACCGTTTCGTAAAAGGCGCGGTCGAGCGAGGCTTCCCGGAGAAGAAGATCGTAAAAATCTTCGACCTGATGGAGCAGTTTGCCGGATACGGCTTCAACAAGTCGCACTCCGCTGCGTATGCGCTTCTCGCATTCCAGACCGCTTATCTCAAGACGCACTACCCCATGGAGTTCATGGCCGCGTTGCTGACCTCTCAGGCGGGCAGCACCGACGAAGTCGTGAAGTACATCAACGAATGTCGCGAAATGGGAATTCCGGTCGAGCCACCGGACATCAATTTCAGCGATGCCGACTTCGCGCCGCACGGTGAAGCGATCCGTTTTGGGCTCTCTGCGGTAAAAAACGTGGGCCGCAATGCTATTGACTCCATCATTCAGGCACGGGCGGAGGTCGAGAAATTCTCTTCGCTCTTCGAGTTCTGCGAAAAAGTCGATCTGCGACTTTTGAACAAACGCGTTCTCGAATCATTGATCAAGAGCGGCGCCATGGATTCGCTCGGAACTCGCGCGCAACTCATGGCTGGACTCGATCGCGCCATCGAACGCGGACAGAAGACGCAGCGCGATGCAGAATTCGGTCAGCACGGATTGTTTGGCGTCTTTGCCTCCGACATGCCGCAGCAAAACGACCGTCTGCCCGAGGTCCCAGAATGGGACGAGCATCAGCGCCTTGCCGCCGAAAAAGAAATCCTTGGATTCTTCATCACAGGTCACCCGATGGAGAAGTACCGTGACAAGCTGCAGGACTTCAGCGGGTATTTGGATACCGCAGCCATCTGCGCGATGAAACAGGGAACCGGTAAAGACGAAATTCCGACGGCTGGAATCATTTCGGGAGTTCGTGTGATCAAGTCGCGAAAAGGGGATCTGTACGCGCAGGCTGCGCTCGAAGACATGGCAGGTTCGGTCCAGGTGATCGTATTTCCGGAGGCTTACAAACGCCTCGCCGACAAACTGAAAATGGAAGTTCCAGTCTTCGTGCGTGGGGCCGTGCGTGTTGAAGAAGGAGCAAACCCGAAACTGGCGATTTCCACGATTTCATCGCTTGACGAAATTAAGCCAAAGCTCCCGCGCTCAGTGCGCATCCGCTTGCCGCTCGATATCGCGCAGCCTGAAACAGTCGATGCTCTGCACAAGCTCTTTCGTGACCGTCGCGGCGAAGCCAAGGTGCTGTTCAACTTGGAACGTCCCGGTGATTTCATGGTAGTGATGGAAGCTGACGGCTATAATGTTCAGGCTGATCGGCTTTTTATCGCACGCGCAGAAGAACTCTGCGGCCGCGGCAGCGTTCAGGTCGTTGACTGATCGTCTCTTGCCCTCAGCTATTCCCCATTCATGGACGCAGCTACCAGAGCCAGAAAAGACATTGAAAGCATTGAACGGCAGATCGCGCACCTGGAATCGGTGACCGGCGCAGATGTGCAAACCAAGCAGCAGCTTTACGAACTCCACCGCCAAGTCGAGAGCCTGCGCACGCAGTTCGAAATGAGCACGGCCTGGCAGAAGACGGAGCTGGCGCGGCATCCGCAGCGTCCTTACTTCCTCGATTATGTCGAACGCTTGTTTTCCGACTGGAGCGAGATTCACGGAGATCGGCGTTTCGCGGACGATCCAGCGCTGCTGTGCGGTATGGCTCGCTTTCATGGCCACGAAGTGATGTTGCTCGGGACACAGAAAGGTCGCGACGCCAAGCAGCGCGTCCAGCGCAACTTTGGTATGGCGAATCCGGAAGGTTATCGCAAGTCGCTACGTGCGATGAAGCTGGCGGAGAAGTTTACGCGTCCGATTATTACCTTCATCGATATTCCGGGCGCCTATCCTGGATTGGGAGCGGAAGAACGCGGTCAGGGCGAAGCTATCGCGCTTAACTTGCGAGAGATGGCACGCCTGCGTGTTCCAACGATTGCCATCATTACCGGTGAAGGCGGAAGCGGCGGCGCACTGGCGATCGCCGTAGCCGATCGCGTGCTGATGCTGGAGAACGCAATTTATTCCGTAATTTCACCCGAAGGCTGTGCTTCGATCATGTGGCGCGATGCGACAAAGAAGGAAATTGCTGCGCAAGCAATGAAGATCACTGCTCTGGACCTTCAGCATCTCAAGTGCATTGATGGAATTATTCCGGAGCCGGATGGCGGCGCTCACACCGACGTCGATGCGGCGGCAGCCGTGGTCGACGAAGTCCTTCAGAGTACCTTAAAGGAATTGTTGTCCCTGCCGGCAGATCGCCTACTCGAGTCGCGGTACACCAAGTTCCGCAACATCGCGCAGTTCTTCACTGAGAGCTGATGCCGAAATCTCAAACCTCTTCACCTCAAGCAACAAGAAACGACACCATCGTTGCTCATGCTTCCTGCCGGGTGGATCTGGCGGGCAGCACACTCGATCTGTGGCCACTCTATCTGTTTCATCCCGGCGCTGTGACCGTAAATTTTGCGGTCAACATTCTCACGCGTTGCCAGATTACTCCTTCGGCCGATCAGGCGATCCACTTCAAGTCGATCGATACCGGACGCGAAGATCACTTCCGAAACTTCGATGAGTTCTGCCGCGCGAAAGCGACGAAGCATCATTTGGCCGAGCATCTTGTGCGTTTCTTCCTTCCGGAAGGACCGCGAAATGGAAGAGGATTCACTCTCGAGACGAACTCCGAATCCCCCGCCGGCGCAGGCATCTCAGGATCCTCAGCGCTCATGGTGGCCACGGTGGCTGCTTTGGCTCAGTACATGGGAAGAACACTCGATCGAGAGCAGATTCGCGTGATCTCACAGAACGTAGAGGCGCAGCTGATCAAAGTTCCAACTGGATGCCAGGACTACTATCCAGCGCTTTATGGCGGAGCAAACGCCATTCACCTCGACGTGGATGGCATTCACCGGCAGTCGATTGCAGTCCCGCCTGAAGACATTGAATCGAGATTTGTGCTCGTGTACACCGGAGCCCCGCGCCAATCCGGCATCAACAACTGGGAAGTGTTTAAGGCGCACATCAACGGCGAGAAGCGAGTCTTCCGCAACTTCGAACAGATTGGCGCCATTGCGCGAGAGATGCACGCAGCTCTCGAATCGGGAAAGTGGGACGACGTTGCGCGACTGCTGGGCGAAGAATGGAAACTCCGCCGCACCAACGCTCCCGGCATTACGACGCCTCTAATCGACAAGCTGATCGCAGTGGCGAAGCGCAAAGGCGCATTAGCCGCAAAAGTCTGTGGTGCGGGCGGTGGAGGCTGTTTTGTATTATTTGTTCGCGAAGGCAGTCACGAGAAGGTTGCTGAAGCAACCCGTAAGAATGGAGGCCGAGTACTTCCATTCAGGGTGAATCCGGATGGAGTTACTGTGGTAAGCGGAGCGGCGAAAGAGTTCCGGGTAGACACGCAGCAGGCTGCGTCTTCAAAATGAGGCGTGTGAAACAATCTCACCAGCACTCGATGCCACCTAGCAGCGGCGCAGCATGCTGTGTCTCTAGCGGCGAAGAGCCTGCAATTTCGGGATCTCAAAGAGCTATTCCTCTCTCAACGCGACCATAGGATCCATCTTGGAGCTCTCTGTACGGAGAGAGAACTTGCCGCGAACCTAAGTCGCTGAATTCCTGCAACTTTGTTCAGGTGTTAGATGGTGAGCTTCACGATTTCGCACAGCACTGTTCGAAGACGAACAGTGCTGCAGCATCTGTTCGGCGCCGCACAGCTCATTCCAGTTCAGGATAATCGTGGATCGGTCCCTCGCTGCGCCGTGGACGTAATCGCAGAAAAAAAGCTCCAACCTTTACCTCTTCTTTCGGTCTAACACTTGCCCATACATACCGGCTCACGACCGGAGACACTATGCAGACGTTGCTTCAGGACCTCCGTTTTGCTCTGCGGCAGTTGCGCACCTCACCAGGATTTACTGTAGTCGCGATTCTTTCTCTTGCGCTTGGGATTGGCGCGACCTGCGCTGTGTTTAGCGTTGTCTACGCGGTGCTCGTGAACCCGTATCCCTATGCGGACTCAGACCGTATGGTGCACCTGGTTGTGAAAGACAAAGGCGAAAACCAGCGGTGGATAGTCTTGAGCGGACCGCAGCTTCAGCAACTTCGCAATGCAAATTCAGTCGAGAGTGTCGCCGCGATGGACGAGTGGAACCTCACAACGACCGGCGGTGATGTCCCGGAAGATCTCACAGCAATTTATTTCACGGGAAATGCCTTCAACCATTTTGGCGTCCCGATGCTTTTAGGACGTGCGCTGCTGCCCACCGACGCACCCGAAGGTCAAGATCCGCAGCCGGTGGCAGTATTGGGCTATCAGTTCTGGCAACGACACTACAACGGCGATCCAGACATCGTCGGCAAGACGATTCAGCTCACACACAAGTCGTACACCGTGGTTGGTGTTGCTCCGTCGCGGTTCACCTGGGGCGATGGGGACGTATATCTATTGTGGAAGTTTGTGAATGATCCTGCACGGGCAGTGATGCCCATGATCAGGTTAAAGCCCGGAGTGAGTCACGCCGCGGCCAACGCGGAGTTCCAAGTTTTGCTCGAGCAATTTGCTAAGGAAACTCCGAAGCATTTTCCGGAACAGTTTAAAACTGCCATTCAGGGACTCAACGATCAATTCATCGAAAGGCTGGGAGGGACACTTCGCCTGCTATTTATCGCGGTAGCGTTATTGCTTCTCATTGGTTGCGGCAACGTCTCTATTTTGCTGTTAGCTCGTGGAACCGCCCGCCAGCACGAAATGGCGGTGCGCTCCGCGATCGGCGCGGCAGGGAGCAGGATTCTTCGCCAGCTCCTCACAGAGTCGTTGCTCCTTTCATTTACAGGTACGCTGCTAGGCGTTTTGCTTGGCTACCTGTTGCTGAACCTGATTGTGAACTGGCTACCGGCGTTTTCGTTTCCTCACGAAGCTGCCATCAAGATGAACCTTCCCGTTTTGGTGTTCAGTGTCGGGCTGGCGTTGTTAACGGGAATCGGATTCGGGATTGCCCCGGCCTTGCAATCGTCGCGTCCGGATATAGCGCAGGTAATGCAATCCAGCACACGTAAGATAACGGCTGATGTGAAAGGCCGTTACATGCACAGAAGCTTGATCGCCGGACAGATGGCACTCACTCTCCTTCTTCTTGCTTCCGCTGGAGCCGCGATGCAGGCCTTCGTACGCGTGATGCATATCGAGCTTGGGTACGATCCGCACAATGTGATGTCCGTGGGAATTCCAGTTCACGACAACACTTACACAACATGGCAGGCGCGCGCCACGTTCTTTGGACAGCTGAAGCAGAAAATTGCGGCCATGCCGGAGGTAGTCTCTGCCGGCATCTCCACCAACGCTACCCCGCCGAATAACGGATGGGAGCTGCGCTTTGAGATTTCAGGCAAGCCGGCAGCCGAGCAGCAGCGCGGAACATTGAACTTCGTCAGTCCGGAATACTTTTCTGTTCTCCACATTCCTTTGTTGCAAGGAAGAATCTTCGATCAGGCGGAGACTGCTCGGGGAGATAAGGTTGCCATTATCGGCAAAACTATGGCCCAGCGGTTCTTCCCAAATGGAGACGCGGTTGGCAGCCAGCTCCGTATTCCCGAATTGAAAGGCGAGCCACCGTTTCAGCTCACTGTTCCGGAAAGCAATTTCTGGATACGAATCGTAGGAGTCGTCGGAGACGCTCGCGACGATGGACTCAGCAAGCCGATCAAACCACAGTTCTACGTTCCCTATACCGTGTCAATGCCGGTATGGACGCAGGTCTTAGTGCGCACCCAGAAAGATCCCTTGGCGCTTCTTCACTCGATACGTCAACAAATACAGACTGTCGATCCGGATCAGCAGGTGTTTAAGCCAACCAGAAGCCTGGAGGAGTGGATTACGAACCAGCCGGAGTATGCGCGCGAACACATGATTGCCTTCCTATTCGCTCTGTTTGCTCTGCTTGCGCTGGGACTGGCAGCGACCGGACTCTACAGTGTCGTGTCCTATACGGTGGCGCAGCGAACCGGCGAGTTCGGAATTCGCATGGCGCTCGGCGCCATGCGCGAAGATGTCGTCCTGATGGTTTTCCGCTCGGCGGCTTTCAGCGTCGGATCGGGAGTGCTCGCAGGACTGGTGCTCGCGTTTGCGCTCAACCGGCTGCTTGCGACCTGGATTGAAGGCAGCTCGCGGAATCCTCTGATGCTGCTCGGGGTTACGGCGTTGCTGGTAATCACGTCGGGGCTCGCCTGCGCGATGCCGGCAAGGCGCGCATCATCAGTTGATCCGATGGAGGCGCTCCGTTACGAATGAAGTGTCAGTCAGCTCCGCAGAGTTCACTGTTAATTCGCTGATCAGCGAGATAACAGCGAATTTAACAGCGAAAAGAACAGCGAATTTTTTTGTGCCGCGTCAAACCCGTATAAACACTGGAGGATTCTTCAATGGGCAGTGAATTAACAGTGAATTATCAGTGAATCGCAACCGACGGGATTCTCGTCCTCTCATCGCGATCCTGCTCATCTCTCCCACAGCATCCTCTTCTTTACCCCGACTCGGAGTCCCGAGTCAACACTTGTAGCGTCGCTCGCCATGAAAAACGTAATTGCCAGATTCCGGCTACCGGCGCTGACCTGAGCCCAACCCGCTGGCCCTTTGGGCTCGTCTCGTGTAACCTCGCCAACGCTAACGACTAAATGCACCCGCCCGCTACCGCAGGGTTTCTGAATACCCAGCGGCTGCCGCCACTGGTACTGACATGACAAGCCGCAAAGCACTCTCAGTCTACCTGGTACTCACGCTCGCCATCAGCGCGATTTTCTGGACACTCATCATCTGGAGCAAGCACCTCTCCGCCGGCTTTGGCTACGTCTTCGGACTGATGTGGAGCCCTGGCGCAGCGGCCCTGCTCACATGCCGCATCCTCAAGCGCGACGTCCGCTCTCTCGGCTGGACGTGGCCGCAGCGCAAATATGTCGTGTTGAGCTATGTCATTCCACTGGCATACGCCGCCGTTGCTTACGGCACAGTCTGGATTACCCGCCAAGGCGGATTCAACTCCGATTTCGTCACCCGGCTCGTCTCCCGTTTCGGACTCAGCGGGATGCCGCCCGCCGGCGTGCTGGTGCTTTATCTGGTGCTCGCATCGACCGTGGGAGTCATTCAGAGCGTCAGTTCCGCTTTGGGAGAAGAGATCGGATGGCGCGAATTCCTTGTCCCTGAACTCGCGAAGGTCACGTCGTTCACCAAGGTCAGCCTGATCAGCGGAGTGATCTGGGCAGCCTGGCATACTCCAATTCTTCTGTTCGCCGACTACAACGCCGGCACCAACCGCTGGTATGGCCTGGCATGCTTCAGCGTGATGGTCATCTCCATCAGCTTCATCTTCGCCTGGATGCGCCTGGCCTCCGGCAGTCTCTGGACCGGCGCCATCCTGCACGCCAGCCACAATCTGTTCGTGCAAGCCGTCTTCGACAACTTCATGCGCGACACCGGCCGCACACTCTGGCTAACCACCGAATTCGGAGCCGCACTCGCACTCAGCGCCGCCGGCTGTGCCCTGCTCTTCTGGACAAAGCGCAACCAACTCAGTCATCTCGAAGCAGCGCCGCAATCCGTCGCTGCGAAGGCAAGTTAGATAAGCGTACTTTTCTGAAGGCAAGCGGCGGAAGATTCATTGACGCCCCCCCGCAGAAATCGGCAAATCGGGTGATCGGGTGATCTGGAGAAGTGAATAGCCAATGGGGCTCCTCGCAGCCCAGTGCACGTGTAAATTATTAGTTCCTTTTTGAATTTGTCGTTCTAGCAACTCCTGAGCGGAACAAGGAGGATGGGAGTGGCGATCAATGTTCGCGGTATGGCGCCGCTGTTGCAGGTCTTCGACATGCCCACTTCACTCACCTTTTATTGCGATAAGTTGGGCTTCGAGATTGTCACCTCGGATGGGAAGCAAGAGCCGGACTTTGATTGGGTGCTGCTAAGGCTTGAGGGTGTAGAACTCATGCTGAATACGGCCTATGAGCGAGCGAACCGTCCAGCAAAACCGGATTTGGAACGCACCCGCGGCCATCGAGATGTCACGCTGTATTTCGGCTGTCCCGATGTCGATGGGGCCTATGCGTATTTGCGTAGCATGAAAGTGGACGCGAAGGAACCAAAGGTGGCGTGGTACGGCATGAAGCAGATGTACCTCAAAGATCCTGATGATTACGAGCTTTGTTTCCAGTGGCGCGCAAGTTAAAGGTTGCCTCCCACTTTGCGGGAAGCAAGCACTGATGGTTTGCCTACTCCGATGGCATACTCGGCGGCAGCGTGTGCAAGTAGCCGCGTGGAATCCAGAGTAGGCAGAGGGCAGTCGTCGGGTCGGACCAAAAGGGGAATCTCGGTGCAGCCGAGTATCACCGAATCGCATCCTTTCTTTTTGAGGCGCGAGATTACCTGGTTGTATCGCAGCCTGGATGTTTCCGGAAAACTGCCGTGGACGAGTTCGCTCCAGATGACCTCATCAATCATCTGCTGGTCCTCAGGTTCGGGCGGAAGTACATCAATGGAGTGACGGCGGAAAGCGTCGCGATACATGGGACCAGTCATAGTGAAGCGAGTTCCAAGTAATCCCGCCTTCTTCGATGCCTTGCGTTGCGCTTCTTGGGCCACAACATCGCCGATATGCAGCCAGGGAATGGGCGAGCGATCGATGAAGTATGCCCACGAAAGATGGCAGGAGTTGTCTGGGCAAATTGCAAAGTCAGCTCCAGCTTCCGCGACCACTTTTGCTGACCTCAGCATGAGCTCGCCAACTCCGCGATAGTCGCCGGCGTTGAACGCAGGCATCCACTGCGACATGGCAATTGAGTGTAGCGTCACCGTCGGATGGTTGTACTCGCCGAGGTATGGTTCCGCCGCTTGGGCGATCGTCCGATAGCAGAGCGCAGCACCCTCGGCGCTGCAGGCGACAATTCCTATGTTTTTCATAACATGACAAACCGATTAGATTTACCCCGCATGCAAGGTGACAAGCGTGACCTCGGGCGGACAATGAAATCGAAATGGAACTCCCACCGTCCCGATGCCGCGGTTGGTATATAACTGCAGACCTCCGACACGGTAGTAGCCTTCGTAGTACTTCCTTCCCATTGGAGGCAAATACAGAGGTGGCAGACCAGGAGCACGAACCTGCCCGCCGTGAGAATGCCCTGAAAATTGAACGTCGATCCCCAATTTTGCCGGACCGTCTGCGATGTCAGGTTCGTGCGCAAGTAGGATTTTTGTTTCCTGAGAAGGAATTCCCGATGCTGCAGCATCGAGGTCCGCATTTCCCTGAAGGGCGTCGTCAGTTCCAAGGAGCCAGAGTCTACTCCTGTCCTGCTCGATGGCATGTCTAGCGTTTTGCAGAAGGCAAATTCCATGCGACGTAAGCGCAGAAGCGACGAAGCTGGCATCTGTTGCGAAATCGTGATTTCCGAGCACCGCAAAGGATCCGAGTCGCGACTGCAACCGCGCAAGCACCTGGGCACAAGGTTCGGCTTTTTTGGCAGCCGCCCTCCTGTTGCCTACCAGCGGTTGCGAAACAAAGTCGCCGAGCAAAGCCACCATGTCAGGATGGAGATTGTTCACCGTGTCCACGGCTGCGCCGATCTCCCTTTCCCCAGTGTACGGACCAAAATGCAGGTCGGAAAGCAGAGCTATTTTGAAGCCATCAAAAGCTGCCGAGAGTCGTTGAACTTTGAGATCTACGTGCCTGATATCAATCTCATTCGGTTCAATTGCCCACGCATAACCTGCGAGCCCCAAACTCGCTGTGCCCACCACTAGCGAAGCCCGTTTCAGGAGTGTTCGGCGCGACAGTTTTGACGAAGCTGGAGCCTTTGGTGAGATGACAGGGAGACTGATCACGACCTTACTAGATTACAGAAGAACGCCGATTCGGTTCGGATGCGTGTAGGACTCACTCTCACCGCTTCAGGGCAAAGAGCAGAATCAAGAGCACGGCTATCAGGAAGAGGACATTGAGCCCAATAATGAGTGGCAGGTAAGTCAAAATCTTCGATTCCGCTTTCGGAACCGGGGGTGGAGTCGCAGGAGGAAAGGCTGCAGCCAGGTTGGGCACTTGCGGCGGCTGCCAAGGTGGCACACCCTGCGGCATTGGAGGCGATGCGAATTGCGGAGCTGGCGCAGGTGCGACCGTGGGCATCAGAGGCGCCGATGCTGTTGGCCACGCAGGCATCTGCGGAGCTCCGGGCATTGCCGGTGTTTGGCCCGTGGCTGCGGGCGGCGCGGAGTTGTTTGCTGCTGGTGCTGTCTGCTGCAATTCCCTCAACTGACGAGGACTCACAACACGTGTGTACTCGCTCGGACCCGACGGCGGAGGAGCCATCGCCGGCGCGCTGCTTTCTCCGCTGAAGAGTCTTGTTGCTCCAGCCTGGGGTGTACTTCCAGGATTTGCCGAAGATGGACTCAGGCCAGAACCGGAGATCATTTGTGTAAGTTCTCCGGCAGGCTTCGGCGGGGTTGGCGTTGGTCGAGCGGAAGGAAGCGAACCTTTGAACAATTGCGTAAATCCGCCTGCCGTCGACTCAGTGGCCGGTACGGTCGTCGGTGGCGTCGCAGATGGCTGAGCTGAAATCGAGGAGCTTTTGAACAGCCCCGTAAAGCCGCTCGGCCCCGACGAGAAGGGTGTCGGTGATGAGACCGGCTTCGGCGCGACGAAAGTCGACTCGTTTTTGAATAGTTCAGTGAATCTGCCTGTTCCAGATTGAGCAGATAAAGGAGAGAGCGGCACCTGCGCCGCCGGCGTTGATGGTGCTGCGGCAGCCGGAGATTTGAAAAGCTCCGTAAAATTCGGTGTTTTCGCTCCAGACGGACTAGAAGCAACTGAGGGCTGCGTATTCTCAGGTGCTGCTGGTGGAGCCGAGCTAAACATCTCTCTGGATTCGCTTGGTCTTGCCTCACTTGGAACTGGCGGGTTGGTGGCCGGACGATCGAAGACGCGCGTGACCTCGGTTTGGGGTTCAGAAGACTGCTTCTGAGCCGGCGCGTCGACCCAAACATTGTCGTGAATGCTCCAGATCCAGCAGAAGCGGATTGTTGGCTGGCTCCGCTCACCCGGGCCGGAACGCAATCTGTGCCACTCTCAGGGAAAGAGCCCAACGAATTCACGTTTCCAAACTCTGCGGTAAAGGGTGTTGGAGATGCCGGAGTCTTTGGATCTAAGAGAGACGCTGGTCCGGTAGGAGTGCCGGTAGCCATGAACGACTGAGTAAACGAACCAGGAGCCTTCGGTTTGTCATCGGCGGTTCCTGGGGAAAAGAACTCGTCATCCTCTCGGTTGGAATTCGCGTTACTTGACACCTATCCCTCGATTGATGGGGGCTGCTTTTACATATAAGTACGAGGCGACAGCTTACTCTGGTTGTCCTTGACAGTAAAGGAGAACCCGCATACGATGCAGTTCCCGAATCACTTCAGTTTTTACCCTCGGTCCTTCACTTTGAAGGTCAGTGTGGTGTTGTCGAGTTTCATTCACCAGGGACCCGGGCAAAGCCTGCGGATTAAGTTATGAAATCACTTTCCCGGGTTGTGTGGTCCGAGGGAATGTACCTTGGGCCCCACCACTTCCAAACACAGAGCCGGTACTTCGAAGACTCCATCCACTTCGCCGTGGAGCAATGCTGGTTTGAACCTTGGGGCGTGGTTTCCTGCAAGCTGGATGATTCGGCGATTCAAAACGGCCGCGTCTTATTACTTGGCGCCCACGGAATTTTCGAAGACGGATTAGTCTTCGACATGCCCTCATCAGACGAGTTACCAGCGTCGCGGGACATTCGTGAGCAATTTTCTCCTCTGAGCCAGGAAGTGTTATTAATGCTGGGCGTTCCGAAACGGCAGCCAAATCAGGCCAACTGCGATCTGGAAGGTCGAAACGGGTCAGCTCGTTACGTGGCCGTGAAGCGCGCCGTGGCCGACATAAACAACGGCAGCGACGAAAAAGAGGTTCGCGTTGGGCAGAAGAATATCCGAATCCTGGTTGAGTCTGAGTGTAATGATTCGCTGCAAACTATTCCAATAGCGCGGGTCCGCCGTGATGGAGGAGGGCATCTCGTATACGATCCCAAATTCATCCCTCCGTGCACGAAACTTACGGCCAGCTCACCGTTGCTGGGGATGATCCGGCGATTACTAGAGACCCTGCAGGAAAAGCAAAAGTTTTTCTCGCGCACGCAAAATGCCGCCGGTGTATTTCAGGCCGGCACGCGTCAGCTCGATGTCGCAAATTTCTGGTTTCTGCATACGGTGAACAGCGCGATTGCGGCGTTGAGGCACCTGTACACGTCGAAGCGTGGTCATCCCGAAGAGTTGTTTGGACAGTTGTCCCGTATTGCCGGTGAGCTGTGCACTTTTGGGATGGATTCGCATCCGGACAGTCTGCCGCTTTACAACCACCGTGAATTGGAACAGTGCTTCGGAGTCCTGGAAGCTCATATTCGTAGACACCTGGAAATCCTGGTACCCACGAATACGGTTAACATCCAGCTGACGCCGGTGCAGCGTAACTTTTATAGAGGTGTGGTGCAGGATCAGCGTTGTTTTGGTCGCTCGACATGGGTGCTGGGAATCCGTTCTTCCGGGAGTGAGGCGCGCCTGATCGGGCGAGTCCCGGAGATTGTGAAGGTGTGCTCGCACGAGTGGATCAGCAAACTAGTCACCCGCGCACTGCCCGGACTGGTGATGAGATACCTTACCGTTCCCCCGTCGGCAATTTCGCCGAAAGCTGAATTCCAATACTTTTCGCTCGACAAGATGGGGCCATGCTGGGAACACATCTCGAGCACGCGAGAAGTAGGCGTCTACGTTCCGGACGACGATTTGCCGTCAGTCGAGCTTGAATTGCAGGTTGTCCTGTAGAGTCGCTGGCGATCCAGCTAGCACTGTGGGTTTTTCAGAGTAGGGAGGAACCATGTCGGCTCAAGCCATAGAAAGAAGATCGAACCTGGCCCTTAGCTTTCAGGAGATCTTCACCGCCATTGTCCGCTTGCGATTCAATCGCCAAGCCGTGCCGAGCGCCGACAGCTTTCGCGATCACATCCGCCATGCTCTGAAGACTGCATCGCAGGAAGCAGTACAAAAAGGCTATAACGTTGACGACGTAAAGCTCGCCGCTTTCTCCGTCATCGCCTTTCTCGACGAATCTGTTTTAGCTTCCACCAATCCTGTCTTTTCCACCTGGTCGCGATTGCCGTTTCAGGAGGAGCTGTTCGGACAGCACATGGGTGGAGAGGCGTTCTTCCAGTATTTGCAACAACTGCTGGCGCGCCGCGATTCTGCTGAGACTGCCGACATTCTCGAAGTCTTCTATCTGAGCTTGTTATTGGGTTACCGTGGTCGCTATGGGATGGGTTCATCCGGCGAACTGCGGGCTGTCATGGACAACATTCGCGACAAGATTCATCGGATTCGCGGCTCGAACGCTCCTCTGTCGCCGCAGTGGGCTATACCTTCCGAAGCGGCTCCCCCCAGGCGTTCCGACCCGTGGGTAAGCAGACTCATGATCGCGGCCGTAGCAACTGCGGCCATTACGTTGGCTGCTTATGCCGCGTTCTTGTTTGGGTTGATCTCTGGCGCTTCAACACTTCACGGGATTGGCGGATAGTGACGCGGTCCATAACCAATTGCGAATGTCGCAATGGGAATTCATGACGCTGCAACTCGCAAGCGTCCTGTAAGGGGCTCGAAATGGGGATTTACATCATCACGGCCGTCGTGCTGCTTGTTTGCCTGGTCCTTTCATGGCTGGTCGGCTCGATCCTTCACCTGCAGGGTACGAGTGTGTGGGTGCTTCGCGGAATCCTTTCCTTGCTCTGCCTCGCAGGTGCCGGGCTGTTTCTCTGGTTTGATCGCAAGGTGAAGCGGGAAGAGTCCGGAGCGGGCGTTGCCGCAGCCGGGACTGAAATCGATGTACTGCTGAGGGAAGCGGACAGGAAACTAAAGGCCTCACGGGCCGCTTCAACGACGATCGCGTCCATGCCCGTCATCTTTATTCTTGGCGAGAGTGGAAGCGCAAAGACCTCCGTCATCCTGCATTCCGGACTCGAGCCGGAGCTTCTCGCCGGGCAGGTGTATGACGGCTCTGATGTTGCTTCAACCGGCGTCCTTAATGTGTGGTTTACCCGCAAGACGGTGTTTATCGAGGTCTCAGCAAGGATTGCGTCCGATGCCGGGAGCTGGGCTCGTGTTCTGCAAAAAACGCGTCCAAGCCAGATAAAGTCCGCATTTGGGAAGGGACAATTTGCCTCCCGCGCGGTGCTCATGTGCTTCGACAGCGAAAAGTTTGCGTCCGGCGGCGATGCCCTCGCTGCTTCAGCACGGCGCTTCGCCTCGTCCCTAAGGCAAATGGCCGCTTCCCTGGGTGCGGATTTCCCGGTGTACACGCTCTTCACGCGCATGGACCGGTTGCCGCACTTTACTGAATTTGTTTCAAATTTGACTCAATCGGAATCCGGCGAAATCTTGGGAGTAACGCTTCCCCGGCGCAAAGGCGGTCAAGGTCTCTTCGTTGAAGAAGAGAACAATCGCGTTAACCAGACTTTTGATCAGCTCGTCTATTCACTTTCCGAGAAACGCATCGAATACCTGCCGCGCGAAGCCGCGGCTGAACGCCTGCCATCGCTCTATGAGTTTCCCCGCGAACTCCGCAAACTGCGCAGTGTCGTTTCCCCATTTCTCATCGAGCTGACGAAACCCACACAACTCGGCTCCAACTGCTTTCTGCGCGGTTATTACTTCTCTGGCATAAGGCCCGTAATCATAATGGAGTCTGTCGCGGCTGCTGCCCCAGCCACTTCCGCCGCGCTTGCGAGCGCCGGCGGAGGGGCGACACGAATGTTCCGAACCTCCGATATTCAGGTCCAGGCACAAGCTCAGCCCGCGGCGCGAGTCGTGCAATCGCGCAAAGTCCCGGAATGGACCTTCCTGCCGCACTTGTTCAATGAAGTCATTCTGCGCGATCGCGGAGCGCTGGGCGCGAGTGGCGAGAGCGCGCACGTGCAAGTTACGCGCCGCATTCTGTTTGGAATCGCAGCGCTGCTTTGTCTAGTGGTGCTTATGCTCGCTGCGATTTCCTTTTCCAACAATCGCTCGCTCGAGCAGAGTATCGCGGCCTCCGCCGAATCTCTCGCAAAGACTTCTCCTGCTCCGACCGACACGCCTTCTCTGGATCAATTACAGGAGCTCGAGAAGATGCGCGCGGGGCTCGCTGATCTGCAGTCGTACGAGAAAGACGGAGCGCCATTCGGTTATCGCCTGGGTCTTTATTCCGGAGATCGCATCTATCCAGACGCACACGCACTGTACATCCGTTATTTCCAACGCCTACTCCTCTCTTCCGGCCAGGCAAACATGTTGGTTAGTCTGAAGCAGCCTCCGGCGACGCGCAGCAGCGATGACTTTCAGCAGATGTACACGACGCTGAAGACTTACTTGATAACCACGTCGCATCATGAGAAGGCCGATTGGACTGGGTTTGTTCCGGCCTTGCTGGAACGCTCGAATACCTTCCGGCGCACGACGGACCCAGCCACACAGGACTTGATCCGCAGACAGTTTGCGTTCTACTCCGCCGAGCTGATTGCGGCGAATCCGTACTCGTCTGAAATCGACACAGTGGCTGTGGAGCGAAGCCGGACTTATCTGAAGCAGTTCAGCGGTATCGAGACCGTCTATCAGGCAATGCTCGATGATGCCGCACGCGGAAAATCCGGCATCAACTTCAACCGCCAGTTTCCCGGATCGGCACAGGTCGTCGTCGACACCTATGAGGTTCCCGCAGCCTTTACGAAAAATGCATTTCAGGCCATGGAGAAGTCCATGCAGAATCCTGAAAAATTCAGGGGAGAAGAGTGGGTCTTAGGTCCCCAGACCGCGCTGAATATCTCATTGGAATCATTGCGATCGCAGTTGCCCATCCGGTACTACAGTGACTATGCGGCAAAGTGGCGCGCATTCCTCAGATCCGCGCACGTAGTCAACTACCAGGATCTGAAAGATGCAGCAGATAAGCTCTCGCGCCTCATCGGCAATGACTCTCCCCTTTTGGCGCTCTTCTGGCTGGCAAAAGAAAATACCGCAGTGGAGGCGCCCGCAATTCGCGAGGTCTTCGACTCGGTGCAGACGTTGGCTAAGGATTCGAGCCAGGAAAAGTTGCTAGGTCCGGGGAACCAGGTGTATATGGGCGCTCTGTCGCAGTTGACATCGGTGATTACTGCAGTGTCGAGTGCTCCTAAGCCCGATCCGGCACTTTTGGGGCAGGGCTCGCAGGCGGCCTCTACTGCGCACGGCACGGTTACGCAAATCGCTCAGGGCTTCCGCATCGATACCCAAGGCCGAATTGACGCACATGTAAAGCAGCTGATGGATGATCCGATCATCAAGACCGAGGCGGCCCTGTCTGCCGCCGGAGCCATGGGCGCGGACGATGCATGCCACATTGTGAATCAGGTAACGGCGAAATACCCGTTCAATCCCAAGGCAAGCCAAAGAGCCACTTTGCAGGAGGTACAGGATCTGTTCCGTCCCCAAACGGGAAGGCTGTGGACGCTCTAC
>Ga0209474_10000664_pt1 | contig 36704 bp, 36 predicted proteins | sample GraSoiAngelo_145_FD_185902 | JGI IMG/M metagenome (GOLD analysis project Ga0209474, IMG submission 185902) | Grasslands soil microbial communities from the Angelo Coastal Reserve, California, USA - 14_1009_05_20cm (SPAdes) (version 2) | ecosystem: Environmental > Terrestrial > Soil > Grasslands...
GGCATTGCCGTTCTTGTTCAAAACCGCGACGGCTTCTTCGTAACTTATGCGTGGAAAGGGCGGCTTGACGCATTCCAGTTTTTTTGGATCGCGCTTGAGGGTTTCCAGCTCACGCGGCTTATTTTTCAAAACGCCTTGGACGATGGCGCAGACGAGCCCTTCGCCAAGGGCCATGACTTCGTCCAGTTCTACGTATGCTGCTTCTGGCTCGAGCATCCAGAATTCGGTCAGGTGGCGGCGCGTTTTTGATTTTTCCGCGCGGAAGGTGGGGCCAAACGTATAAATCTTCCCCAGCGCCATGGCCAGCGCTTCGCCATAAAGCTGGCCGCTTTGCGTCAGGTACGCCTTCTGCTCGTCAATGTAATTGACTTCAAAGAGTGTGGACGTGCCCTCACAGGCGGCTGGGGTGAACATCGGCGCGTCGGTGAGCGTGTAGCCCTGGCTGTCCATGAATTCGCGGGCAGCACGGATGGCTTCGGCGCGGATACGCAGAATCGCCGCCTGCCGCGGCGTACGAATCCAAAGATGGCGGTTGTCGAGGAGAAAGTCGACGCCGTGTTCTTTGAGTTGGATAGGGAAGGGCGTGGATTCGGGGACCCTTTGTAAGACCTGAATGTTCGTAACGCCGATTTCGTAGCCGCCGGGAGCGCGCTTCTCCGCGCGAATGTTTCCGGTAACAATGACGCTCGATTCCTGCGTCAGGCCTTTAAGCGCTTCGAATGCTTCGAGATTCTCTTTGAGCGAGCAGACGCCCTGAATGATGCCCGTTCCGTCACGAAAAATGGGAAAAAGCAGCTTGCCGGACTCACGGAGGTTATAGAGCCAGCCCTTGAGCGTAACTTCCTGTCCGTCGTGTTTCCCTGCTTGCTCGATGGTAATCGTAGGCATGGTAGCTTTGGAATCGGAAACTTGAGCGAACATTTTAGCAGAGGCGACGAATTTGGCGCGCTGAGAGGAAAGGTTCAACGATTGGCCATGGTGCGAATACGGCCGAAGCCGAGAAGCTGTTGGTCAGCGGTTACCAGCGTTAGGTCGAGAACTTGCGCCGTCGCAGCCAGAAAACGGTCGGCGGGATCAGCGTGCATATCGAGAAGTTCCGCTGCGAGCACGATTTCATGGGTGAAGGGCGCCTGAACGAACCCCGGAGCTGATTGCCGTAGCCAAGCCAGGAAATCCGGGCTTAGTTCGACTCGTTTCTTGCGGTGTAGCATCAGTGCTTCCCAAGTGCTGACGGGCGATACCCAGAGTTCGTTGGCTTGATCGCCGAGCTCGTGGCGCGCGCGGCGGCCAAGCCGCTCGGGGCTGTGTAAGAGCCAAATCCAAATGTGCGTATCGAGCAGGAGCTTCACTCGCGGAGGGCCTCAATCTCATCCGTGTCAATTACGGGCGAAACGATGTCCCCAAGAATCTTGAGCGAGTTTCGCATGCTTCCGAACAGAGCAGCCCTACTGACGGTGGCAACGGCAGGCACCACATCCGCGACGGGTTTCCCGTGACGGGTGATGCGGATAGCCTTTTTCGTCTTGCGAACGCGTTCCAATATGGCCAAGCACTTAGCCTTGAATTGGGAGATAGAGACTTCTTCAATATCCACGGTTTCTCACCTGGTCAATATTATAGACCATGGTCAAATAAATGGTCAAATACTGTGTATGAAGGTTGCGAACTAGAGGCTTTGCGCCCAGGCTTTCTCGAACTTGTCCAGAGACTTGCGGGCAGCGACGAGCTGCTCGTTCATTGTGGGGGCGTCGTGACCGCTTTTTTCCTTTAATTCGAGAACCAGTGGTAGTCCATTTTGGGGTGCCGACTTGAGCAGCTTAATTGCGTCAGGCCAGTGGATGGAGCCCTCGTAAGGCGGCAGGTGCTCATCTTTTTCGCCATGGTTGTCATGCAAATGTACGGAGGAAATCAGCTTCTTCATCGGCGCAAAGCTCTTCTCCAGGCTTGGCTCCTCCGGAAATTCCGCAAGATGCGCGTGGCCGATGTCGAAATTAAAGCGCACGCCGCCGAGCCGAGTCTCATCCACAAAAGCGCGAAGGTAGTCGGGACTCCCCATTTCGCTCAAAGTGTTTTCCACGCAAAGGGTGACGCCAGCGTGGTGCGCGTGCAAGACCAGATGCTCGAGCGAACTGAAAGCCGCGTCGCGCTTGCGCGGATCGGCGGTTTCACGCGAGCCGCCCATGTGCAGGATGAGCCGCGCATAGGGCAGATCATCCGCGACGTCAATCACGCGCTTCAATTCATCCATGGCCTCGATGCGCCGGACGCGCTCCACTTCGCAAATAGAAAGCGGCGCTCCGCTCTCGCGCATGGCGCTCAGATCCCGGCTGGTAGGTGCGTGGAGCGAAGCCAGTTGCAAACGATGCGCCTCCAGGGCGCTGGCCATCGCGCGTATTTCTGGCTTCATCGAGTATTCGAAATGGCTGCGCGTGCAGAAAATCTCAATGCCTTGGAAATCGGCCTCGGCAATTTGCCCAAGGATTTCCGGGGTCAACTTCTTGGAAATGCACAAGTAGGTCGAGAGTAGTCTCTGCATGAGTTCACTGGGTTTCTGGGGCCATTCAGAAGTTTACCGTTATTTTGCTGGAGCCCCCGCGCCTCTCTGGGGCCCTTGTGCCCGAAACATTCCCCCTCAGTATCCGATGGCAGACCCTTGGTCGCGCGGATCGGCTGCCCCGAGGCGTTCTCCCGTCCGAGGATCGATGCCGATGGCGTTAGCCAATCCCATGTGCTTGCTCAATTTGGCCTCGCTTCCAAGGCTCGGAGTGTAATACCACCCGCGTTCAACCTCGTGACCGCGGACCCGCAGCGCCTGCTCCATGCTCATCGGGAATTCCGCTTCCATGCGAATGCGGTCCGGGAACCATTGATGATGAAAACGCGGCGCATTGATGGCTGCTTGCGCGTCCATACCAAGCCGCATCCAGTTGATTACGCTAAGCAGCGTGACGGAGATGATCGTCGGTCCCCCGGGCGAGCCGGTAACGAAGCTCAGCTTCCCATCGCGCAGAAGAATGGTTGGCGTCATCGAGCTAAGCGGCCGATGGCCCGGCGCGATAGCGTTGGCGTCGGATTGCATCAACTCGTATAGGGAGTTCGGGGCGCCGGGCTGCGTTGTGAAATCATCCATCTCATCGTTCAGCAGAAAGCCTGCGGCGCAGGTTACATGCGAACCGTAGCTGTCGTTCAATGTATAAGTGCTGGCGACCGCGTTTCCGGCCGCGTCCACCACAGAAAAATGGGTGGTGTGTCGGCCCTCGGGTTTGCTGGAAACGGAGTGAGGCGCAGCCTCAGCATTTGCCGCAGAGCCGCAGGTGTGAGGCGTTCCCGCCGTGACAGACCTGCTCGAAGACGCTCTGGCAGGATCGACTGTCGCGGCGCGCTCTTTGGCGTAGCAAGGGTCCGTCAGGCCAGCAACGGGAATTTTGGAAAAATCGGGGTCGGCAAGGTACGCGGCGCGGTCCGCAAATACGCGGCGCATGACTTCCACAACCATATGAATGCTTTGTGGATCATCCCAGCCCTTCAACGGCACGTCCTTGAGCATGTTCAGGGCTTCGATCATCGCCACGCCTCCGGAACTTGGCGGGGGAGCGGTTAACACTTCCCACGAGTGGCCGTCGCTGTCGTATTTTGCGCGCAAAACTTCGCGAACTTTCGGTTTGTAATTCGCAAGATCGTCCAGTGAGATAATTCCGCCGTTCTTGGCCATTTCGTCCGACAGGACGTGCGCGGTTTCGCCGCGATAAAACTCTGTCGCGCCGTTCTTCGCGATGCGTTTGAGCGTTGCGGCAAGCTCCGGCTGCTTCAGCCTTTCGCCGGCCTTGAAGTGCTCGCCTCCGTGGAGAAAAATCTGTTTGCTCGCGGGGAATGTTTGCAGGCCCGGGCTTTCTTCGTCCAATTCGGCGGCAAGCTTCTCGCTGAGCACGAAACCTTCTTCCGCCAGGCGAATGGCCGGCGCCATAACGTTCGCCAGCTTCATCGTGCCATAGGTTTTCAAAGCTAACTCGAGTCCCGCGACCGTCCCGGGCACTGCGACCGAGCGATAACCAATAACCGAGGCTGCTTCGTCGAGCTTGCCGTCCTTGCCGATGTACATGTCGCGCGTGGCTTTGCCGGGAGCCGTTTCCCGGTAATCGAGAAACGTGGTCTTGCCATCCGCAAGGCGGATGAGCATGAAGCCTCCTCCGCCGATGTTGCCCGCGGCAGGCTCGACGACCGCAAGAGCAAAGGCGGTTGCAACGGCCGCATCCACCGCATTGCCGCCGTGCTTCAGAATTTCCGCTCCAGCCTGTGATCCGAGTTCTTCGTCCGTGACCACCATGCCATGCACGGCCCGGACTGCCTGTTTAGGCCATGCTTTGTTTGGCTCGGATTGCACCACGAGATTGGAGGAACTCTGCCCAACAGCCCATGGAGCCAGAGCCGCAGCGCTGACCAGAAATAAAGAGCAACGCAACCCGATTGTTTTCTTACGTGAAGTCATGACGGAAAAACACTAAGGGATTCGCCTAAGAGCGTCAAGGCAAACCCGGCGATTGCATAGGGGATCCTCTTAGATGGCTGCAATGCGAAGTCCCGCGGAAATCGAAATCTGTGCTTTAATCTCCAGCGCAAGCTTCCAGCAGAAGCAAGGAGAACTTCATGAAACTCAGCCTGCGACCATGGTTGATGCTGTCGCTGACGTTGATCGTTTGCGTTTTGCCAGTGACAGCACAGAACGCGCCGCCTGCGGATTTGGACGCATATGTTGTGCGAGTCTTGAAGACCTTCGAGGTTCCGGGGCTCTCCGTGGCCATCGTGAAAGACGGCAGGGTAGTCCTTGCCAAAGGATACGGCGTTCGAAAGTTGGCCGAGCCGGCACCCGTTGATGAGAACACGCTACTTGCCATTGGCTCCAACACAAAAGCATTTACCTCCGCGGCGCTGGCCACCCTGGTCGACGATGGCAAAATTTCCTGGGACGACCCGGTCTATGAGCGACTCACAGGATTTCAGATGTACGACCCGTACGTCTCTCACGAGATGACCATTCGCGACCTGCTGACGCACCGCAGCGGCATGGGCTTAGGCGAAGGCGATTTGCTTTTCTGGCCACACACGAGCTTCACGCGCGCTGAGATCATCTACAAGCTTCGCTTCATGAAGCCAGCCTCCAGTTTCCGCAGCCGATTCGCCTACGACAATTTGCTGTACATGACCGCGGGGCAGATCATCCCCGCCGTGACCGGGAAGTCGTGGGAAGATTACATTCGTGAAAAAATTCTCCGTCCTCTGGGAATGAACACCACGAACCTGAGCAACGCCGACTTCAAGGCGGGCGACAACTACGGCTGGCCGCATTCGAAAGTGGACGGCAAGCTTCAACCCATCGAGTTCGTAAACTTGGACAATGCGGGACCGGCAGGCTCCATCAATTCATCCGCCGCCGAAATGGCCAAATGGGTCCTGCTTCAACTGAATCATGGAAAGATTCCTGGAACGGAGGAACGGATTTTCAGCGAAAGGCAATCACGAGAAATGTGGAGCGCGCAGACGATTCTTCCTATTGGCGCGGGGGCTTCTCCACTCTCGGCGAAAAGGCCAAAATTCGCCGCTTACGGACTCGGCTGGGGCCTAAGCGATTACCACGGGAGAAAAATGGTGGCCCACACCGGGGGCGTGGCTGGCATAGTGTCACGCGTGATGCTGGTTCCCGAAGAAAATCTGGGCGTCGTCATTCTGACCAACGCGGAGCAAGGGGGAGCCTTCGACTCCATTCTCTACCACATCTTGGATTCCTATTTCGGCCTTGCGCCCACGGATTGGATTGCGGCGCACAAAGCTGCCGAGGAGCAAGGGGAGAAAGAGGCGGCGGAGATCATGAAGCAGCAGGATTCAGGCCGCGCCGCCGATTCAAAGCCTTCCCTGCCACTTGAGAAATATGCGGGAGTCTATACCGATCCCTGGTACGGCCCGGTCACCATTCGAATGGAAGGCGGCAAACTCGTCTTCACTCTGGATCACACCCCAAAAGCCGTTGCAGACCTTCAGCACTGGCAATACGACACTTTCAAAGCGCATTGGCGAGACCGCACCATCGAGGATGCGTTCCTTACCTTCACCCTGAAACCTGACGGAGCGATCGACCACTTCACAATGGTTGCCGTGTCGCCACTGGCAGACTTCAGCTTTGACTATCAGGATTTGTATTTGACTCCGAAAAAATAAGGTGCACTGAAAGGACTGGAGCCGCGTCGGATTTCTATTCTTCTTCGCTGAGGAATTCAACCGTGGGCGGTCCGGGGAGGAATCCAGCTTTTGTGCCGCGCACGATAAGCTCTCTTACGGCTTGCTTGCCCTTTTCTCCGTAGCCGAGCGTCCACTTATTGACGTACATCCCGACAAACTGGTCGGCGAGTTCCGTGTTCATCTCGCGCGCAAATTGCATGGCATAATTCAGAGCTTCTTCGCGGTGTTCCAGGCCGTAAGCAACGCTGTCGCGGATGGTTCTGGCGATTTGGCGCCCGCGCTTTGGGCCCAATGCGCGTCGCACTGCATTTCCTCCGAGCGGGAGAGGCAGCCCGGTTTGTTCCTGCCACCAGATGCCGAGATCTATCACGCGGTGCAGCCCCTTCTCCGGAAAGAAAAGTTGTCCCTCGTGGATAAGCAGGCCTGCTTCGACTAGGTTGTTCTGAACAGCATCAATGATTTTGTCGAAAGGCATGACCACCGGCTCAAAGTTTGGTTCGAAAAGTTTCAGAGTGAGATATGCGGAAGTTTTCAGGCCAGGGACGCCAATTCGCTTGCCGGCAAGCTCTTGCGGCTTCACCGCTTTTGTGGACACGACGATGGGGCCGTAGCCTTCGCCGAAGCTTGCCCCGCAATCGAGAAGAACATACTTCTCGCGGAGACTCGGGTAAGCGGCGAAGCTAATGGCCGTGACGTCATACGTTTCCGAAAGCGCGGCTTCGTTCAGCGACTGAATGTCCGAAAGAATGTGCGTGTATTTGTAACCGGGCGTGGAGAGCTTGTGGGTCGCCAGCGCGTAGAACATAAATGCGTCGTCGGAATCCGGCGAATGCGCCAGCTTGATTTCGACGGGCGCGGTCTCGGTCTTCGAGGCTGCTTGTTGGCCAGGCATGGGCTGGTAATTCCTCTTCTCGAGCGGCCCGGGCATTTTCGGGCCTGACTTCCACTGCGAATTACAAGAGCCGGCGGCTAGCCGATTGGCGCCGCTTTGATTTCTTCTCCCCGCCCCATTTCCTGGACAGTCCCCCCTGGTTGAAACAATTCTTTCGGAGGACGTACGGAAATAAGCGCGCGTCGCAGGGGCTTGCGTGACGCCGGACCGGGCAATCTCTAACCCAAAAAAGCCTAGCATATTGAGACAGCGCCGACAATGTCACCCGGCGGTCAAAATTCTTTCTTCACAATCCCGTGAGCACGAACACGAGGTTGCTTTGTCCCAATTTTTTTGTCCCAATCTGGATGGGGGCATCATTCGCGAGACGACGGCAAGGAACAAATGGACAGGCTTCCTGAATTTCAAACCTGACCGGAAGGCCAACGTAACCCATTCGGTGAGTACCGCACCTCCGGAGGCTCGAAGTGCCGGTTGCGCCGTGGCCTACTGGGGCTAGCCCATGGCCCGCCCTCGAAGTGAGGACAGCATGAAAAATAAATGGTTCTTTGTTGGTGTAGCAGGAGTCAGCATTTTGCTTGGCGCAACCGGAGCCGCCGCGCGTTCCTACAATCCGCTCAAATGGATCAAAAGGAACCCCGGTCCCACGGCCAACGAGCAACTCGCCGCAAACAAAGAGGAAGAACGGAAGCTGACGTTGCAACTGCAGGCGCTGTTGCCGCCCAAAATAACTTTGCGAGACGCGTGCAGCGGTTTCCTAAGCCTGGAGGATTGCGTCGCCGCGCTTCACGTGAGCCGCAATCTAAAACTCAAATACAACTGCCTGAAATGGGACATAACCGCGGCTCGTCCCGCCGGTGACGTGAGGTCATGTGAAGCTCCGCCGAGAAATAAACCTTTGTCCCTGGACAAGGCCATTCATATTCTGAATTCGGATGTTGACGCCAGGGCGCAGGCGAAGAGCGCGCAGCGGCGGGCACGCGAGGACATCAAGGACGCCAGCTCTTAAGAACCGCGAATAAGCAGTACAGCTTGGACTCCAAGAACGTAAGGCGGCGGCTCAGACGGTTCTAAAGCGAAGACACCATGCGCGCAATGGCGTCGTCAAATGTCGCCTTTCCGTCGAGGTACGGCTGCCAGAACTGTTGCAAGAGTTCGAGATAATTCTTCCAGCCGCGCTGATAGAGGCCTTCGCGAACCGCGTAAGCGCTGTAGCTACTCGCGGGACCGGTACCGTTGTCCCCGCGACTCGCCGGAGAATTCGCTGAAGGAGAAGTCAGCACCGTGCGAATCACTTCGCCCGTCGTGTAAAAAACCAGAGCGTGCCAGAGGTCCCGGGGAATGGGTTTATCGCGCTGACGGCACTCGCGGATAATAGCCCTTTGTACCGCCTCCGCGATTCCGTGCGAGCCTTCGTGGAAAAGTACCTCGAGCGCTTGCGGCCCTTGATTGCGGGTATCCAAACTGGAAATCGTGACGCGCAGCGGATCGACTGTGGTATAAGCGCCTGCCCAATTGGCATAGGCGACTACGTCCACGCGGATTTTTCCGTGTGGCCAGCGCGTCTGGTAAATATCCGCTAGCCGCTCCGAAAGTCCTACGCCTTCTTCGCGCACCAGCGGGGCCACTTGCAGAATCCACCGGCGGTTCGCTTGGTCGTGCTCCGCCCAAAGGTGCGCTCGATAGACAGGGGCAGCCGCCTCCAGAACTTGCGTCAAGTTCGCTGGCAAGCCCGCGTCGCAGAATTTCCGCTTATGGCCGGAAAGCTCGTCGCAATCCTCGAAGTCGCCGAGCTGGTCCTTCAACTGAATCAGTTCCGTGGTGAAGAGCAGGTCCTTGTCCGCATAATTCAGCATGTAATAAGCGACGGCATCATCCCAGGCCTTTTGTTCCGTGTCGGTCAGCCCTTTTCCTGCAAGAACACTTTTGGCGGTTGGCGGCGCGGACTTGGTCGTGTTTGCATCGCGCGACAGAAATGCTTTTCGCTGCCGCGCTTCCTGATACAACGTGTGGTGAAGATTGATCCAGAACCCACTGTGTAGCTCGAAAACTGGCAGGGGTGTCACAGAATAACTTTGCGGCGCAGCCGGGATGCGGCCAGGCAAAAACAAGCCAAGCGTCATGAACAGGCAGGAAAAAGTGATTCGCAAATGGCGCACCATAGCGGGTCGCAAGATAGTAGCGCCAAGTCCGCGCAAGCACAAAGTGCGGCGGGCAGTACGTTTGCTGTTTAGGAGCACTATTCGGCTTTCGGATCGGTCTCGCTGCCCACGGCTCCCTGCCGGTCTGCCGCATGCACCACGCCGTTCGCATCGCGGAAGAAGGAACGGCGCCCTGTCCGCCCATACCGCAGCGGAGTTGCCGACAATTCGTATTTTGCGGGCGCGCCGACGTCGCTCGCTCCTGCAATCACGTAACGAAACGTGTAGCCATCCTTAGTGCCTTTTGCGAGGTCCGCATCCAGTAAACCCGCAGCCTCAGCGTTAGGTTTGCCGCGCGCGGGCGACGCAAGGTTCGCCAAGGATTCCGGAAGGTGTGGGTATTTGCTCCGGTAGGATTCGATGGCCGCAGCAATCATCTTTAGAGATTCGAGAGCATCTTTTTCCGTCGCCTCAATTTCCGACTCATCCCATTCCACTTCGAGCGCCGGCAAATCCAGAAGAAGGACTCCGAGAGAGAGCAGTTTCCAATCACTTTCCTCGCGCACCAGACCCATGTTGATCTGGCGAGCGCTGGCGCTGGTGGAGTCTGTGGTCTCGCGCAGTTCCAACGGCAGGAATGCAACATTATCGTGTATTTCCGCGCCGCCCACCTGCATCTCGACCGTGCCGCCGGGTGTCTCGCAGCGAACAATAGGCCGGCCCGAAGGGTTTGCAGAAATTGTGGCTTTGCCAGGCTCGTCCAGAAGCACGAAGCGCTTCATGAGCGCGACGCGAGCGGCAGGCGTCATGCGCGAAAACGATTCCTTGTTGCGCACCGTAAGAAAGCGCGTAAATTCCGCCTGATTCTGTGAACAAGCGGCAGCAAGCGCGGTGCTCAGCGCGCTGCCCGGCCCGCTTTGCGCCGTTCCGCTGAGGGAGGCTCCAGCGCTTGCCTCCGGCTTAGAGGTCGATTCCTGGGCGAAGCCGCTCGCGGCTATGAAGAAAAAGCCGGAGAGCAAGATACATCCGCAATATATTATTTTGCCTGCCATTAGCTTTGCTTGATCCTCGCTCAATCTTTCGAAGCGCTCAGAATTGCGGCGAGGTTCTGCGTGAAGCTCGACCGTGGCAGGACTTCCGTACATCCCACAGCTTGCGCCTGCGCCGCAAGTTGCGTTTGCACGTGAGACAGGAACGCGACCACGCGAACGTCTTTGTTGTTTTGCCGTACCCTCTCAATGGCCTGTAACGGCTGGCCGCGCGCGTTGAGATCCACAATCACAAGCTTTGGCGCGCCCGTCATCAATCCCATCAGCGCGTCGCCATTCGTCGCCACTTTCACTTCCACGCCGAGCTGTTTGGCGGTCTCTGCCAGTTTCATTTGAAAAAACAAATCGTCCATCAGTGCCACCACGCTGCTCATGTTTTCCTCTTCGCCGCCTCGTAATTGACATTATGCGCCACTTCTTCATGCCGCGAAGAATTGCGGGTAGACTGGTCTGCTTTGGGGAGATGCTCATGCAACCCGCCTCTGCCGCCCAGATTCAGCCTGCTATTTCGCTCTTAGGAAAGACGCCGCAACTCCTCGAAACGCTGCTTGGACTCCTCTCCGATCCTCAGCCCAACTCCGAACGAATATGACTGCGAACAACTCACCTGAAGACACGAGGCTCGCGGCATGCGGCCCGCGTGACGTCACACTATATTCGCGTCCCGGCTGCCATCTTTGCGAAGAAGCCAAGGCTGCCATCGCGCCCCTGCTCCGCGAATTTGGCGCTGCCCTGCGCGAAGTGAACATCGACGAAGACCCCGTTTTGCAGCAGCGCTACGGATGGGAAATTCCCGTAATTTTCATCGGCCCGCACAAAGCCGCCAAGCATCGCGTTGATCTCGTTCAATTTCGTCGGCAGTTGGGGGAGGCGGCTCGTGGGTGAAATTCACCCGTCGGATGCTTTAAGGCCACATCCATTTTCCAATTTCAATTTTCGAGTTTCGGTTTTCGAATCTCGATCCTCAAATTCTAATGCCCAGCTTCGGGACTATGCGCGCCAACCGTTTCATCCGGCACCGCACCCTTGCGGCCCAGCACGCGGTCGTAAACGCTCACCTGGCTCACGGAACCTAGCGCTTCGTTATAAAAGGTTGGCACGCCGAGCGCCGTGCGCAGTTCCTCGTTGAACTTCCGCAGGTTCTGCAAATGCGACGCTAGCGCGGGAATCTTCAGTCCATCATCGGTTAGCAAAAACTTCTGGTAACCCGCGTCCCACAGCTTCGTGAACTGCCCCTTCAGCATGATCGTTGGCGCGATGGTCATTTGGTAGCGCTCGTCCTGGCCCTTGCGGAATTCGGCTCCGCAGCCGTATTTTTCCACGCGAGCCACCCCTCGCGTGCTGCCTACCGCAAACCCCAGCGCCGCCAGACCTTCGATCGCTTTTGGCGAGAACCGTTCTTCGACATTCCACATGGCTCATTGAGAGTAGCGACTGCCGCCACTTCTGTAAAGTGAGCCGAATTCGTGCTGGCCAATACTTGCGCTCACAGATCGTGGATCCAGCCGCTGCCATCGACGGCCGGGCCCGAAGTCCAGCTCGCTCCCCGCAACACCGTATACCTCTTGACTAGGCGCGCGCATCTAATTCGGAGTAAAATAGTCGCATATGCATCCCAGGGAGTTGGGGAGCACTTATGCAAACCGACCTTCCATGTCTCTGTCCGGCCCCAGCGCGGCTTCGGCCCGGGAATCCGCTGTTCCCGATGCACATGCAGGGGTGCCTCTCCTCGCCAGGATTGGAAATACGCCACTTCTCCGCCTTGACCGCGTAGGCAGCAACTTCTCCAACATAGAGTTTTGCGCCAAGGCCGAGTGGTTTAACCCCGGCGGCTCTGTAAAGGACCGGCCTGCGCTCAGCATGATCCAGGCGGGGCTGGCGAGCGGCACGCTCAAGCCCGGCAAGACCATCATTGATGCCACCAGCGGCAACACCGGCATCGCCTACGCCATGATCGGTGCGGCGCTCAGTTATCCCGTGAAGCTTTGCCTGCCCGACAGCGCTTCGCACGAGCGCAAGCGCATTCTGGCCGCCTATGGCGCGGAACTGGTAATCACTCCAGGCGATGAGGGCACCGACGGCGCGATTCGCAAAGTCCATGAAATTGTTGCCGCCAAGCCAGACAAATACTTTTATGTGGATCAATACAGCAATCCGGCGAACTGGCAGGCCCACTACCGCACCACCGCCAACGAAATCTGGGAGCAGACCTCTGGCCGCATCACTCACTTCGTCGCGGGATTGGGCACGAGCGGCACTTTCGTCGGAACAACACGGCGCCTGAAGGAGCTAAATCCCCAGATTCACTGCGCGAGCCTGCAGCCCGATGCTTCTTTCCACGGACTGGAAGGCTGGAAGCACATGGAGACGGCGATTCGGCCAGCGATCTACGATGATCGGCTCGCCGATGAAAATCTGCCTGTTTCTACGGAAGAAGCGTATCGTCTGGTGAAGCGCTTGGCCCGTGAGGGGGGCCTGCTCGTCAGCCCAAGTTCCGCGGCCGCGCTTCTGGGTTGTTTTGCGGTGGCCGGGCGAATCCCGAAACAGCAGCACGCCGTCATGGTCACGGTTTTTGCGGATTCTGCGTCCAAGTACCTGAACGAACGCTTCTGGGATGAAGACTAAAGATGGCAGAAGAGACCACCCTTTGGATTAGCGGGCACCTGGCGGAGAAAATCCGGGCCCATGGCGTGGAGACGTATCCCCACGAGTGCTGTGGCGCGCTGTTGGGGCGCGATCACGATGCTGCGCACCCGGAGGCTGCGCGCGAAGTGGTGGCGCTTTTTCCGCTAATTAACCGGCGCGAAGACTCTCCACGCAACCGCTTTTCGGTGAGCGCAGAAGATGTGTTGGAAGCCGACAAGGCAGCGCAGGCCCAAGGGCTGGAGGTCATCGGGTGGTATCATTCGCATCCGGATCATCCTGCGCGCCCGAGCCAGTATGATCAGGATCACGCCTGGCCATGGTATAGCTACATCATCGTCAGCGTGAAACAAGGCTCGCCGCAGGATATGACTTCGTGGCGCTTGAGTGACGATCGCCAGGCCTTTTCGTCCGAAGGCATCGAAATTCGCCATAGCGCCGCAGTTTAGAATCTGTAGTGGCGGGTCTTTAGACCCGTGCTTATTCTTGAAGGTGTAGGAAGTAGGAGAAAACCAATGCCCGTGAAAGTCATGATTCCAACCCCGCTCCGCCCTTACGCGGGCAAGCGGGACTCGGCCGAGTTCAGCGCCGGCACCGTCGGCGAAGCGCTCAGCCATCTCACAACCCAGTACGCCGACCTTCGCAAACACTTGTTTACTGAGGACGGCAGATTGCGGAGCTTCGTCAACGTGTACGTGAATGACGAAGACATTCGCTATCTTGCGAAAGAAAACACCGCAACCAAAGATGGCGACACCATCAGCATCATTCCCTCCATCGCCGGCGGCTGCTGTTGTGACCCCTGTTGTCCCTGCTGTTGTTGCTGACCCTCTCGACTCGGTACGTCTGCTTCTCGCTGATTTCAAATTTATAGCGAAGGCTTTTCCGCTTCCGTTTTTTGATATTCTGGAGGAATCCAGAAGGGCAGGGAATCGCAATGGCTACAACCACTCAAGCGCAGCCCGGAACGAAGCCGGCTGCCACGCTTTCGAAAGAAGAAATTCTTCGCTATAGCCGCCATCTCATCATGCCGGAAGTTGGCATGGAGGGGCAGCTCAAGCTGAAAAACGCCAAAGTTTTGCTGATCGGTACGGGCGGACTCGGCGCGCCACTCGGCTTATATCTTGCGGCCGCTGGTGTGGGCAAACTCGGCCTCGTCGACTTCGACGTCGTGGATTTCACCAATCTTCAGCGCCAGGTCACGTTTGGCACCAGCGACGTCGGCAAGCCTAAAAGCCAGGCCGCCCGGGCGCGTCTTTCCAATCTCAACCCGGACATTCAGATTCAATCCATCGAAGCGCAATTGACTAGTGCGAATGCCCTCGAACTCTTCAAGGATTACGACATCATCGTAGATGGCACCGACAATTTCCCGACCCGCTATCTTGTCAACGATGCGTGCATCCTCCTCGGCAAGCCCAATGTTTACGGCTCGATTTTCCGTTTCGAAGGGCAAGCCACGGTTTTCGGCATGCCCGATGGGCCGTGCTACCGCTGTCTCTATCCCGAACCGCCTCCGCCAGGTTTAGTGCCTTCCTGCGCCGAAGGCGGAGTGCTCGGTGTTTTGCCCGGGATCGTCGGCTCCATTCAGGCTATGGAAACCATCAAGTTGATTCTCGGCAGTGGCGACAATCTCATTGGCCGCCTGCTTTTGTTTGACGCGCTGGGAATGCGCTTCCGCGAACTCAAGCTGCGCAAAAATCCCAAGTGCCCGATGTGCGGCTCGAATCGCACGATTACGAAGCTCATCGACTATTACGAATTCTGCGGCGTGCGCGGCGAAGAAGCTCCCGCCCCGAATATACAGGTCCCGGAAATCACTCCACGCGAATTGCAGGCGCGTCTCGACCGCGGAGATGATCTTTTCATTCTCGATGTGCGCGAGCCGCACGAATACCAGATCTGCAATCTAAAAGGGCATTTGATTCCGCTGGGCGAATTGCCGCGGCGCGTGCACGAATTGGATTCTTCACGCGAAATCGTTGCGCATTGCCGCAGTGGCAAGCGCTCCGCCGAAGCCGTGGACTTTTTGCGCAAGGCCGGTTTCCGCAAAGTTCTCAACATGAAGGGCGGCATCCTCGCCTGGTCGGACGAGGTCGATCCGTCCGTTCCAAAGTATTAGCCGCTGGGACCTTCCAGTATCGAAAGGAGTCCGCCGAGCGCGGGCACCTTTTCATTTCCGCTTGTTCCCGGTCCGCGCTTGAAGGCATACTTTGTTCGCGAGGGAAAAATGGCCGCAACTAAAATTACCGTCAACAGCAACGGTTCCATCCGCGTCGAGGGCGATTTTGAAATCGTCGATCCGCAGGGGGTGCCTTTCGGCCTTGCAGGGCGCACGACCGTATCGCTCTGCCGCTGCGGTCATTCTTCGAACAAGCCCTTTTGCGACGGCTCGCACAAAACTTCCGGCTTTTCCGATACCGTTGTGGCTCGTGAACTCCCTCCACCTAAGCCCAAGCCTGCTATCTAGGGTCCCAGCCTTCGCCGTTCCCTTGGCCCAACTCCCGGGAACGCCGATCACCTAATCGGTGTCTTAAATCCCAGCCAGGCCGGGAAGCCTCTTCTTCGCCCATGGCAAAATGTTATCGAACACCAGGAAACCCAAGAACATTGTTAGTTCAGCCCACTTTGCAGTACAAACTACTTTGATTGGTTGACTAGCTTGCGCCGCAAGCTAGTTTGCGGCTTGTGTTTCAATCCCTGAGACTGTCTCAACCTGAGAAATCCTTGGGAGTCTCAGTGATACTGCCCCGTTGCCCGGTAACTCTAACGAAACAAAAGTGATAGGCGTTTCAGACTGGAGATTTGTCGCTCCTCGTACTGTCTCGCCTCTTGGAACTCAGTTTCACGCCTCTCTCCAAACTCGCTTTAAGCCATTTTTTTCCAACAACTTACGGGGAAGCATTTTTGATTGGCAGAAAGGGCACAAACTTGCTTTCTCTGCTAGTTGGCCGTTTTTCTTCGGCATTTGGGGGATTTTGTGGGGAGTTGGGCCAGTATCCTCGGGTTTCTCGGAAGCAGCCGCCAAGCGCTTTCAGCCCGGAACCTTCGCTCGCGCCTAGTAATCGCTGGCGGCCTCACCCTGGTGACTCTCCTATTTGCGGCAATCTTTTATTCAAGGCAAACTGTCCTTGCAGCTTCGCCACAGGCTTATCTTTACCTGGAAGTGGGCGGGACGCTTCTCTGCTACTGCTATGCCGCTAACGCCCTGGTGCGCTTCCGCGGCACACACGACCGCACTGCGCTGATTCTTTCCTTCGGGTTTGCGCTTTCCGGAATCATCGAGACCATCGGCTATTTTGGATTCAACGATGCGCTCAACAACGGGACGCTGGTCCTTTCGAAAGTTCCGCTAGGGTGGATGGTCAGCCGGACCTTGCTAGCGGTTCTGCTGCTTGCGGCACTGGCCGTGGAACGCTATATGCCCACGGCGCGCAAGCCCAGCAAGGAAACCGCCGCGGTTCTGCTGGTTGTGGCTTTAGCCGCGTACTTGACGAGTGCCGCGTTTCTTGCTGCCCCCTCTGCGCCGGTGGCGAATGCAAAAAACATCCTGTCTCGTCCCTGGGACCTGCTTCCCGCGGCGCTTTATTTGGCCGCGGCAGCCTGCTTCCGCCAGCGCATCAAGAATGAAAAGGACAAAAAAAGCAGCGCGAGCCTTTTCGACTACGCGCTGTTTATCGTGGCTTCGCTGAACGCGGTCTGCCACGTGTCCGCGGCGTTTTCGCGCCAGCTTTTTGATGGACCCTTCTTTCTTGCGGAACTGAGCAAAACGTTCAGCTATGTGGTGATGCTCGCCGGCGCTTTGCTCGACCAGGCCCGCCTGTTCGAGCAAGTACGCACCATGGCGGTCAGTGATCCGCTGACTGGTCTGGCAAACTATCGCCGTCTCATCAGCGTGCTGGAAGCGGAACTCGACCGTTCGCGCCGCACGCAGCGGCCCTTCAGCGTGGTGCTCTTCGATATGGACGGCCTGAAAATCATCAACGATCAGTACGGCCATCTAACCGGCAGCCGCGCGCTGGTTCGCATCGGAAAAGTTCTGCGCAATCACTCGCGCGCCATCGATACGCCGGCGCGTTATGGCGGCGACGAATTCGCGCTGGTTTTGCCGGAAGCGGGGAAAGACATTGCCACGCGAGTGGTTACCCGCATCCGCGAACGCCTGGCTTCCGAAACCGAAGCTCCCGCGCTGTCGGTCAGCGCTGGTGTGGCCGCTTTTCCTGAAGACGGCGACACGCCGGAAAAACTTCTCGGCTCCGCCGACCGCGCCCTGTACCTCATGAAGCACGGCGGACGGAGCAGTGTGCAAAATCTCGCGCGAATCGCCGCGTGCCTGTGAGGATGACCATTCGAAATGCCGCTCACGACCAAATTCACGTTTCACCGGGCGGAGAAGCGCATTTTGATGGAAATCCCCGTGCTCATCGACGGGCACCGCGATGCGCCGGGTTTGGAATCGACATTTACGGAAAACGTGAGCGCGCGCGGCGCGCGGGTGGTCAGCGTGCGACGCTGGGAACCGGGCGAGCCATTGAAGTTCGCCTCGCGCACCGGAGAGTTTCGCTCCTCGGCTCGAGTAGCCTACTGCCAATGCCTGCAAAGCGAAGGCTTTGCAGTTGGCGTGGAGTTCCTCAACCCGAAAGGGCGATGGGTTGTTCAATCCCCCAAATAGCTTGACGCAGAGCGGCGAGCGGATCGGAGGCGAACGCCTGGAACAAAGAGAGAAGTCAGTTTACTAGCGCAAAAGTATCAAGGTTGAAGCGCTTGGCGGCCCTCACAGGGCTACCAGGCGCTTCAAGCTTTTTACGGCACGTCCCGCTGACTTTCATCGGCTGCGCCGCTTCTCTAGCACGTCTTCGTAGACGTGGATCGTGCAGTCCACCATTCGCTCCGCGGAAAATCGTTCCTGTACTTCGCGCCGGCCTGCTTCGCTGAGTTTCTTTCGAAGGCCTGAGTCAGTCAATAATCGCAACATAGCCGCAGCGAATTCCTTTCCGTTTGGTTCAACGACTAAGGTCGTTCGCTCGTGATCCACGACTTCTGCTAACGCTCCCCGGCTCGTCGAGATGGACGGCAGGCCGGCGGCCATTGCTGTTTGCAACGCGGTTCCGAGGCCTTCGAATTCAGAAGGGAAGGCAAAGGCGTCGAGTGCGTCGTAGACACTGGCGACGTTGTTCACGAATCCGGGAAAAATCACGGCCTCCGATTGACCTAGTCGCTTTGCGAGCGCAACTAACTCTCCACGGCATGGACCATCGCCCGCCAGCAAAAGACGCGCCTCAGGTTGTGTTTTCGCGACGGTCGCCAGCGCTTCAATCAAATGCCGTTGGCCTTTTTCTGGAACAAACACGCTGACGCAGCCAAACAAAAATTCTCCATCCGTCACTCCCCAATGGCGCCGTGCGTTGTTTCTTTGCTCCCAGGCGGGCAGCGCGGGAATTTTCACTCCTTCATTCACAATGGAAATTCGTTCGGGGGCAATTCCGCAATCCATCAGGCTTTGCGCGACATTCTTGCTGTTGGCGACAAACCGTTCAACCGCCGCGTATCGCGTCCGCGAAACCCACCCCTTTCTCAATGGAAAACCAATCCGGCGTGACAAGAGAAGCGGCAGATTCTTGTGGTCTCCTGCCAGCCAGGCCGCCGTCAACGCATGAGGCTCGTTCAAGTGTGCAAGGTTAAAGCTCCGCCGCGCCAGCAGTCTGCGGATTTCGGCGGCCGCCCGCGCTCGCAGGCCCAACCTTCCCACACTATGGACGGGAATCTCCGCTTCCCGGCTTCGCGTGGCCAGCGGCGAATCGCATGCCGCTACGAGTTCCACCTGGATTTCGCGCTCGCGCAGGCCGAGCAACGTCAGTAGCGCCTGGCTTTGGCCGCCGCGCCATTCGCGCTCGAGGTCTACGTAGAGCACCCTCATGGCGTTTGCATGTTGTTGCCGCATCGCTCTGTGGCAACGAGTCTTCCGAGTTTCTTGAATTTCAGCCACACGCTGCGCGCAGCCATCCGCGAGATGAGCCAGCCGCGATAACCGTCCAGAAAGCCGCCACGCAGGAGAAAAGTGCTGAAGAAAGACCACGGCGCGGCCAGCCACATTGCAGCGCGCCAGCTTCTTTTTCCGGCATCGTACATTTGGCGGGCAGCGAGCGTAGTATAGCGTTCCACTTTGTCCTCGTGCTCGGCGAACGAATTCATCGTGTAATGCAGCAAGTTCCCCCGCAGCCGTCCGGGTGAGCCTTCAAACCGCAAAGACTCGTGCACGATTCCGCAAAACTGGGCTGCGTCCCGCCGGTAAAGACGCCGCTGCCGATCCGGATACCATCCCGAATGCTTGATCCAAGCTCCCAGGTACCACGCGCACCGCGCAATCTCATAGACAGCGATTTGTGATTCTTGCTGCTTCCACGCAAGAAGAGATTCCCGAAGTTCTGGGCTCACCTCTTCGTCGGCGTCCATCGAAAGGATCCAGTCATGGGTTGCCGCTGCGGCTGCCGAGTTTTTTTGCTCCGCGAAATTCGTCCACGCACGTGCGATGACGCGGGCCCCATGTTCTCGCGCAATCTCTTGCGTGCGGTCGCTGCTTCCGCAGTCCACCACGACGATCTCATTGGCAATACCCTGAACGGAGCATAGAGCGCGCGGCAAGTTGCGCTCCTCATTCAAAGTAATCAGACAAACGGAGAGGCGATTCATCTCTGATCCAAGGCTTGGATTCGGCGGTAGTATCGCACATCCAATTTGCCGGCGGGCCCTGGGAGGCTGCCAAGTTTGTGGCAAAGTGCCGGCTATTTTGCCTGGAAGCTCACGCGAATCAAACTGTTGCCGATGCGGAACTCAGCGCCGTCCGACAGCATTGCCGCGCGCACCCGCTCTTCCTCATAGAAAGTTCCGTTGGTCGAATCCATATCCTTCAGATTGATGTAAGTGTCTCGCACTTCCAGCAAGCAGTGGTGCCGGGAAATTTCCGGATCGCTCAAGGCGACGTCCGCTCCTTTGCGGCCCATGACCGCGCGCGGCCTGGTCAGCGTGTGGCTCTGGCCCTTGGAAGGGCCGGAAAGAATGCTGAGAACCACATTTTTGTTTGCAGGCAGCTTCAGGCCGGGATCGGAAGGAGGCAGGTTCAGATTCGAACTTGTGGCATCGGCGCGGGCAAAGGAGGGGAGCGGTGTCATCACCACGGTGGCATCGGTGCGCCGCTTGATTTCCACAATCGTTGTCTTTCCACACTTTGAGCACTTGAACTGCACTTTCGTGTGCCCGCCGAACTCCGTGTCTTTAAGTAAATGTTCCGCGCCGCAGTGAATGCAAGCCGTCTTCATGGTTCCAAACTAGCACGGTTCGAACGGCTGGGGAGCTTGCTCGAAACTTTTCTACCTGAAGAGTAAATCAAGCTTTAAATCCTGCGAAGGACTCGATCGGCTTGCGCGTGCTGTGTTGTGTTACGATGGCATGTTCGAAACCATTCAGGAGAACGGGTTTGCCGGAACATATTTCGCGCAAAGAGCTGAAACAAGACAAAATCAAGGAAACCATCGAGCATGGCGCCGAAGCGGTTTTGTCGCACGGCCAGTTTGCGGGCATTGTTATCGCCGTTGCACTCGCGGTCGTCATCGGATACACGGGATGGCATTTTTATATCGATCGCCAAACCGCGCAGTCTTCCGTCGCCTTTGACGCGGCCGTGAAAGCTTATCAGGGGCGCGTTGCAGGCGCCACGAATCTCAATCCTCCGGACCCCAATGAGCCTACGTATCCGGACGAAAAAGCGCGCGCGCAAGACGCTTTAAGCAAGTTCACGAAGCTCGCTGATTCCTATTCCTCCACGAATCCCGGCAAACTCGCTCGCTATTACGCTGCGCTTTGCCTGGAAGACCTGGAGCGGCAGAGCCAGGCTCTTGAAGAACTGAAAAAGATCAGCGGCAGCAGCGACAAGGAACTCGCGGCCATGGCGCAATATCAAATGGCCATCATTTACGCGCGTACCGGCAAGCCGGATGACGCCGCCAAACTTCTTCGCGCTCTTGCCGACAAGCCCAGCGTCCTTGTGCCGCGTCCGCTCGCGCTCCTGGAGCTTGCCCGCGCCCTGCGCGACTCGAATCCTAAAGAAGCCGCCAACATTTATCAGCAGATTAAGAAAGAGTTTCCGGACACGAACATCGCGGAACAAGCTGACCGCGGGCTGGATTCGATTTCGCCGAAGTCCTGAAGTCCCCGGCGGTTCGACGGAACGCGCGCGCCTCTTCGGAACGAGATGGAGCGGACCATCGCAACTCTTCCCCCTCTGGCCCCCTGGGCCATGCATGCGGAAGACACTCGCGGGCGCCGTTATCCTGAGCCGGCCCATCCTTACCGCAGCGACTATGCGCGGGACCGCGACCGCATCGTTCACTCGCGCGCTTTTCGCCGCCTCGAAGCCAAGACGCAGGTTTTTACGACGCGTTATTCCGATCATTTCCGCAATCGCCTGACGCACACGCTCGAAGTGGCGCAGATTGCCCGCACCGTGGCCGCGGCGTTGGGATTAAATACGGAACTTGCCGAAGCGCTTGCGCTGGTTCACGACATTGGCCATCCGCCGTTCGGGCATGCGGGCGAACGCAAGCTGGACGAATTGATGAGCGCCCATGGCGGGCGTTTCAACCACAATTTGCACGCGCTTCGCATCGTCGAGCATTTCGAACAGCGCTACTTAGATTTTCCCGGACTGAATCTCACGTTTGAAGTGCGCGAGGGCATCATCAAACACTCGCGCGATTATTCTGAGGCGGAATTTCCGCAGCTTCGAGAATATCTGCTCGATTTGCGCCCGCCGCTCGAAGCACAACTGATTGATTGGGTAGACGAAATCGCTTACAACACGGCAGATATCGATGACGCGCTGGAAGCGGGACTTCTCGATCTTGAGGTCCTGTGCAATGAAGTTCCGCTTTTTGGCGCTGCTTACGCACCGGTGGAGGCAGCCCATCCGGACGCGCGCGAGAAATTAAAATTCAACGAGGCGCTCAAGCACGTTCTGGATTCTCTAGCGACGGACCTCATTGAGTCCACGCAGAAACGCGTGCTGGCGTACCGTGTCTCTTCGACGGAGGATGTTCGGCGCGCTCCGAAGCGGCTCGCTGGGTTCAGCGAAGAGGCTGCAGCAAGTAACAAAGGGCTTAAGCGATTTCTATTTGCTCACATCTACAATCATCCGGCGATCACCGAAGACCGCGACCGTTCCACAAAATATTTGGAAGGACTTTTTTCCTATTACCTGGAGAAGCCGAGCTCCATGCCCGCTTCCTACGAGGAGTTTGCAAGGACGGGACCGCGCCACGTCATCGTGTGCGACTACATCGCCGGAATGACCGATCAATTTTTGCTGCGCCAGCACCGCGAGCACTTCGGAGATTGATGGACTACGGCGGAGGTGTCGGTAGTCAGAGTGGACTAGCAACCTGACTATGTCAATTGACGGGCTGCAAAGCTTGCAAGTAGGATTGCCGCACTAGGTTTGCCTGAGTTCGGGAGAAGCTGAAAGCGAGGGGAGTCCGTGTACTGTTCCAAGTGCGGTGCGCTGTTGGCGGATGGGGCAATGTTCTGTGCGGCTTGCGGGCTGGCCTTCTCGACCGCGGCAGCGATTGTGCGCCCGATGAACGCGCAAGTAGCGACGGTTCCTCGCGTCGAATACGGCGGATTCTGGCTGCGCTTTCTGGCGTACCTCATAGACAGTGTTGTGATCGTGCTGGGAGTTTGTGTTCTCGCGATTCCGTTGTTCTTTCTGACCGGTCTCGGCGCATTCTTGAGCGAAATCCATCCTGAAGAAGATTGGAACGAAAACGGGGTCTGGGTCCTTATCGCGGTATTCTTTTTGTTTGCGGCGGCAAGCCTGGTAATCACTTGGCTCTATCACGCGCTGATGGAAAGTTCGGAATGGCAGGCGACAGTGGGCAAAAAGGCTCTGGGCCTCGTCGTCACCGACATGGAGGGCCGCCGCGTCGGCTTTTGGCGCGCAACAGGAAGGCACTTCGCCAAGATTGTGACGAATATGGTGCCCGCGTTCATCGGATTCATCATGGCGGGCTTCACGGAGAAAAAACAGGCGCTGCATGACATGATTGCGGGCTGCCTGATTCTGCACCGGGAAAGTTAGCTCGAAAAAAGAGAGGGAGATTCGCTGGAGCGACGTCTCCCTCTTGATTTGTTTAAAGTGTCCGGAGCTGATTCCCAGCTCCCTAGAAGCGAAGGAAGGGGCCGAAGGCCAGCCGGACGTTGTGGTGTGTGGCGCCTGCGAAATACATCTCGTCGCCTCCTTCCAAGCGCAGACCGATGGGGCCGAGATGCCCTTCGACTCCCAAAGCAGGATACAGGACACCGCTGACGTTGTTTGCGCGAAGGTTCTGGACGGAACTCGTAAACTGGCCGAAGCTCGCCGGCTTGGGATTCAATTGAAAATTGATGAAACCGCCCTTGACCGCGAGGAAGGGGCGAATCGCATGACGGCCTCCAATGAACTTGAATCCACCAAGCCCGTGCAGGACTTTGAGGTTGCTGTTCGCCACAGAGACGGCGCAGCCCGTGCCCACGCAGCGCTCGACGAAGCCTTGGTCGAAGTCGTAGCTCATTTCTCCTTCAAACATGACGTGAGAGAACATTTTGTAGCCCACACGCCCTCCCAGTCCCGCCATGTTTGTGCCGGTCTGGTCGATGCGGAAGTAATCGCCATAGGCGCCGATCTGAAAATGATCCTGCGCCGAAGCCAGCGGCACAAGCCAACCTGCCCCTGCCAAGAATGCCAAGCACAAGAGTAGAGCAACACGCTTCATACGGGATTCTCCTTGGACAAAAAAAGTTGGAGCAAAAAAAGCAGGAATGGCCGGGGCCAGGGGAGGCTTCTGCTTTCGAAGTTAGATGAGGATTTGCGAAGAGGAGTTGCCATCGGGGGTATGAGCAGCCGCATCTCTCCAGATTCATGGACGCCGGTCGAGCATCAAGAACAAGGCGAGATAGCGCTTCAATTTTTGCGTGATGAGAAAATTTTCTTTTACGTGTTCGTGGCCATGTTCGCCGAGCTTTGCGGCGATTTCCGGATGGGAAAGCAAGAAACGGATTTGGTAGGCCGTGCCTTCCACGGAGTGGGCAAGAAGTCCGGTGTGTTTGTGAATGATTTGCGCGGGGATGCCGCCAACCGCGGAAGCCACGACGGGCTTTTTCTTCCAAAGCGCTTCCGAGACGGTCAAGCCAAAGCCTTCGCGCAGACTTTTTTGGATCACGATGGTGGAGGCGCATTGAAGCGCATTCACTTCCCGAGGCGCCCAGGCAGGCAGTTCCAGGATTTTAATGTCAGGATCGTGTTCGGCAGCGCGCAGGACATCTTTAAGAACGAGCGCGCCTTCCGGGTCGTCGGAAGCGCTGCCGCCCGCGAGGACGAGTTGGCAATCGAAATACCGTTTCACAATTCTGTAAGCGCGAATGACGCCGACGGGATCCTTCAGGCGATCGAAGCGCGAAATCTGCGTCAAAATCGGGCGCTGGGGATCAATCTGATAGCGTTGTAGAACTTGCTGGATGAATTCCTGCTCCAGAGGGCAATTTTTTTCAGAAAGAGGGTCGATGGCGGGGTAGAAGAGATATTGCGCTATGGAGAGCTGGCGGGAGAATTCGGGAGAAGAAAACATCGCTCCGTCATAGTGGGAGACGAATTTTTCGAGGAAGTCCCAGACCGCGCGGTTGGGGTGCGACAAATCAATGTGGCAGCGCCAGACCCAATGATTCGAACCGGGCTGACGCGCGTCAATCAGCGCGGCGGGTTGCGGGTCGTGAATGACCATGAATTCGGCATCGAGCGGGAGCGTGGCGCGGTTTTGCTCGTTGTAGGAAAGAAAAACCTCAAAATCCCGGGGCTGGGCCTGGTAAGGCTCGCCGTGCAGCGCGTTATGAAAGGATTTCGTAACGTCAAAGAATTCTTCCGCGCCCTTCATCACGTCCCAGCGAATGTTGAGATCGAGTTCTTCCGCGAGAGGCACGAGGCGGTTAAGAATTTCCGCGACGCCGCCTCCCACCGCAGTGGAGTTGATCATCTCGATGCTGCGGCCGCGCAGCGGCTTGGCCAGAGCGCGCAATTCCTCGATTTCGCCCGCACCGACCACGTCCGCGTAATTTTCCAAGGGAATGCGGTTCGCCGCCAGGACTTCGGTCATACCTTTCTCCTTTCCCGGTCAATCAGGCGGAGCATTTTGGCGCGCGCACTGTCCAGCGTGTTCGTGTAGACATCAATGTGATTGATGCTGTCGGCAAGAGCTCGTAGTCCGAGACTGGCGGAGAGCCAGTGCGAAAAGTCATTGGTTTGGAGCTGGAGACGCAACCTTGAGGAAATGAAATGAAAGTAGAAGCCAGCGTGGCTGAGGTGCTGGAGCCCTTCGCGAAATTCATCGAGGTTGCGTGCGCTGCGGCCAAGGTGCACGGTCACTTCCAAGCTTTCGCAAAAATAGAACCGCTCGAGGCCCGACTGCGATGCAAATTGCGGTTGTGCCGCACAGAAATCGCGGACCACGCGGCAAAGATCGCTCCGCAGGGCGGCAATCGAGGTGTAATCGCGAATATCGAGGGTCGCGAGCTGCTCGGCCAGGTCGTTTCGGTTTGTGGAGGAGAGCGTCCATTGCGCGAAATCGTTGGAGAACCCTTCCGTGAGGAAATGGTGGGTTCCCAGGGTTTGGAACGTGTGATGAAAGATGGAAGCGTCGCTGCAGTGTTCGAGGCCGGTCAATAACTCCGCGAGAGTTCCAGCTGATTGATTTCCGATGCGCGTGAGGTAGGAGGCGGTTACGAAGTCGAAGGGTGTTTCGGAGACGTTCAATTCTGCAATCCTCTCCATCCTTAGATGCGCGAAGGCGAACGCGGTTTAAGATGCAGGGCCGCGCCGACGAGTTAGCCGGTCCCGTTCGCGCCCCTACTTAAGCTCCCACGCGTTCCACTAGCTCGATTCGAATCTCGGTCAGGTCAGAAAGGAGATGAGCGGCCCAGCGGTAGACGTTGTGTTGCCGCACAGTGTGGCGCATGCGCTGCATGCGCTCGGCCTGTTCCTGCTCGGGCATCTCCAGCGCCCGGTGAATGGTGCGGGCGAGCTGGGCGATGTCGTAGGGGTTCACGAGCAGGGCATCGGACAGCTCGTGTGCCGCCCCGGCGAAAGTACTCAGGATGAGGACCCCGCGTTCGTCCTCGCGGGAAGCCACAAACTCCTTGGAGACCAGGTTCATCCCATCGTGCAGCGAGGTGACCATGCAAAGGGAAGCGGCCTGATAGAAGCGGGCGATCTCTTCATGCGAATGGTGTTTCTTGCGAAAGACAATGGGTTTCCAACGGGAGGTCTGGAAGCGGGCGTTGATTCGGTCCGCTTCTGAGCTGACCTCGTCAAGGAAGTTCTGGTAGCGCTCGATATCGGTCCGGCTGGGGGCGCCAATTTGCACGAAGGTAAAACGCTGCTGGTAGCCGGGATTCAGCTCGAAGAACCTTTCTAAGGCACGAAAACGCTCCAGGATTCCTTTCGTATAGTCCACGCGGTCCACGCCGACTCCCAGATGCGTGGCCTCAATTCCTATTTCGTCGCACAGGACCTCACGCAGCGCGCCAGCGTTAACTGAACCGACGTCTGGCCGGGAATTTTCTGGAAAAGCCACGCTAATCGGATACGGGCGCACGCGCGTGACGTGCCCTTGGCGGCTTACGGCAAAACGGTCCCACTCGGTGAGCGCTTCCAGCGCGCGGTCCACCGTCTCGAGGAAATTGTTGCAGTGCGATTGGATGTGGAAGCCGATCAAGTCCGCACCGAGCAATCCTTCAATCAGGTCGCGCTGCCACGGACAGATTCCGAAGACTTCCGCATTAGGCCATGGAATGTGCCAGAAAATGGCGACGCGCGCGTCCGGACGGACCTCTTTAACCATTTTGGGAACCAATGCAAGGTGGTAATCCTGCGCCAGAAGAATTGGCGAGTCCACGTCCGCCATCTCCTGCAAAACGGCGTCGGCGAAGCGCTGGTTGATGCGCTGGTATTGCAGCCAGTCTTCAGGACGGAAAATGGGGCGCGTGTGGGCGATGTGGCAGAGCGGCCAAAGGCCTTCGTTCGAAAATCCATCGTAGTAGCCTTTGTCTTCTTCATCCGTGAGCCAGATGCGGCGCAGGGTATAGCTGGGGCGATCCGGGGGCACACGGAGGTGGTCGTGGGCATCCACAATTTCGCGGTCGGCGCTGCCGGAGCCATTGGCGACCCATGTGCCGTTGCACGCCAGCAAAACCGGTTCGAGAGCGGTGACCACACCGCTCGCGGGCACGAGCATTTTGATCATCTTGTTGCCATCGTGCACATGCATGTATGGCTCGCGGTTCGAGACGACGAAGAGGGGCTGGTCCTGAAGCCTGTCGCGCAGGCTGACCCGCAAACGTTCAGCGGTCCACAAAGAGGCATTCGAATCGCGCAAGCGTGCTTCTACTTCGGCCGCCGCTCTCGCGGAATGCAAGTCCCTGGCGAGGTGCGTGACCTCATGGTGCAACTGCTCCATGACTTCGCCCTGCAGCAGCGCCGGAGGCGGATTGGGTTGCCCTGTTCGCAGCGTGCGCACCCATTTTGCTGTACGAGCGAGCGGCTCGGTGAATGTCCAGCGCACAAGCACCAGCGCAAGGAGGCTGATCAGCAAGGTTTGTATCAGCGCATTCAGAAGAGCATCGCGCAGCGTATGCGAGACTTGCAGATCGATGTACTCGGTTTCGTGAATCAGCAGCAGTGCTCCCGCGACCTCGTTGTCGCGATGCAGCGGCATAGTGTACGCATGGACCGGAACCGCATCGCTCACTTGTGGCGCGGAGGTCTGCTCAGGGCGTAGAAACTCACCCACTCCTTTGTCGTCGTGTAGGGCTTTTGTTACGGCGTCAGGGTGCAAGGGCAGGGCCGGCTCGAGTCCTGGCGTAATGGCAAGCAAATGGCCTGCCGTATCGTAGATGGCGATTCCTTTGAGATGTTCGCGTTTGGCATACCGCTCGACGAAGCGGTGCAGGCTTCGCTCCTGACCTCTGCCAAGTTCGCGCTCGACGCTCTCCTGGAGGCTATCGGCCAGGATCTCGGCGCGGCGCGCGAGATCGTTGCGTAAGATTCGCCGCTGGTTCCTTACTTGGTAACCGGCGAAAACAAGAGACACGCTGCCGACGCTCACGATCAGGGGCAGGACTATTTTCAGAGTCGTGCGCATCTGGGCTCCTCAATCCAAGAAATGAAAATGGACCGCGAGAGGCTGGGCGCGTGCGGCCAAGTTGAACTAAGGAATGCTTGTTACTCGTTCTCGAAGAATCCGTTTTTCTTTTTCAACTCACCGTGCCTTGAAAGCCGAAGCAGTCTTGACAACAACGCGAACTGCGATGTTCCTGCCATCCGCGGAGCGATACTCCACTATGGCCTGGGAGCCAACCTGGAGTTTGCCTTCCACTTTGGTGTCATCGTCCACCAGGAATTCCATTGTCTTTCGTTCCTGACCCTGGGTGATCTCGAGGGAAAAAGCCGCGTCGCCAATCGACGCGATTTTGCCCGATTGGGATGGGTTGTCGGGGGCTGGAGCCGACCTCGTTGGGAGCAACTGATCAGGAACCGGTGTCGCCCAAGAGGCTACAGTAAAGCATACAACAAACAGCGTGGCTAGGCTGAGTGCAGTGCGGAATCGCATGGGATTCCTCCATTTCATTCGATTTTTGAGCGGGGCCGAGGAAAACGGCACGAATGGAGCCAAAGGAAGCTAGGTTTCAATGTTACACTAAAGCCTTAGGAATCAGTGTTTTGCCCCGAAATCCTGCAAAACGAGGCATATCTGCCAGGTACTAGTTCTGTGAAGAAATTGCCCGCTATTCCAACATTCCCGTTGATCCCTTGCCCCGTTGGTTGTATTGCGGAGTTGCACAGCACTAGCGGCGGCACTGTTGAGGCCGGCGGATCCTGTTTCAGATGTGGTTAACCCTCGTCCTTATGCCAAAGGAATAACCTCAAGAATCCATATCTTCATATCTCTTTCCAATTAATAGAGTCATTCCCGTTTCGCCTGCGCGCGACGTGTGGGGTTTCATCCTAAGTGCTTGTGGGCGTTCAGATTACGCGAGAAGTAAGAAATGTCCTATGGCAATCGCCTTGCATTATCCGCATTGTATAGTTCTCAAGCATTGCGAAGTGGAATTTGCCAACTTAGGAAAATTTAAGCGGCCGCGCTTCCGCTCGGTCGAGGGGGATAATTTAGATCATGCGTAGATTCTTGTTCAGTTTGCTCACTGCCTTCTTGCTTTTGTGGGCGGGGCCAGTTTCAGCACAATCCTCAAGAGGCTCAATCGTCGGAACGGTCATAGATAGTCAAGGTTTGCCGGTGGATGGTGCCACAGTTACGCTCAGCAATGTTAGCACCAACTTCAGCTATACATCGACAACTGGGTCAAACGGAGGGTACCAATTTCAGAGCATCGATAATGGATACTACCGGGTATCCGTGACCAAAGCAGGGTTCAAGGCCGGGGTGGTGGACAACGTCAAGCTGGATGCCGCTACGCAGTATTCGGTGCCCGCTATAACACTAGAAGTGGGTGCGACAACCGAATTGGTGACGGTGGAAGCCGGGGCTGAAATTGTGAACACCACCAGCGCCGAAATTACCAGCACCACGGAAAAGAAACAGATTGAAGACCTGCCAATTCTGGATCGGAACCCTCTCGCGCTTTTGAGCCTCCAAGCAGGAGTCGCGAACAGCGGTCCGGGCGGAATTGCCGAGACCACAATTAACGGGCAACGATCCAGCTTTTCAAGCATGACACTGGATGGGATCAACATTCAAGACAACTTCATTCGTGAAAACGACCTGGATTTTACGCCGAACTCGCCCTTCTTGAGTCAGGCGCAGGAATTCACCGTGACTCAGCAAAATGGTGATGTGGAAAAGGGCGGCGCTTCAAGTGTTAGCCTTGTGACTCCCCAGGGGACCAACACCTGGCACGGTGATGGGTTTTGGTTCTACAGGACGAACGCGTGGAAGGCGAACGATTGGTTCAACGATGCGAGCGGAGTTGCAAAGCCGGGGCTCCTGCAAAACCAGGGAGGCGGAAACATCGGCGGCCCGCTTAAGAAGGATAAGCTCTTTGTTTACGGATACTACGAATTTCAGCGGCAGCGAGCGCAGAGACCTAACGACACGGTCGTTCTGAGCCCTACTATCCAGGCAGCTCTGAGTGGGGCGACGCCCTCATTACCCTTTACGTACCAACCTGTAGATGGGACAACGGGGCAGCCTTCCGGACCGCCAGTGACTCAAGATCTCTTGAATCTTCCAAACCATTCACCTTTCAGCATTGATCCGGCTATGCTTCAACTCATTAAGCGGGTCCCGCAGACTTCCAACAACAACCGCGTAGGAGATGGAGTAAATCTGTTTGGATTTCAGTTCAATGCACGGAGTAACACTTCTCGGGACAATGTTGGGGCCCGCGTAGACTACAACTTAAACGCCCGAAATACTCTGAGCGGAACGTGGTCCTACAATCGGAGTTATTTTGATCGCCCGGACATCGACACCAGCTTCGACACCGTTCCGAAGGCATTCAACGATGATCACATCAAGTTTCTTTCCACGAGCTGGCGTTGGAACCCCAACCCCACGCTGACGAATGAAGTCCGTTTTGGCTTCGATCTTGCCCCGGCCTTCTTTCTGACTAGCCAGTCTTTTGCTTCGGGGTCGATCATTGATGCCGGAGGGTTTCCGTTTACGGGGCCCGATCCAAATTTCGAGCCACAGGGACGCAACACGCACACGTGGTCCTGGCAGGATAATGCCAGCTGGTAACGTGGAAATCATGTCCTCAAGTTCGGTACCCAGTTGCAGCGAGTGACAATCTTTGAAACGAATTCGGCTGGAATCTATCCTGATCTTCAGCTCGGATTCAGCGCGGTAAATCCGAATACTCCGTCGCAGAGCGACTTTCCAGCCCCTTCCAATGCGCTGATCAGCGCAGCGGATTTTGGTAATGCGGAAGCATTACTAGCGACCACAGCCGGCATTCTGAGCAACATCTCGCAGACTTTTAATGTTACCAGTCAAAAGTCCGGATACGTTAACCTTGCGCCAGAGGGGCGAAACTTTCGCCAGAATGATTTAGCTTTTTATTTGGGCGATAGCTGGAAAATCAGCCGAAAACTCACGCTGAGCTACGGAGTAAGGTGGGAGTACTTCAGCCCGGTGGATGAAAAGAACGGACTCACTCTTCTACCTGTAATTCCATCGGGGCAGACCGCGGCGCAGACGCTGATCAGCGATGCGACCGTGGACTTCGCAGGCGGTCCGAGCAAAAGAGGACTCTATCATTCTTATTGGAAAGGTTTTTCGCCCAATATTGGGCTGGCGTGGGACCCGTTTGGCAATGGTAGGACAGCAGTTCGTGCAGGCTTCAGCATGAACAATGTGAACGATGCGTTTTTTACGGCTGCCGAGAACGCCTTCTCAGCGAATCCGGGATTGTCCACAACAAATACAGCGGCTCCAAATGGCCTTGCTGGACCGACTGTGAGCAATCCTGTGGCTGTTTCAGTTCCTCCATTCTCGATTCCGACTACGTTTTCTCAAAATGCAAACGTGCTAGGCGTGCCGAATAACGTTGGCTATGCCATCGATCCCAATCTAAAACCGCCCTACGTAGAGCAATGGAATCTGAGTATCCAGCGCGATCTTGGCGCCAACACTTCCCTGACTGTCGGTTACATTGGCAATCACGGCGTCGGATTGTTCCGTGCGGTCGACGTCAACCAGGTGATCATCGGCTCGAACGGTTTCCTTCCGGATTTCAACCGGGCCAGGTCCAATGGGTTTATTGCTTTGGCAACACCTGCAAGCGATCCGCGTTGCACGGGACCGGGTACAGCTGACCAATGCGGCCAGTTCAACCCGTTGTTCAACCCGAACCTCCCAGGGAGCCAAGCTCTGACTATCTTTCCTAATATTTGCGGTCCCGGAGCACTGGGGTTTGTGGGCCCTACAGATTTCAGCGGACTGGGATTCCTAAACAACGACGTCCAGAGCGGATTTGTAGGTGACATGGCCCACATTTATCAGGAGTTTGGCTGCGGGCCTAGCCCAGGTTTCTTCGCTCCCAACGACTTCATTCTCGGAGGCGACCTCCTCAAGAACGCTTCGTTCTCGACTTATCATGCGGGATTAGTCGAGGTCCGTCGTCGTCTGAACAGTGGTTTGTACTTCCAGGCAAACTACGTGTTCAGCAAGGTGCTGACGGACTACGGCACCTCGGTCAATAACGACCAAGTCCGGTTCCAGCCCTATCTTGACAATGCCAGGCCCTTCCTGGAGAAAGGCCGGGCCCCCTTCGATTTCAACCATCAGTTCAAAGCGAACTTCACTTATGAACTACCAATCGGCAAGGGGCACCGCTTGTCCTCCAGCAGCAAGGTCCTAAGCCTTTTGCTGGACGGTTGGCAAACGGGATCCATTTTTACTTGGCAAAGTGGGAGTCCGTTCTCAATTCTGTCAACGCAGCCAACCTTTAATCGCAGCGGATCGCGCTCGGCACGTAACACGGCTATCGCGACGCTCGCCCATCAGCAGATTAGCGGCGACATGGGGGTCTTCGTGCAGCCGGGCGGCGTGGTCTATATCATCAATCCGAAGCTGGTCGGCCCGAACGGAACAGGTGCGCCCGCGTCGAACGGTTTGACCTGCGCGCCCGCAGTTACTGGCGGATTCTGTAATCCCCAGCCGGGCGAGGTTGGCAACTTGCAGCTTGACGCCTTCACCGGGCCAATGTATTTCGATTGGGACATGTCGGCACAGAAGGACTTCCGCGTAACAGAACGCATGAAGTTGTCGTTCCGGACGGAGGCGTTCAATTTACTCAACCACCCTGTATTTTTTATCGGAGATCAGGACCTCAACAGCCTGCATTTTGGGCAAAGCACGTCGACAGTATCTTCGCCACGCATTCTACAAATGTCGCTTCGTCTTAAGTTCTAGTTTACGCGTTCTTGGGAACCTGCTTCTCGATAAATGACGAAGAAGCGGAACCTTTCCGGGCATTCTTCTTTAAGTCTTAAAGAAGAATGCCCGGTTTTTCTTTTGGAGAAAGGCGAAAACAGACCTGGTGAAAATTGTTAGCTCGTTGGGTTCCGATTGGCGCTAATTGTCGGAGTGGGGATCGAAAACCACCGAGACTTCCATCGTGGTCTCCGAACTGGCCGGTGTGAACTTCCACTGAAGTACGGCCTTTTGCGCGCTTTCTGCGAGGATCGGATTACCACCAATAACCTCAGTGTCCCTGACCGAGCCATCGGGTTTAATGAACGCTTTTAGCCGGACTATTCCGCCTATGCCTTTGCTTTTCAAGATGGCGGGGTATTGAGCTATGACTTTCTTTACGATCTTGCGGCCGACGTCTTGCGACTGCGCGGTGGCGGCCCCCAACAATAGGAGTCCGGCCAAAAGGAGCGCTCCGAGGAAGCTCTTGCGGGAACGTGAGCTGAACATGAGTAAGTCCCCCAGGATTTTGGATAATGCGTAACTTGGAGCAAAGCCCCCAGGCCGCACTAGTACATAAGGAAAAATGTTGCAGGTTCTTGGCCCATTGTCGCCGCGGTTTCTAAGATCCATTCGCTTGAGTCACCTGGGCTGCTTTCGCTGTAACGTGTTGATGGTAATAGACTTACGGTGCGCTTGATTCGCCTGCCTTGTGAGCAAGCTCTGCTCACTCCACAGACGAGGCTGACGTTCTCAGCAGGCTCGTCACACTTTGAGAATTGGGCGCTGAGTCGTCACCGCACCATTGAGACAACACCCGCCGTTCGACGCTTCCAGATTGCCGTAGAATGAGACCCGCGTGAACACAAACCTGACGCAAATTCTGGAAATCCTGGAGAACACGTACCGCTCGCAGAAGCTGGCGGGGCCAAAAGATCCCTATGAGGGGATTGTCTGAACTGCGGCTACCCGGCAACCGATGGGACGCATGCGAAATGCTTCGATGCAATCAAGCGCGAAGTCTGCGGACGGAAACACCGAGTAAGTACTGGATGACGAAAAAGGCGCAAAAACAGCAAGTCGCATGCGCGTTCTTGACTTGGCCTTAACCCCTCTGAATAATGGTAAAGCATGAGCATGCGCGCCGGAGGCGCTGAGCAGATGTTCCTGGACGTCAAGGAATTAGCTGTCCGCAAGCTGCGGATTCACAAAGCCTATGCTCCGGGCAGCATTGATTTCCATTCGGCAGAAATCAAGCAGATTGAGCCGCTGGAAGTGAACGCCACCGCGGAACTGCTGGAAGGCCAGATTCGCGTCGAAGGCAACTTTGAGACGAAGATGGAATTGGTCTGCGCGCGCTGCCTCGAACCGGTCGCCGAGGAAGTGAGCAGCTCCTTTGACCTGTTTTACGCGCCGCTTCCGAAAGGCGCCAATCTCGTCAAACACCGGGAGGACCGGCTGAAGGATGACGATACGGATATTGGCTTTTATGAAGGAGATGGCCTTTTCTTGGCGGACGTGCTGAAAGAGCAGGTGCTTCTGGCGCTTCCCATCAAGGCCATTTGCCAGAGCGATTGCCGGGGGCTGTGCCCGAATTGCGGCGCCAACCTGAACCACGAGGAGTGCCGCTGCGAGACCCACGCCACGGATCCCCGCCTGGCCTCTCTCGCGCGTCTCAAGCAGGACTGGCTGAAAAAACAATAGTTTTTCCGGGCCGAAAGCCCTATATAATCCGCCCAAGCGGCGGGAACGAGGTGTAGTGTCATGCCTAACCCAAAACGGAGGCATTCCAAAAGACGGACCAGCACACGGCGGGCGAACGATTTTCTAACCAAGCCGCAACTGGGCAAGTGTCCGAATTGCCATGAGATGAAGCAGCCGCACCAGGCGTGTCCGCATTGCGGCTACTACAAGGGCAAGGCGGTACAAGCGTCGGCTTAGGCTTTTCGCGTTTCGCTGATTCTGCGGGCAAAAATCCCATGATCACCATCGCTGTTGACGCCATGGGCGGGGACCATGCACCACGTCCTGAAGTGGAAGGCAGTGTGCTGGCCGCACGCGAGTTCAGCGTGCGCATCTTGCTTGTGGGGCAGCCGAATGTGGTGCGCGCCGAGCTTGCAAAGCACTCCGCGCCGAATCTACCAATTGAGATTGTGCCTGCGAGCGAAGTCATTGCCATGAGTGATCATCCGGCGCAGGCCTTCCGGCGAAAGAAGGACAGCTCCGTGCATGTGGCTGCTCGTTTGGTCCGCGAGGGCAAGGCTGATGGCATCGTCAGCGCCGGAAACACTGGCGCGGTCATGACCGCGGCCAAGTTCATTCTCGGGACGCTCGAGTCTGTGGATCGTGTGGCGCTCGCCGCGCCTTTTCCCAATGCGCGGGGTGGCGTCTCCGTGCTGCTGGATGTTGGCGCCAACGTGGATTCCAGGCCCGAGCATCTGTTGCAATTCGCGGTGATGGGTGAGGTTTATTACCGGGCGACTTTTGGCAGCAGGCGTCCCCGCGTCGGGCTGCTTTCGGTGGGAGAGGAAGAAATCAAGGGCAACGTGCTGACGCGCGAGGTCTATACTCTGTTGAAGAAGAGTCCGGTGCATTTCGTGGGCAACGTCGAGGGCGGGGATCTTTTTTCCGGAATCGTGGACGTGATCGTGTGCGATGGTTTCGTGGGCAACATTGCCCTGAAGATTTGTGAGGGCCTGGCGGTCTCGATCTTCGATTCGCTGAAGAAGTCGATGAAAAGCTCGCTTCTTTCCCAGGTTGGGGCAAAGCTTTCGCAAGGGGCATTCAAGGGATTGAAGAAAAAGATTGATTACACGGAGTATGGTGGCGCGCCGCTTTTGGGAACGAAGGGTGTTTGCGTGATAGGCCATGGGCGTTCGAACGCCAACGCCGTCAAAAACGCCATCCGCGTAGCCGCGGGGCTCGCCCGCGCGCGCATCAACGAAAGAATCGATCAGGAGCTCTCCGCCACCGCGGTTCCGGCCTGACGGTGGCACGGAGGAATCAGCCATGGGCAAAGTCGCATTTGTGTTTCCGGGACAAGCCTCACAATACCCGGGGATGGGCAAGGAACTCGCGGAGAAGTATGCCCTCGCCAAATCTGTCTTCGATGAAGCGGACAAGGCGCTGGGCTTTTCGATTTCCAAGCTGTGCTTCGAAGGCACGGAAGATGAGCTGAAGCTGACGGCCAACACGCAGCCGGCCATCCTGACCTGCTCTGTGGCCGCAGCTCGCGTTTTAGCTGAAAAAGGATTGGAGCCGGATTTTGTGGCCGGACACAGCCTCGGGGAGTACTCCGCGCTGGTCTGCGGGGGAGCGCTGAAGTTTGCGGACGCCGTTCGGCTTGTCCGCAAGCGCGGCACCTATATGCAGGACGCGGTTCCCCAGGGCGTAGGCGCCATGGCCGCGATCATGGGCTTGTCTCATGCGGTGGTCGCGGACGTTTGCAAGCGCGCTGCGAATGGCGAGGTTTGCACGCCTGCCAACTTGAATTCGCCGGAGCAGACGGTCATTTCCGGCCATGCGAGCGCCATTAAGCGCGCCGTCGAACTGGCTTCTCAAGCGGGAGCCAAGCGCGCCGTCATCTTGCAAGTCTCTGCGCCGTTTCACTCGGCTCTGATGACGCCGATGCAGGAGAAGTTCGAGCAGGATTTACGCGGGGCGGAGTTTTCGAATTTGCGCGTGCCGCTGGCCACGAATGTGGATGCGGACACGATTACCACCGGCGCCGAAGCACGGG
>Ga0209474_10000665_pt1 | contig 36695 bp, 29 predicted proteins | sample GraSoiAngelo_145_FD_185902 | JGI IMG/M metagenome (GOLD analysis project Ga0209474, IMG submission 185902) | Grasslands soil microbial communities from the Angelo Coastal Reserve, California, USA - 14_1009_05_20cm (SPAdes) (version 2) | ecosystem: Environmental > Terrestrial > Soil > Grasslands...
CGCCGAACGGCGGAGGAGCAGAAAGACCGGCGATGGTTGCGAACAATGGGCGGACGCGGTTTAGAGCCAAGTCTTGAATTTCCTTTGCACCATGTGTCTCGCTCGAGAAAACGAGATAGCCCACTGGCACGCTGCCGGCGTCAAAACGCATGACAAAAGGCGGCACTGTGCCCGGAGGCATGAAGGCACGAGCACGATCCACGTATCCAATCGTCTGCGCCGCGGCTTGCGCCATGTCCGTACCAGGATGGAACGTGAGTTTCAACAGTCCAACATTCTGAATAGACTTCGACTCGACGGACTGAATCCCGGTGATGTAGAGAAAGTGATACTCGTAGTAATAAACGAGAAATCCTTCCATCTGCGCCGCATCCATCCCGCCAAATGGCTGAGCGACATAGATCACGGGCAGGTTGAGGCTGGGGAATATGTCGATTGGCATCCTGCTGATTGCCAGAATGGAACAAAGAGCAATCGAGAGCAGGGCGACAATGACACTAATGGGGTGCCGGAGCGCGGTACGGATCAGCCACATGTCAGTGGCCTCCCGTCGAAATAGATCGCACAGCGTCCAAGAATTGTGTGAAGTTGCCTTCCGCGGCTGCCAGTCCCACGAGCGCACGCCAGGCGTTTAATTTCGACGCAGCATCGTCGCTTTCGGCGCGAATCAACAAGCTCTGTGCATCTGTAACTTCAACCACATTAGCGAGTGCAGCTTGATAACGCGCACGTGCTTGTGTTTCCGCATCTCTGGCTGCCTGTAATTCCGCAGGAGTCGCTTGAGCGATGGCAATCGCCCCTTCAAGCCGTGCCTGCGCCTGAGCTACCTCGGCGGATATATCTTGTACAGTTTGCTGATAGCGTGCTTTCTCGGCGCGTTCATTTGCTGAGGCGATCTGCTTCCGCGCTCGGATGGAGAACAAGTCTAAAACGGGAAACGACGCAGTTAATCCGACGGCCCAGTTCTCTCGCTGCAGTCCCAGCCCATCTGTTCCGCTTCCAATGCTCCCGTTCACGTTAGCGCCACTGCCCCGAGCGCTCACGCTCGATTGCAAATTGAAATGTGGGAAATAGGAGCGATCAAGGACGTGAATTTGAGCATCAGCTTGCTGCAGTCGCGCATTCTGTGCAGAAGCGACAGGGTTGGCTGCGATGTTCGGATTCGCTTCTGGAAGCGCCGGTGCGCGATCAATTAGTGGAGTCGCATCGAGTCGAAGAGCGTCAGGTGACACACCTAAAAGATTCGCGAGTGCGACGAGCGCAACTCTTTCGTTGGTTCGAGCCTGAATGAGCACAATACGTGCTGCAGCAAGCTCTGCGTCAGACCGCGAGGCATCGGCTCCGGGGCGGAGCTGGTTTTGGACGAGAACGTGAACTGATCGACTGAAGACTTCTCGCCGATCTACATCGGCTTGAGCGGCACGTATCGTTTGTTGCGCGTCTATTACCGAAATGAAGGTTGCCGCTGTTGCGGTCGCGATGTCGATTTGAGTGATTTCAACCTCGGCAGACGCAACGCGAGCACCCGCGCGTGCGGCATCGACAGAAGCACGACGGTAGCCGAAATCCACCGGCTCCCAAGAAACCAGCATCCCTGCCGCGCTTCCCCATACACTCTGGTTTGATGTCGTTGGCAATACTGGCCCGGTAAGAGACGGGATCACCTGCTGTGGCAGGAGCAGTCCAAAAATGTTGTTTCGAGTTGCGCGATTACTTTGCCAAAGCGCATTCGCACTCGGAAAGTAAGCAGTTCGAGCGAGGGCTATGCCACCATTCGCAGCCGCTCTTCGCTCCAGTGCTGCGCGGATTTGCGGATAGTGGGCAAGAGCGTACTTAACTGCGGTTTCGAGTGTTAAAGGTGAAGGTAACGTGGCGTTCGGTTGATCTGCCGCGGCCAACGACAGAGATCCCACCGTGAACAGTAAGACGAGTTGTCGCAACGGCTTCAATCGTTCCTCCCCAAGGACACAGAACGAGACTTGTTTTCCTTCACTGCTTCGGTTTTGCCGAATTGGTTTTATCGATGGCCGCGCGTAATCCCTTTGCGAGCTTCGCTGCGTCGTCATTTGCCCAGAAGTGCATGAAGAAGAGCCGCGGCTCTTCCGTGAGCATGTGGCTGTGCACTGCGGTGACCTGGATTCCGTTATCGCGGAGAGCGCGAATCACTGGATTGACCTCAGTTCCTAGCAACACGAAATCGCCGGTTATCGCAGCTTTTCCGCTCCCAGTTGCCTGGAAATTAATAGCAGTGGCCGTGCCCATGGACGGCGGCACTTCTGTTCCCATATCGGTGATCTTTTCCGCTCTGGGAACGGAGAACTGATAAATCCCGTTGTTATTTTGCCCTGATACCCGAGCGCCTTATCGACCTGAGCCGTGTCAAAGCCGAGACTGGGTTGCTGGCCCGTAGGAGCGGGGCGAACCCAATGGAGTCTTAGTCAATGCCAAGGCATCTTTCAGCGCCGTTGCCAGCTTGACTGGATCGCCGTGCCCCGCAACGTGCATGTACATAACACGTGGCGTTTCATTGAGCAGGTGATTGTGCAACCCCGTTTGCTCAACGCCTTCCTGCTGCAGCTTCGCCATGACCGGCTCGACTTCAGACTCGCTCAACACAAGATCTCCCATCACAACAGCGTCACTGCCCATGCGCTTGAACGCTAACCAAGAGCCGAGTGCAAGACCAGCCTTGATCGAGGTGCCCGCGACCGTCACCTTTAGGTCAGAGCGCGGCATGCTGAATTTATAGACATCGTCTGGCTGCATCGATCCCTTACGTCCGAGGGCGTCCTCCACAGCTTTCCATTCTGGGGACGTGCTTTGTTGACCGTGCCCGAGGTTAGCTGTAGCAGCGAGTATCACGAGACAGGTGATTAATGAGCCGATTAGCATTTGCGCAATTTTCACGACAACACCTCCTATGGTTTCTTATGTAATCGCCTGATAAAGCCCTTCGATCATTTCCATTCCCCGGCGGAGCAGTTCTTCATCGGCTGTGCCTTCCTGCGCCCAGCCGATCAAAACCCGATCCAGGCCAATTCCCTCGGAGCGTCCGTATTTCTCGTCTTCCAGATCGGCGTCATGAATGGTCTGTGCAATGACCGCCACCTTTGAATCACGAATAGCGAACTCCTTACGCAAGGTTTCGAAGGTGCAGTCTTCGCCGCGATGTCCGAAACCGCCGGCCTGGAACATGTCAAAGGGCACTGCGTTTGGAACTTTGCGCGGGTCATCGGCAAAGGCGAATCGTGCGCGTGCGTCGATGAACTTGCGGATCAGCCAAGCCGATGAAACCCGATCGATGCCGGGCCTTGGCCGGGTTACCCAAGTCCGATTGAGATATTCTTTTCTTTTTTTGCCAGCTGCGCTCGGAATGGTTTGCGCAAGTCCGTCGACGTTGTTCAGTAAGCTTTCGACCCTGCTGCGTAGCGGGTTATTAAAGAAATCGATGTTGACGATATGTTGAAAGCGCCTTCGCAGTCGTACCAGATCTGCCGAATTGGCCTTAACTGATTTTGTCCTGAGCTCGCGCTGTAGTTCTTGGTAGTCGCGGGACCTTGCTTCCCTGAACCTCTGACGCAATAGTGCGACGGGCTGGTCGTCAATATCATTCACCTTCACGACAGATGCATTGCCTTTGTATTTTCGAATAGCAGCAGCAAGCCATTCAAAGTGCTCTTGATTTGTCGCGGTGTTAGGCAACAAATATCCAGAGCTAGGCAGAGCAAGGACGCCGTATTGCTTCAGTTTGCGCCACACTTCCACACGGCGACTCGCCTGCTTTGCAGGCAGACTGAACATCAGTAGTAGCCATGGCACATCATGTTTGCTTGGCGCTTTGCCTAAAGCCTGTTTCGCTGGTACTACCATTCCTGCAAATGATATAGATGTAACAACGCGCTCGCAACCAAACAGGCATGGCACTTCATTGCTTTTGCAAAAGTCTGGAGTTCAAATTCGGGACAGGGAGGACAATCTGATCCGATGCTGCCGGGTTGTTATGATGCCAGGAGTATTGTCGTATCGCAGGCCAGGCTGGTGCTGATGGTATCCCTTCGAGGCCCGGGCTCGGTGGCGAGCCTTTCTGATTGCAGAGCTACATGGTAGTAGCGTGTCGCACCTTATAAACCATCCTGCCAAGCTCTTCGCGGGTAATCCGGTAATCCTGATCTTCTCATTAGATCTATTCTTCGGCTTACCGCGTGTTTTCTGCTGTCCCGCGAAATCCATTCAAGTAAAACGCGCACCTTTATAGCGGCATCTCACCTAGGGATGCAGCGTTTTCCTTACGAGGTTCCGGTGTTTGGTTCGCTAGGGATTCTCCTCCTGGCGTGGTGCGGAGCCTTGCTTGCCCGCAAGATCATCGAGGCGCGCGACATCTCCCCCAAAGAGCACTACCGGCTTTATCGCCTGGTGAACACTACCATCACCGTACTCACAATCGCGGCGCTGATCGTGGTTTGGGCCAGTAAGCTCCAATTTAAGGGACAGTTCTGGGGACTTATCGGAGCTGGTCTGGCGATCTCGCTGCGGGAGCCATTGCTCAGCATCGCCGGACGCATCGCCATTTTTGCCGGCCACATGTACTCCGGTGGCGATCGCATCGAGATCAATAAACTGAGTGGCGATGTGATTGACGTCGGCTTCTTCTACACGCGCATGATGGAGATTGGCAACTGGATCAGCGGCGATCAATACAGTGGACGCACGATTCAGTTTGCCAACGCGCAGGTCTTCGGTACTCCCGTCTTCAATTACACGCGAACCTTCGGCTATATCTGGGACGAGATTCGCATTCCGGTGACTTATGCCAGCAATGTGAAAGCAATCTCCAAAATCCTGAAAGCGGTGGGACGAGAGTACACACGCGAGTTTCTGCAGGGTGCGCACAAGAAGATCGAGAATATGCAGCGCTATTTCATGGTGCCGCGTTTCGAACTGGAACCCGATGTCTATATCGGAGTGACTGACAACTACATCGAAGTGACGTTGCGCTACATCGTCGATCCCAAGCAGCGCCGCAAGGCCAGCAGCTTCATCTACGCCGAAGCTTTCCGTCAGCTCCGGGAACGCAAAGACATCGAAATCGGGTCGGAGACGATGGATCTCACCGTGCATCCGCCAGATGAGGAAGCCAAAGGCGATGCAGCAACCCGTGCCGCCGATAATCCCACCGAAGCCGTCGGCAAACCAAGAGAAATGAAAGACACGACCAGTGAGACAGAGCAGAAAGTAATCGGCGATCCTGAAGAACCGGGAAAGGCAGCGTGAACGGAACTTTCACCACGATGGATGTGAGCAGGCACTAATAAGCTAGTTGTTTCTGCTATGCCCTCAGAAAATCCTCAACAGTGATCTCAGCTTCGCGAAGGATAGCTCGCAGCGTGCCCTCAGCCATATCGCGTGCATGGTGTGGGATAGTGAGCTTTCGGCCCGTTTCGGAGTGTCTCCAGATCTCATGACTTCCCGGTCCGGGACGATCAAAAACGAAGCCGAGTTTGAGGAGCCGCTGTACCACTTCGCGGTACCTGAAACCAGCAAGGCGCCCCATCAGCGGATGCAGACGGGTACGATGAACTCCTGTGGTTCACGAGAGGCTTTTGCAAAAACCGGGGGAAGAGGATCGCCGTGCTCTATGCACGATTCGACGATCTTGCGTGCCAGCCCCTGAGCTATTTCGACTGCTTCGGTCACGCTGCGTCCTTCCGCAACCAGACCAGGAATATCGCTGCTGGTCGCCAGGTATCCCCCCTCTTTCAACGGCTCAACCCGCAGGCGGATCGCGACCTCGTCTACTTCTGTGATGTGTTGCTGGATCTTGCGCGGAGCTTTGCGTTTAACTGGCATCGTGTTGGCGTTGCCGAATTTTACGCCACCGGATAAGGAAGCCAAAGGGTGATGCCACCTGCGCAGCCGACAATCCGACCGAAGCCATCGGCAAACCAAAAGAGATGAAAGATACGACCAGTCGGTCTGAGCACAAGGTAATCGGCAATCCCGAAAAGGAACCAGGCAAAGCGGCGTGAGCCGCAAACGTGGATCCGTACCGCCCACGGTGGGGTTTCGATTTCAATTTGCGATTTCGTGATTTCGCGATTTCCAAATCAGCAATCATGAAATCACCACATAACAGAATAGCCCAAACCCGGGCGGCAGGGTGCAGGTTGGCGGCAAACACCCCACTACAGCAATTCGCAGATTTAGGGGCAGCCCCTCGGGGAAAACCTCCATCTGGAATATGCAGCCGGGAATTATTTCCGTTCTCGGACCTGCCCGCTATTCCATGCGTTCGAAAAAGGGGGTCTTATGCGCAAGGCATTCTGCACGTTCTGTTTTCTGCTGATTTCAGTACTTCCGTGTCTCGGCGCAGAGAGTGATGCGCTGGCAATTTCTCAGAACATCCAGTCACTGCACGTGCCTTACGGGACCATTCTCGATCCGCGGTTCGCCTCTGCAGATCCAAGCTCCCCAGCCTACAACACAGTTTCGAGCTACACCCGTTGCCGCGATTCGGCGATCTGGAGTGGCCACTACCTGGCGGCGGAGGCGTTCCGTTACCAGGTAACCGGTTCATCCGACAATCTGCGGCGAGCGTTAGCCGGCATCCAGTCGCTGAGAGAGATAACGGGAACGGATGTCTTGGCGCGATGCCTGTTTCCGGCAGACTCGCCGTATGCTGCAGATTTAGCCGCCGAAAACCAGGATCTCGGGATCTATGACGGTACCGTTTCGGGACAGAGCTACAAATGGGTTGGTAACACTTCCCGCGATCAGTACTCGGGAGTGTTTTTTGGGTTGGGCATCGCCTATGACATGGTGGACGACGATTCCGTCCGGTCGAACGTGAGTAGTGAAGTCACTCGCCTTCTCAATAATCTCATCGCGAACCACTGGTCAGTGGTGATGCCAAACGGCACCATCAGCACTTCGTTTTTGAGTCATCCCGACCAGATCTTGAGCTTCCTTCAAGTCGGTCGTCATGTAAATCCCCCGCGATTCGAGCTTACCTATCAGGCCTACCGCGCGGCGCTCTCGGCTTTCGTGGCTCTGCCCATTCTTTATGACTGCGGCGATGACCATAACCATTACTTCAAGTTCAATCTCGACAGCATCAATCTCTATAACCTGATCCGACTCGAAGAGAGGACTTCGCCCTTCCTGCGAAGCTATCTGACAGCCTATTCGGTGCTCTGGAATACAACGCAGACCCATCAGAATGCGCACTTCAACATGATCAATCGCGCAATCCAGGGCGAGGACCTGGTGCGCGATCAGCAGACCGTGCAACTCTTGAACCAGTGGCTGCAGCGTCCGCGGCGCGACGCCTGGGTAGACCTAACCTCTCAATATCCGGCATGCGGCCAAACGGATCGTGCATGCGTCATTATTCCCGTGCCGCAGCGTCCCAATACGGACTTTCTCTGGCAACGAAGTCCGCGGCTGCTATACGGCGGCGGCGATGGCACGATTGAGACTGCAGCCATCGATTACATTTTGTCGTACTGGATGGCCAGGTATTACAAGATTAGCGGCATGGATTGATCAGTACCGGCGGCGATACGCCGCTGGTTCCGTGAGCTTCTCGTCATGTGCTCGCGCGTCCCTCGAGCGTTCAGCGCTGGTGAGAGGCGCCGCCGGATTCATTTGCTGTTCGCGTGTCCATCGCGATCCAGTTCACCCGTCGGCGAACTCAAGATGAGAGCAGCGAGGAAGACAATCGTGTGTCGAATGGGCAGCCTCCGCTGGCGTTCTTTGTGCTGACTTCGAATCTGCACTGTTCAAGCATGCAGCGGACAGACTGCTCTCGGGAAGCGCCACTTGTTTGGAGAAAGCCGATACCACCGAAACTCTAAAATGGGTGCGCATTGCTGGACAACAGAACATTTGAGGCAAGCCGAAGCACCACCCGCTACCGCAGGTGGTTCTGCTCAGTCGGAGCGTTCTTCGCAGCAAAAAGAGCCTTCCTGATCTGGGAACTGATCAAGCTGCTTCTTTTGTCACAGCTTCATCGGTCACGGCAGGCGGTCCGGCAAGCAGCGCTGCTGCAACTCCGGCGACCAGCACTCCCCATCCGATCCAGCGGCGATTGAGGTTGAGAGTCGATTGCCAGCTCCGGTTGTGCGCGCGATGATCAAATTCTCCGTGAGCACCTGAATCGCCAGGCAGCGGCTTCCAGAGATTGTTGGGGCGATTCGGATCGGCAGGGCCATCATATTGTTGCGAGTCGTATCCGGTCTTGCCGAGGTACTCGTCGAGCAGTCCGGGAATGAATTTTTGCACCTGGATGGCGGCGACCGTCGAGGCGCCAACCCAGAGTTCTCGGCGGGGATGAGTGGCCGCATGGACGATCGCTTTGGCTGCCACTTCCGGCTGAAAGATAGGCGGAACAGGCTGCGGTTTGCGCGGCAAACGGCTCTTAACCCAGCTAAATTGCGGCGTATTGAGCGCCGGAAGGTGCACTGCAGTGATCCGAACCCTGCTTTTTATGTGCTCTAGCTCGCACCGAATAGAGTCGGTGAAGCCCACAATAGCGTGTTTAGCGCCGCAATAAGCCGACTGCAAAGGGATACTTCGGTACGCCAAAGCCGATCCAACCTGCACAATTGTGCCGCGATTGCGCGACTGCATGCGTCGCAAAGCCGACATTGTGCCGTACACATAGCCCAAATAAGTGACGTCGGTGACGCGTTTAAACTCCGCGGCAGTCATTTTTGTGAACGGCGAAAAGACCGAAACCATGGCCACATTGGCCCAAACGTCGATCGGTCCGAGCTCTTGTTCGGTGCTGGTAGCCGCATTTTCGACGGCTTCAGCGTCGGAAATGTCGATTGGAAGGACCAAAGCGCGGCGTCCAAAGGCTTCAATTTCGCGCTTTGCTGCCTCTAAACCGTCGATTCCACGTGCAATCAGAGCGACATCAGCGCCTTTTTTTGCGAATAAACGAGCGGTAGAACGACCAACTCCAGCGGATGCTCCGGTAACAACGACTACTTTAGGGAATCCCATTTCGGCTCCATAGGCGGAATAAAGCACCACTAAAGAGGTTAGAAGAGGTCGGTTGAGGAGGTGGATGTCATCGACTCGATGATCTTCCTCCTAACTTGTTGCACCTGGGAGTGTTGCCGAATTACCTTGAATTTACCTCCGCCGGAGCGCCTGTGCATTGTGCTTACGCCCCAAAGTGCCTCAAATAGGTCGCAAAGCAGGGCTGGGAATGCCCGAAAGGTTCGTTGTGGAGACCTCAAAATGTCAGAATTGCAGCTCAGAATCGTCGCATCGCAGGTCGAGAAGTTTCGCGAAGCGGCCAGAATCCAGCAGAGTTTCATCACCAAAGCTGAAAAGAAAGCGCTTCTTTGGTGCGCAGAACGTATGCCAAATGCGCTTAATTCGGACCATTTAACCATATTAGGAGCCGCCGGAATGCTGTTAGCCGGCGCCTCTTACGCGTTGTCTCGCTTTAATCGCTACGCTTTGCTACTGGCCTGCTTCTTCTTGGCGGTGAATTGGTTCGGCGACAGTCTCGACGGAACACTTGCGCGATACCGCAACCAGCAGCGTCCGCGGTATGGATTTTACGTAGACCACGTAATCGATTGCTTCGGAGTAAGCGCGCTTCTGGCTGGAATGGGACTCTCGGGATACATGAATCCGCTGATCGCGGTGTGGATGCTGGTTGCTTATCTGCTGCTTTCATCCGAAATTTTTCTTGCCACTTACGCCCTTGCTCAGTTCGAGATGTCGTACTTCTGCTTTGGCCCGACAGAATTGCGTATCTTGTTGTGTACTGGCAACTTATATGTATTCTTTCATCCTGTAGTTCATCCCTTTGGATTGCCTTTAAGTCTGTGGGATTTCGGCGCTGTCCTGGGTTCGATCGGGATGACAGCAATCGCGATTTTCGCGTTTATCCGACACACTCGGACTCTCTACGAACTGGAGCGACTGTAATGAGTGCCGGTAAACGACGGCAGCTGCGACGCTGGGGAGTGTTTAATGCGGTTGGAATTTTGGGGTTTGTCCTACAACTTGCAGTTCTTTTAGCGCTAAAACGAGGATTATCAACGAATTATCTGACCGCGACGGCAATCGCAGTGGAGGCTGCGGTTCTGCATAATTTCGTGTGGCACGAACACCTGACGTGGGCTGATGTAGTCGCTCCTTTTCGCCATGGTGTGTGGACGAGATTGCTGCGATTTCATATTGCTAACGGACTTATCTCGATTTTGGGCAATCTCGGGTTCACATGGGGGCTGGTGGAGGGTCTGCGATGGCCTTATCTGGCAGCAAACGTTGCCAGTGTGCTGATTTGTTCATTGCTCAACTTCTTCGCTAGCGATCGATTTGTCTTCCAGCCACTTGGAGAAGTCAGCGCCGGGCATCGCTTTTCGGTTGGCGGCGGTGTCGATAATGCCCGGAAGGACGCAATTTGCGCACCCCGGTGCCTCTGAGATCGGCTGCCAAGGAGTCAATCATGGCGACGGCAGTGGCCTTGGACGCGGCATATGCAGCCGTTCCGGCTGCATGATCGAGTGCTGAGCGAGAGGCGATGTTGACGACCACTCCGCTCCCTTGTTTCAGCATCAGCGGCACTGCGGTGCGCAATAACAGTTAGCCGGAGCGCAGATTGCGCGCCAGCATCTGGTCAAAGACCTGTGCCTCCGCGGTTGAAGGCGTCGCCGGCGGATGGTTGTGCATGATCAGGGCGAAGACGGCTGTGGTTGCGGGAGTTACGCGGTCGGGATTGTCATCTCCGGAGCGGCCATCCTCCAGCACCGAACCTGCCTCAGCACCGAAGCTAGTTCGGTGCTACCACGAGTCAAGATTTCGAGTCAACGTGAAATTTCATTTTGGAACTCGCGCGGCTGTGGGAGAGTGCTTGCCGCAACCATCCGACGCTGGCGCGAGCAACGGATGCGAATTTCAGAATTCACTGCTTATTCACTGTTATTCACTGTTCTTTGTGGCGGGGAAAAATCGCGAACTTCCGTAATCCCTTCGCGGGCAGGCGGTTGCGCGGAATCGTCCGTTGCTCGCCGCCCTTTTGTGAAAAAATTCGCTGTTAAATTCGCTGATAAATTCGCTGTTCCGTGAACACCAGTGAATTCGGCCAGGTTCATGCTGAATCCGTTGCTCTACCTGGAATGATGCCGGCGATGATCGAACGGTACGGCTGGCTAAGACTCGCCTAAAAGAAATGGTGGAGAGGAGAGCTGCCGATCAGCGCTCATGACGAGTCGCTTTAGCTATGGAATGAAACATTATCGCGGAATTTTTTAAAGGTGATTAAGTTCGGTAATCCCAATCGTGATTACCAGTCAAAAGCCAGGCGCAGGGTTGTCTGTAGATCGCAATCTTCTGCAGTGCGGGCATTGATTCTTGCGCCACGGCGTCTTGATCAGCCGATCACGACGCGTGTCATGATTGCGCTCTGGTTGGCTTTTAAGTTGGGGTGAGTCGCGCGATCATGAATGTGCAAAGTGTTGCACATGCCGAAGGTGCATCACAAGAACATGGCGGCATACTTTGACTTGCGCTTATTCAAGTGACCATCGCAAGGTTACCATTTTATTAATTCTCACCCTTGACTTGTATTTCAGGTTTGCACCAAAATGCGGGGTTTCTGGGCGCGCCGCGTCAACTTTGCAAAGCTCGCCAGTCCGTTCCCCAAAAGCGGTTGCCGAATCCATAGCTTAAGACCGAGCAGCACTCGTCGCCTATTTAAGTAGGTCAAAGCTAAGTCAGAATCCGATCCAACAGGACCAAAACGGGATTCCAAGAGCAGTACTCATGTACGAACGAGTCGCCTTCCGGTTCTCACCATTGATTCGTGCGGAGGTCCGCCCGCGTGTGCAAGGCAAGTTTATTTGGATTGGAGACGAGAAGTTATACGTCCGCGGTGTGACTTACGGAACATTTCGCCCCGATGAAACTGGAAATCAGTATCACAATTTAGAAAGAGTTCAGAGCGATTTTGCGTTGATGTCGGCGAATGGCATCAACGCTGTCCGGGTCTATAACACGCCGCCATGCTCGTTACTCAACATAGCTCAACAGCATCATCTTCGTGTTGTTATCGACCTTTCCGCCGATCAATACATTGGCTTTCTTTCGGACCGAAACGGCGCGCCAGATATTGCCGAGATCTTTCGTGAGGAGGTGCGTTCCTACGCTGGGCATCCAGCCATTCTTGCCTACTCGCTGGGAAATGAAATTCCAGCAGCGATCGTGCGGTGGCACGGGCGCCATAGAGTGGAGAGATACCTCCAAAAACTTTATCAGGTCGTAAAGGCCGAAGATCCAGCCGGCATTGTTACATACGTCAACTATCCCTCTACTGAATATCTGCAGTTACCCTTCCTGGATTTTTTCTGCTTCAACGTTTACCTCGAATCGCAGGAGCAATTCGCGGCCTATTTGGGTCGGTTACAGAACATCGCGGGTGACGCTCCCCTGCTTATGGGGGAGATTGGCTTGGATAGCTTTCGCAATGGCAAAGAGACCCAGGCACGCGTACTCGATTGGGAAATTCGTACAGCCTTCGAAGCCGGCTGCGCTGGCGTCTTCGTTTACTCCTGGACGGATGAATGGTTTAGAGGCGGTGCCGAAGCTGAGGATTGGGAGTTCGGTCTCACCGGCCGTGACAGGTCGCCGAAGCCCGCTTTAGCGGCTGTGCGCGAAGCGTTCTCTCAAAGTCCATTTTCGCCAGACGTATCCTTGCCTCACATATCAGTAGTGGTCTGTACTTACAACGGGTCGCGCACCATCCGGGAGTGCTGTGAAGGTTTAAGGAGGGTCGATTATCCAAACTTTGAAGTGATCGTCGTAGATGACGGCTCGGTGGATGATTCGGCAGCCCTGGCTCGCGAGTATGGCTTTCGCGTGATCAGCACTCCGAATCGCGGGCTGAGCAGTGCGCGAAATACCGGGTTGCAAGCGGCCCGCGGGGAAATTGTCGCCTATCTCGATGACGATGCTTATCCAGATCCTCAGTGGCTCTCATACCTTGCGCGCACTTTCATGTCCACCGATTTCGCGGCTGTCGGAGGACCAAACATCGCGCCAACTGGCACTCGGTTAATCGCGGAGTGCATTGCCAATGCGCCTGGAGGTCCGGTGCATGTCCTTATTTCCGACAGTGAGGCAGAACACATTCCCGGATGCAACATGGCATTCCGCAAGTCCGAGTTGGTGGCAATTGGCGGATTCGATTCCCAGTTCAGAGTTGCCGGCGATGACGTCGATGTGTGCTGGCGTTTGAAGCAAAGCGGCCGAAAACTGGGATTCTGTCCAGCAGCCATGGTGTGGCATCACCGACGCGGCTCAGTGCGCGCATATTGGAAACAGCAGCGAGGATATGGGAAAGCCGAAGCGTTGCTGGAAGCCAAGTGGCCGGATAAATACAACACAGCCGGACACGTGAGCTGGAGTGGGCGAGTCTATGGTAACGGCCATGTACACGGGCTCTTGCGAAGAACACGAATTTATCAGGGCGTGTGGGGCAGCGCGCCATTTCAATCCATTTACCAGCCGGCACACGGCACGCTTTCAGCGCTGCCGCTAATGCCCGAGTGGTATTTGCTGATTCCAGGTTTTGCTGCATTATCTGGTATCGGTAAACTCTGGAACCCTCTGCTGTTCGCGCTGCCTTTTCTTGCCCTCGCAGTTGCTATACCGGTACTCCAGTCGTATTTGAGCGCGGCACGGACTAAGATCACGCGCGCCGCTCGACCTGGAATTCCTCAGATGAGACTCCGTGTGTTGATTACTTTTCTGCACGTGCTCCAGCCGGCGGCCCGCCTCTATGGACGGCTTGGTTGCGGACTGACTTTATGGCGAAGGCGTAGTCCATCCGTCATGGCATTTCCGTGGCCGCGCAATTTCCGAATTTGGAACGAGCATTGGCGCGCTCCCAACGAAAGACTGCAATCCATCAAATCAGGTCTGCGGGCAGATGGAGCGTGCGTACTCCCAGGTGGTGACTTCGACCGCTGGGACCTCGAAGTACGGCCAAATCTCCTCGGCGCGGCCCGCTTACGGATGGCGGTGGAAGAACACGGAATGGGACGGCAATTGGTCAGATTTCGTGTATGGCCCAAGCCTTCGGCCGGAGCAATTGCGCTCGTTGTTTTATTTTGCGGTTTTTCCACGGGCGCGGCATTGCATCGAGCGTGGGCAGGTGCGGCCATCCTCGCCGCAATGGCAATGATTGTTGCCGCACGAGGACTTCAAGAGTGTGCGGCTGCAATCGGGGCCCTCTTGAGCCCAGTTGTGGCTGAAGAGCGGGCGGCGAGAGCTGCGGCGGTTCCCAACCTGAAACTCGCAGAAATAGTGCCGGCAACCGGCAAGCTTCGAGTCAGGCCTGCAACAACTGTTCCTGGTGAAACAGCCGCGGCGAAGAAATCGCTTCGCCAAGGGGCAGGGTAACACCATGTTCCGTTTCCATTCATGCGTGGGCGTTTTAGCTGCGATGCTGATCTTTTCCAAGATTGTCGTCGGCCAAGCGAGTCTGACTATTACCGGCGTCATCGAAGATGGCAGCGGGGCCACTATTGCGGGCGCGAAGGTGAGCCTAATCCGACAAGACACCAATGAGATAAAAAAGAGTACTTCCGGAGAGGATGGAACCTTCAGTCTCAACGACGTCTCTCAGGGCGACTACGTCTTGAAAGTGGAGATGAAGGGTTTCGAGGCTTATCAAAAGTCCGTTTCAGTCGGCTCCCAAACGTGGAAGCCGCTGAAGATAACTCTAAAAATCGAAGCAGCAAAAGAACAAGTCAACGTCAATGCCGACAGCGCGGATGAACTCTCGACATCTGACAGCGATGCGGCTACGACGAGAGTGGATGATGATTTGCTTCGTAAGCTCCCAACACTCTCCGACGACGTTCTGCCACTGATTGAGAAATTCGCGTCGCCGCCCGCGCAGGGAACTGAGGGGCTCTCCATCATCATCGATGGAGTAGAAGGGAACTCGATCGATCTGCCGGCCTCGGCGATCAGAAAAATTAGGATTGACCGTAATCCTTACTCCGCTCTGTTCCAGCATCCTGGAAAAGCGAAGGTCGAAGTCACTACCGAACATGGACACAGAAAGCGTTACGACGGCGGTCTGGCCATGTATGACAGGAACTCTCTTTTCGACGCGCGGAATGCCTTTGCGAAATTTGCCCCGGATTTGGATCGCAGACTCGTACAGGCCAATCTTGGTGGGCCGCTCCTCGGGAAATCTTCCTCCTTCTATATCTCTGCTGAGCGCTCGATGTTGGACCAGGACGCGATTGTCAATGCCGTAACACTTGCGGGTCCACTCGTTGCGAATGTTCCCACGACTCAGCATCGAGACAACATTTTCGCCCGCATGCAATGGTGGGTTAGCCCGCTTCACACTCTTTACGCTACCTACACTTTTACAGATCATACGTATCACAACAAGACTGTCGGAGGTTTTAATTTACCTGAACAGGGAGTACATGACGGACGCCAGAAACATAGCGTAACCCTGGATTACAGCGCGATGATTCCGGCGAACTTGCGCAACGATCTCCGGTTCAGTTTCACGCATGACAATGACCAGATTGGGAATGCGGCTGCTAATCCCGCCGTCATCGTCAATGACGCGTTTACCGCGGGACCGTCTCAAGTATTTACCCACGATGACAGGCGCAACTTCGATCTTCAGGACACCGTTTACTACGGTCACGGCAAACACGTAGCTACATTCGGTGCGAGACTTCGGACAAATCTCATCGATGCATTTGATGCATCGAACTTCGGAGGAAGCTTCGAGTTCGCTAGCCTTGGAGAGTATGCGGCTGGCAATCCTTTTCTGTTCCATATTGTTCGAGGCGATCCGAATATCGGATTCAGCGTGCTTGTGGCTAACGGGTTTGTTCAGGATGAAGTACAAGCAACACCCCAACTTACGCTTACCTTTGGACTGCGCTATGACTGGCAATCTACGATCGACAACCGCAATAATTTTGCTCCCCGATTTGCGTTCGCTTTCAGTCCAGGAAAGAGTAAGAAGACCGTTATTCGTGGCGGAGCGGGAATTTTCTACGATAACTTACCGGGGTCGGCCACTGAGCAGTCGCTGCTCTATGACGGCGCTCGACTGCGTGAACTAGTGATCTCGAATCCCTCGTTCCCGAACCCATTTTTGACAGGTGAAACAATTACGCCAGCACCGAGTATCATCCGTGTTGCGCCGGATCTACAGGCTCCTTACCTGTCGCAGACAAGTGTTGGTGTTGAGCAAGAGCTCTGGCATAAGAACTCGCTCACCGTGGAATACTCCTTCCTCCATGGAACGCATCTTTTTCGTTCGCGCAACATTAACGCGCCGTTCCCGCAGACAGAAGTGCGCCCAGACCCGAACTTTCTGAATATCAATCAGGTCGAGTCGAGCGCTTTCGAGCGCAGCCACTCCCTGACCGTCACCTTCCGCGGACGATTGGGAAAGTTCTTTGAACCCTACGCTCAGTATGTCTTCTCTAACACCACGAACAACACCGACGGGATTTTTTCATTGCCAGCCAACAGCTACGACTTGCGACCGGAAATCGGACCAGCAGATTTCGATTGGAGGCATCGCTTCAACCTCATGGGAGCAGTAACGCTGCCGTGGGCGTGCCGGCTTGGATTAGTACTTTCGGCGATGAGTGCCGCGCCATTCAACATCACAACGGGATTTGACAATAACGGCGATACGGTGGCGAATGATCGTCCAGCTGGCGTGACTCGCAACACCGGACGCGGACCCGGAAGCACACAACTTGATCTGCGTTTTACCAAGAGTTTCAGTGTTCCGCTGCTGTGGGGCGAGCAGCGTGCAAAGCTCAAACGGAACAGCCTTGAATTCAGTGTGGATGCATTTAACGCGATCAACCACACCAACATCAACGGCATTGTGGGAGTGTTGAGCTCGCCTTTCTTCGGCCGCGCCAATTCGGCACTGGAAGCGAGGACCATTCAGTTGTCGGTTAGATACATTTTTCGGCGATAGTCCAACCGGCTATCGGTTTCGAGTTTCTAATGAGTCCAGAGGAGCGCACATATCGACCATCCGCCGGAAAACCGGCGCAGTTCGTCAGAACCAATCGCGTGTCTTCCAATATTTGGCGCCTGTGGCTTGAGATGCGGCCCTACTCCGGTCATTTGGCGGTTCTGTTTTTAGTGAGTTTGCTCGGAGCTCCACTGGCGCTGCTGGTCCCCCTGCCCCTGAAGATTGCAGTCGACAATGTGATTGGCTCGCGTCCCCTGCCGCATTTCCTCACGGCGCTGCTGCCCTCGTCCGTAAAAGGTTCGGCGCACTCTTTGCTGTTTTTGGCCATCGTCCTCTTGGTGACGGTTGCCTTAGCGAACCAGCTTCGGGAGTTCGGCGCCTCGTTTCTTACAGCTTATACAGGAGAAAAAATTCTTCGGCAGTTTCGCGCCAAGCTCTTCCGTCACGTGCAGCGACTGTCGTTGTCATATCACGATACTCAGGGTACTGCCGATTCCCTTTACCGGATTCAGTACGACGCCACGGCCTTACAAAATATCGTCGTCATCGGAATTGTGCCGTTTTTCTCGTCAGCTATCACGCTGATTGCCATGATTTACGTCACAGCGCGCATCAGTTGGAAATTTGCGCTAGTTGGGTTGGCAATTTCACCACTAGTGTTAGTGGCTTCGAGCTTCTACCGGCGAAGAATGCGGAGACAATCGCGAAAAGTCAGGAACATCGAGAGTTCTGCCTTATCTGTGGTGCAAGAAGTGTTGGGTTCGGTTCGAGTGGTGAGGGCATTTGGACAAGAGCAGCGTGAGCATGACCGCTTTATGCATAGATCGAACGAAGGAATGCGAGAGCGCCTTTACCAGGAAAAACTGCAGGGCAGTTATGGGATTGTGCTTGCATTCCTAACAGCAATGGGCATGGCCACTGTGCTGTACATCGGCGTGCACGATATCAAAGCGGGAGAATTGACGCTGGGCAGTCTGCTATTAGTGATGGGCTATTTGAGTCAGGTCTACGGCCCTTTGCGGACAATCGGCAAGAAAATGGCCAGCATGCAGACCTACTTTGTTGGCGCCGAGCGCGCATTCGCGCTTCTGGACGAAGCGCCCGATGTGCTCGAGCGCCCCTTCGCACGGCCACTAGTACGAACTTCAGGTGCGATGACATTTCGTCACGTATCGTTCGCTTATGACGATCGACTGGTGCTTGAAGACATATCGTTTGAGGCATACCCCGGCAGCTGCATCGGGATTATCGGAACCACCGGCGCAGGAAAAACCACACTAGTGAATTTGCTGACTCGCTTCTACGATCCCAGCCAGGGAGAAATCCTGCTCGATGGTGTGGACCTTCGCGATTATAAGGTTTCCGATTTGCGCAATCAGTTCGCAATTGTTCTTCAGGAGCCGGTGCTATTTTCAACCAGCATCGCCGAGAATATTGCGTATGCCCGTTCCAACGCTAGCCAAGCGGAGATCATGGCTGCGGCCCAGGCTGCCAATGCGCACGATTTCATTCTCGGCCTGCCACGCAGTTATGAAACAGTTGTTGGCGAACGCGGCATGCGCCTTTCCGGCGGCGAACGCCAGCGCATTTCGATTGCGCGGGCGTTCCTGAAGGACGCGCCCATTCTGATTCTGGATGAGCCAACCAGTTCCGTTGACATGAAAACCGAAGCTGCCATTTTGGACGCGTTGGAACGGCTCGCTCGCGGACGGACAACGTTTGTCATCACTCACCGGCCTAGTGCATTGCAGCAGTGCGACGTGGTTGTAAGGATCGAAAAGGGCAGGCTTGTTGGGGTTGAGCCAGGTACGCGGGCCGTGTTGCAGGTGTGAAAGCGTGATTATGAAGAAATTGCGCATTGGGTTCCTGTTGCCACATTACTCCGAGAAGAGCCGGAGCTTCATGCCCGCCGTGGTGCAGTTGCTGGCAGAATACGGCGCAATTACTGACATCATCCATCCGGTTCATGGGATGCTCGATCTCTCGCAAGTCCGCGTCGAACACGACCTGTACGTTCTGCGGCACACGAGCGGGCTCTCGCTCAGCTTGTCGGGAGCGCTCCATGAGTTGGGTGCCGTCATCGTGAATCCGTACCCGACTTCCGCGATCCTGCGCGACAAGATCATCGTTTCGCGAATCCTGCAGGCTTCGGGCATCCCTACACCTGCCACCTACGTTGCATCGCAACCTGTTCAATTGCTTCCGCTGCTCGACTCAGGGCCGCTCATCATCAAGCCGTATCAGGGGACAGGCGGCCATCACGTTCGTATCATTCGATCCCCAGCTGAGCTTTCCCAGGTGAATTGCGGCCGCGAGCCCGCGTTTGCCCAGCGCTTTCATGCCAACGATGGCGTTGATCGGAAGATCTACGCGATTGGCGGCCGACTCTATGGAGTAAAGAAGATTTTTCCCCGCCGGACTGAAGACGAAAAACGGGGAGAACCCTTCGTGCTCTCGCCCGAGTTACGTGAAATTGCCCTGCGCTGCGGTCGCGCATTCGGTCTCGACTTATACGGTGTGGATGTTATCGAGAGTGGAGGAATACCGTATGTCGTAGATATGTGCAGCATTCCGGGTTTCAAGGGTGTTCCGGATGCACCGCACTTGTTAGCGCAGTACTTCTATGCCGCCGCCGAGCGTGCTGCACGGGGAGAACTGGCGCCGCAAAGCAGTCACATGGCTGTCGCGGGGACCCATGCCAATGCCTAGACATAAGATTCTGGAAGTCTTGACCGAAGGCGTGGGAGAGCATCGAGCTGTCCAGGCTTGGCTGCAACTCCAATCGGATTCCTGGGAGCCAGGAAGTCTCGAAGTTCTGCAGCGGAGACGATACAGCACCGTTTATCGGCTCAACCACGCCACGCAGCATCGCATGGGGGTTATCGCCAAGAGATGCCGGACAGCAAGGGCGCGTCTCGAACGATTCATCCTTGGGGAACTCCTACCTCGCACGGGGATGCCCGTGCTTGCTTGCTATGGTCTGCTCGAAGACCCGGATGGGGACTTCTGCTGGCTTTTCCTCGAAGATGCCGCCGGATGTTTTTATTCTCCCCAACTTCCCGATCACCGCGCGTTGGCAGGTTATTGGCTGGCGGAAATACAGTTAACTACCGCGGCGGCTGACTTCAAATCCTTACTTCCCAATCGCGAACTCGACTATTACCTGCAATTACTGCGCAATTGCCAGGCGATAGTGCATTCCCTTTACGGCACTCCACTATCGGCCGAGGATACGGCGCTGTTTCGCAAGATCGCCATTCATCTTGATGTTTTGGAATCGCATTGGAGTGAGCTTGAAAAAATATCTGAGCTGATGCCGCCGGCGCTCGTGCATGGCGATTTCGTCATTAAGAATCTGCGTATTCGCGAAACTGATAATGGCCCTGCACTGCTGGCGTTCGACTGGGAATTCGCTGGCTGGGGCCTGCCGGCCGCTGATCTAGCTCAATCCATCGATCGCGCAGCAAGTCCTGACCTTAGCATTTACTGCTCCGTCTTAAATCGTGGGCATCCACATTTGGATTTACACGACATTGAAGCCGTCGCAGCTTGTGGCAATCTTCTCCGCCTCATTAATCAAATGAGCTGGGCAACAGCCGGGCTGGAGTTTGCGCTTCCCGCCCAACTGCTGAAGGCGATACCCACACTGCGATTTTACGAACCCGCTATGCCGAAAGCGCTAACCGCTTTGCGTTGGAGTTAACGTGATTGAGGGTTTGGAGAGAGTGCTTGAAGGTCATGATCAGCCTGGCCTGACCGAATTGCGGGGATTGCTGGAGAAGCTGCTCGGTCGCGAGGCAGACGGGCACTTCATCGAGCAGCAAACCTTGCAGCCGCGTGGTTCGCGCGTGTTCCGGCTCTGCTTTGTTGTCAAAGGTCAAACTCGCCAGCTCATAGTTAAGCGCCTGAGGCCCGAGATCGCACAACGCACTGAACTGATTGATAGACGCTGGCTGCCTGCCGTTGGCATGAGCGACCACGGTCCAGCGTTATTGGGCAGTGTCGCAGACCCAGACGGGAATTGTGTCTGGCATGTCTATGATGACCTGGGTTGCTACGAACTAAATCAGAAGCAAGTCAATCGCGAGTGCGTCAGTGCAGCAATCAAAATGATCGCCCGCCTGCACACACAGTTCGCCTGTCATCCGCTGCTTGGAGAAGTCCGATTGCACGGCGGCGACCTGGGCATTCACTTTTACCAAGCCAACGTGCGCGATGCCATGTACGCGCTCGAGGTCTGTGAACCTGCGCCGCAGAATGTTCAATTGCACAAGCGCCTGCTGCACCGGCTCTATGACCTGAGGCGGGAAATTCCGCAGCGTGCGCAGATGCTCGACAAATGCGGCTGCCCGGAGACTTTGCTGCATGGAGATCTATGGGCCATCAACGTTTTCGTCATCCCTACGGCAAAAGGTCTTCTTGCGCGCCTGATCGACTGGGACCATGTCGCCGTCGGACCTGCGAGCTACGATCTTTCGACTTTTCTCATGCGTTTGCCCCTTGAGGATCGCCCCTGGGTTTTGAAATTGTATCGCGAAGAAATGTCGCGCGGGGGGTGGAGCCTGCCATCAAGCGATGACCTAAATTCCCTTTTCGAAACTGCTGAGTATGCGCGCTTGGCCAATCGCATTATCTGGCCAGCCATTGCCCTGGTGCAGGATCAAGCGTCATGGGGCTGGGAAGCTTTGGCCGAAGTGGACCAATGGTTTGAAGATCTTGAACCGGTGCTATCGTGCGAAAACAAGATGCAGGTCGCAACCTCCTGAAAACGCCGACTTCAATGTTGCCCGACTTGGAGACTTTGGCAAGCCGTCTTACGGCCGCGCTCAGTCGCGGCCGGCATGAACAGCGTCCACTAAGAATCGTCAGAAGAAGTCTGCCGCCATTCATGAGTACCTTTCCCAACGAGATTGTCACCTTTCAGTCACCTGAGGGCCGCAACAGGCGCGTGTTTATCAAATATCAGGTTGGGCAAGGCCATGATTCTTACGGACACCGCGGCGATATTCCCTACGAGATCGAAGTCTATCAACACCTGCTTCAGACGTTGCCAGGCTTTAGACCAAGGTGTCTGGGCGCACACGCTGACCCTCGCACCGGCGACTTTGCCTTGTTTCTCGAATATGTATATCGCAGTGTTCGGGTGAGCGACATCGTTTGGAAACGGGCAATACGTCAACCCGAAGCGATGACCGATGCAGCCCGCTGGATCGCGAAATTCCATGCTGCGCATGAAGGCCGCATCAATGATCCTTCACTCACTTTCCTGAAACGGTATGACGAGGATTACTACCGTGGCTGGGCGCGCCGCACGTGCGAGTTCGCTCGTCCCCTGCATGGACGCTTTCCCTGGTTGATCGAACTAAGCAGCAGTGATGAGTGGTTTGCTCCTCTCTTGCAAGAGCGACCTACTATTATTCATGGCGAGTTCTACGCCAAAACCGTCCTCCTCCGAAACCATCGCATCTTTATGGTGGACTGGGAATCGGCTGCGGTGGCGGCCGGGGAAATAGATTTAGCCGCGCTGACGGAAGGTAAGCACTGGCCCGCCAATATTGTCAGCAGTTGCGAGAATGCTTACCTGCTCGCACGCTGGCCTGAAGGTGCGCCCTCCAACTTTCAGCGCACGTTCGCGGCTGCACGAATTTATCTGCATTTTCGCTGGCTTGGTGAGCAGCCCGATTGGACAATTCGTGAAAAAAATTTATCGCGATTCGATCATCTGCACACAGCAGCCAAGCGATTGGGCCTGATCTGAGAGTCTGCTAATGGCGACAATTGTCATTTCCGCATACGACGTTGTGAATTATCCGGAAGGAGGCGGACACTTCTGGGTCTATCTGCAATATGTCCTTGGGCTGCGACTCTTGGGCCACGACGTGTATTGGCTGGAGGCTTCTCGCACCAAAGGTCGAGCGGAGCGAGAAGCCGCCGCGCTGTCCATCTTTCGCGCGCGGATGCAACAGTATGGCTTGGAGGGGAAGTGCATCCTTTATCTCACGCGAGATAAAGAACCGTCGCCCGAAGCGCCAACAGAGTACCTCAATATATCGCGAGCGAACGCGGAAGCGATTTTTGCTAAAGCAGACCTCTTGTTGAATTTCCACTACGCCATCAGCCCGGGGCTGTTGGCCCAATTCCGGCGCACGGCACTGCTGGATATCGATCCCGGACTGCTGCAGTTTTGGATGAGTCGTGCACAGCTCAGCGTGCCCCGTCACGATTTCTATTTCACCATCGGGGAAACGGTCGGCGCACCGGCTGCCGGACCTCGCGAGAGCGATTTACCGTGGATTCATTTTTGTCCTCCAGTATCTCTTGAGCATTGGCCCTACGTGTTTAACCCCGGCAGCTATGCCTTCACGACTGTATCAAATTGGGATTCTTCAGATTGGGTCGTGGATGGAGAGGAAGCTTACGAAAATACCAAACGTGTTGCCTTCCTGGAATTCGCCGATTTGCCGCGATTGACCAGCCAGCCACTGGAGCTGGCGCTGTTTATGCGCACGGAACGTGACATGGCGGAATGGAAAGACCTGGAACGGCGTGGCTGGCACATCCGTGATTCCCGCGACATTGCCACCACGCCGGAAAAATATCAGGCTTACATTCAAGGCTCGCGTGGTGAGTTCAGTTGCGCCAAACGATCTTATGTGAAGCTCCAGAATGCCTGGATCAGCGATCGGACTATCTGTTATCTGGCGAGCGGCAAACCTGTAGTAGTGCAGAACACCGGATCAAGCTCCTTCCTGCCCAATGGCGAAGGCATGTTTCGTTTTTCAACTGCAGCAGAAGCGGCCGACGGTTTGGCTGCGATTAATGCTGATTACGAACGCCATTGCCGGGCAGCACGGCAGATTGCAGAAACTTACTTTGATGCGAAGCGAAACATGGAAATCCTACTGAACATCGCTCTCGCTACGACGACACCTGCACGAGGCGCAGAGACAGCTTGCGTGCGCGAAAGAACTCAGGTCATCGGGTTGTAAAGATCCCAAGCTAACTTTAGATTTCACGGAGGCATTGTGCGCGTTCTGTTAACTGGAGGAGCAGGTTACATCGGCAGTCATACGGCCAAGGCACTGGCGAAGTGCGGCTATGAACCGATTGTCCTGGATGACTTCAGCACCGGACATCGCTGGGCTGTGCAATGGGGACCGGTTGCGGAAGGAAATGTCGGCGACCCAGTGCTGCTCCGGCGCGTGCTGCTTGAACATCGTATCGGCGCGGTAATTCACTTCGCTGCGAACGCTTACGTCGGCGACTCGATGACCGATCCTCGCAAATATTTCCACAACAACATTGTCAATACGCTTACTCTTTTCGACGCCATGCTCAGGGCGGACGTTCGGCGCATCGTCTTCTCTTCCACCTGCGCGACATATGGAATTCCCGAATGTGTACCTATCACTGAAGAACATGCACAACGGCCGGTGAATCCCTACGGTGAGTCGAAGCTATTTATCGAGCGAGCGCTGAAATGGTACGGCGAGGCGTATGGGCTGAAATGGGTCACTTTACGCTATTTCAATGCGGCGGGCGCCGATCCCGACGGCGACCTGGGCGAGGTCCATACGCCGGAGACCCATCTCATCCCCTTGGTTCTTGATACCGCGCTAAGCAATCGTCCTTCGGTAGAGATCTATGGTACCGACTATCCAACGCCCGATGGTACTGCGATCCGGGATTACGTTCATGTCTCCGACCTTGCTGCGGCACATACGGCCGCACTGCAATATCTGGAAGTCGGCGGAACGAGCACTGCCATCAACTTAGGTACCGGCTGCGGACATTCCGTTCGCCAAGTCATAGCGACAGCGGAACAAGTAACTGGCCGAGTGATCAGTACACATAACTGTGCTCGACGTGCCGGTGATCCGGCAGTGCTGGTCGCGCAGGTACGCAAGGCTCCCGAAATACTCGAATGGCATCCCAAGTTCTCCGATCTGCAAACCGTCCTGACAACAGCATGGGATTGGCATCTCTCGCGCAAGAAAAAAGCAAAATCGGCAATACCCAAAGCCGATGATCAATATGCCTTACGAAGGATCGCCGTATAAAACATCACTCCGCCTGGCAATTCCTATTTCTCAACATAATCCGTATGAAATTTGCCATTGCCGTTGAGCTGAACGATCACCGTACCGTCCTTCGCCGCAACAAAATGAGGTACGCCGGCCGGAATGAGAATGAAACTGCCCGCGGGGTACCCTTTCAGCTTTGTGGATTTGAATTTCGTTCCCTCGCCCACATACCAGGTCCTTCGATGATGGTCGCGAGTTCGTCCTGCGGGTGCGTATGCGCGAGGACACATTTGCGGCGGGAATCTTGACATGATCGACCCACCCTCCACCCTTCCCGATCTGAAACCCTACGGCTAAAGCCGGAGGAAAAGAAGGATGCGCGCGTTTGCGAGGCTTGAAAGCCTCTCCCACGCATAAATGCGTGGGCTCCCACCCAAAAGGCAAGAGCGGGAGCCCCCGAATTCAGGTTGCAGGTGGGAGCCTCCGAATTCATGCGAGGGAACAATGCTTCAGCGTTGCAAAGAAGCGCTCGCGTAAATAATTTTGGGCTTTAGCCCCGGGGCTTCCCAATGCCGATGTCCGCGAACGAGAACTCATTCGAGACGTTCTCGAACTTCTTGCCTTCCACCTCGACGTAGGGATAAACGAAATAGTTGAGTGGCTCGCCTGCCTGCCGGGGTGTGAGTTCGAGATCGCGGCCGGTGGAGAATTGCACGCGGTTCACATCGTGCGCTCCGAAGAAATAGTCTTTCTTCGACTTGTCCTTCCACGCTTCGGAGATGTCCACCGGCACCCAGCCGTACTGCGCATCGTAGAAGTCGGCCCAGCAGTGATAGCCGGCTATCTCGCCGGAGTTTTTGTTTGCCGGCAGCGGGAAGCCGATGGAGAAGCGCGCCGGAATGTGCTGTGAGCGTGCCATGGAAATGAAGACGGAATGGAAGTCTGTGCAGTTGCCGCGCCTGGAGTCGCAAGCCCACTCGGCGTCGCCACGTCCCCATCCCGTGCCCGTCTTGTCGTAGCGCATCGTGCTGAAGACATACTGGTAGAGCGCGCGCGCCTTTTCCATGGTGCCGGTCTTGCCCTGAACCTGCTCCGCCGCGATGCCCGCCAGCCTGCCGGTGACCGGCACCAGCTTGTCCGGGCCCAGATACTCACGCGACTCTTTCGCCGATACCCTCAGCAACCGGGGTCCGCGCGAAGGCCCGATGTTGGCGTTCGTGGGGTGGAGCAACCGGGGCTGCCCGCCTTCGCGCGGCAGAGCGATGCGCTCACGACGTACCACGTCGTACTCCACGTCAAAGCTGTACTCGGATCTTTCTGCCTTGGAGGCGACCGCATAGAGGATGGCGTCGCCGTACCTGGGTTCATGCGTCTTCTTCACCGGCAGGTCACCCTTCATGGAGAGGATCTTCACGTCCTGGAACGGATCGCTTTGCGCCTGCGGGAACCAGACCTGGAGTTTCTGTCCAGGTGCAATGTTGCGCACCGTGAATCGGTAGTGGAAGGTAAAGTGGCGTTCCTGCTGCGCGCATACCGGCAGCGACAGCAACAACACAGCAATATAAAGGATAGTCTTGCGCATGGCTCGCGGCTCCTCAATGGATGGTGACGGAAACGACCGGACCGGCCCTTCAGGCAGGAACTACCGTCAAGTGAAGCCGCGGAACATAACCGTAGAGCCGGAGTCTCCTTGTCGATTCAAAGAGTGCGACGATTGTACGCCTATTGCAGCGGGACACGGGTTGCCGTGCCGTCTCAAATTCGTTCTTTTCGGCTTTAGCCCGCTGAGGTAAAGGTTTCCTTTCAGAGTGAAGATGAGACCTCAGGCGCTAAAGCGCAAAACTAAAGACGCTTGCACTGTGACGGCACGACTGAAGTCGTGCCCTTCGATAAACCAATTCTTCTTACCGATCAAAAGGGGACAGGTCAAAAGGGACAGATCAAAAGAGGATCAAAAGGGGACATCCAGGCCGTCCCTCTTAGTCCTATAATGCAGTTTTTGTTGGAGAGTGTTCGCGGCGGCAGTCTTCGGAGAATCCACATGCCTAAATTAGCGGGAAAGTGGCTTGCGGCAGGAAGTTTAGTTGTATTCATTGCCTTTTTCGCAGCCGCATGCGGACGCGCTCCCAAAGAAAAGCCGTCCAATCCTGCTTTCAGACTTAAAGAGGTCATGGTGCCGATGCGCGATGGCGTGCATCTGCAAACGATGCTTGTCACTCCGGTAAGGCAATCGGAACCGCTGCCTATCCTGCTGATCCGTACGCCGTATGGCGTGCCGGCTAAGATTGCCGATCCACTCCCTCCTCATCTGCGCGAATGGGACAAAGACGGCTATATTTTTGTGTATCAGAACTTGCGCGGACGTTTTAAATCAGAAGGGACGTTCCTGGTTTCTTCGCGAGTAGATCTCGACGATCCCAAATTGACAAACGAAACTACCGACGCTTACGACACCATAGACTGGCTGGTTAGGAACGTACCGCGGAACAACGGTAAAGTGGGAATTTGGGGAGTCTCGTACCCTGGAATGACGGCGGGCATTACCTTGCTGCACCCGCACCCGGCACTAAAGGCCGTAAGTGCGCAGGCTGCTCCCGTTGATCAATGGATGAATGACGACATGCACCGGTATGGCGCTTTGCGTGAGAGCTACGCGGTCGAATATTCATTTTTTGTGCAATCAGACAAGAACAAGAATGCGCCCTTCACGCCCGACAACTATGACAGTTACCTGTGGTATCTGGATCTTGGGCCGTTAACGAACATCAACGCGAAGCATTTGCACGGTTCGATTCCGTTCTGGAACGAGATTGTTCAACATCCGAATTACGATTCATTCTGGCAGAAAGAAGCCTGGGTGAAGCAGTTACACAACTCGCCTATTCCCAATTTGAACGTTGCCGGCTTCTGGGACCAGGAAGATCCATGGGGACCGTGGCAGATCTGGCGTAACGCTGAGGAGAGCGATCCGGAGAGCAGCAGCTTTATGGTTGCAGGGCCTTGGAATCATGGAGGTTGGCGAGATGCAGAAGGAGGCAACCTCGGACTGATAACTTTCGGCGATCACAAAACCTCGCTTGAGTTCCGCCAGAATATTGAAGCTCCCTTCTTCCGCTATTACTTGCATGGCAAGGGAAGCAAACTTCCATGGAAAGCATCGATGTTCCAAACCGGCTCCAATACCTGGCGCACCTACGGTTCATGGCCGCCTCAGGACGCGAAGTCCACGAATCTGTACCTGCGTTCTGATGGCAGTCTCACCTTCGATGCTCCTTCGGCTGGACAATCCGGCGGCAAGTATGTGGAGTACGTGTCGGATTCTAATAATCCTGTTCCATATCGGCATCGCCCCATCTCACCTACGTATCCAGGCGGCGATTGGCCGACTTGGGAGGTCGAAGATCAGCGATTTGTGGATCATCGTCCCGATGTCGCCACGTTCGTCAGCGCTCCTCTGGATCATGAAATCACTGTCACTGGAGCTTTGTCCGCCGATATCTTTGCTTCGACCTCGGGCACTGATAGCGACTTTGTTGTGAAATTGATCGATGTGTATCCGCAAGACGCTCAGAAAAACGCTTGGACCTCGGAGGCTGGACCGAAACGGGGCGACTACGTGAAGTCACTTGACGGCTACGAATTGCCCATTGCTATGGAGGTTCGCCGTGGACGATTTAACAAGAGCTATAGCGATCCAAAACCGCTCGCGCCGAACCAGCCAATGGAGTTCGCGATTCCACTGCGGGACCACGATCACGTGTTCCTGAAACGACACCGCATGATGGTGCAGATCCAATCGTCATGGTTTCCGCTGATCGATCGCAATCCGCAGAAATTTGTGCCCAGTATCTATGAGGCGAAGGCGACCGATTTTGTTTCCGTCACGCAGCGCATCTACTGCTCGTCCCGGATGCCATCTCACATTATTTTGCCGGTGATGCCCTGACTAACCTCACGGAGTGTGCCACATCCTTCTTATGTTTCTGGGCGGGTGGCGCCCCTTAGGGAAGGGCAGCGGCTCTTGACGTTCCGTCTGCGATTCAGGGAGAGCACGGATTTATCCGTGCCGCTATGGGAATTGTTCTTTTCTCTTCGGCTTTAACCGTCCTGCGATTCAGGGAAGGGCACGGCTTCAGCCGTGCCGTCCCAGATTCGTTCTTTTCAGCTTTAGCCGCTGAGGTAAAGGTTTCGTTTCAGAGTGAAGATGAGACCTCAGGCGCTAAAGCGCAAACTAAAGACGCTTGCGCTGTGACGGCACGACTGAAGTCGTGCCCTTCCCTTCGGTCTTCCCGAAACGGAACTCACTCGAACGACGCAACTGATGCGTCCTCGCAGACCGGCCGTTTGGCCCGAATGTTCGGTCTCGCTCCGGCGCGTCCCAGAATCGGACAGCAGCGCGGCGATCGGAAACAGGCAATCCCGCTAAGTAGCGTGCCAGCATTCGCTTAGCGGGGCGTTTCGGATGGCCGCGAAGATGCTCTAATGTTCTTACAAATCTCTTGTTCTACCAGACCAGGCTCTCACAGACTTAAGAGGTACGGGATGACTACCTTGTGGCAAGACGTGCGGTACAGCCTGCGGATGATCGCCAAATCGCCGGGATATGCGGTGATCGCCATTCTGACGCTTGCCCTGGGCATCGGCGCGAATACCACGATCTTCAGTTGGATCAACTCGACATTGCTGAATCCCATTCCCGGGCTGGCGACGCCGCATGAGGTGGTCTCGCTGTCGCTCAGCCGGAGCGGCGAGAACCCCTTTCCGTTCACCTATCCTGATGTCGAGGCCATGCGCGACGGACAGCAGAGTTTTGCCGGCATTACCTCGTGCAATGTGATTCCAATAAGCCTGACGGGCAAAGGCAAGCCGGAGCGCGTTTGGAGTGTGTTGGCATCAGCCAATTACTTCGATGTGCTGGGCGTGAAGCCCATCCTGGGGCGCGGATTTCTGCCGGCCGAAGACCGCACGCCGGGAGGCGCGCCGGTCGCGGTGATCAGCTATCGGCTGTGGCAAACGCATTTCGCCGGCAATCCGGAGATAGTGGGTCAGACGATTGAACTCAATCAGCACCCGTACACGATCGTGGGCGTAACACCGGCGGTGTTTCAGGGGAGCCAGACGGGGCTGCGCTCGGAAATCTGGATTCCGATCATGATGTCTCCGCAATTGTCGCCGCAGGGCGACTTGCTTCACGATCACCACTACTTCTGGCTGTTCGTTTTCGCTCGCTTGAAGCCTGGTGTCATGGCCCAGCAGGCACAGGAGGAGATGACGCTGCGGCTGCAGCAGGAGGTAAGAAATTATCCGGAAGAGCACCGGGGACACGACGCTGTCACAGTGTATCCGCTGTGGCGCAGCCCGTTTGGCGCCAATCAATTTCTCTCGAAGCTGCTTCCGATGCTGATGACAATCGCGGGACTGGTGCTTCTGCTGGCTTGTGCGAACGTAGCGAATCTGATGCTGGTGCGCTCAGTGGCGCGGCGCCGCGAGATTGCGGTTCGCATGTCGCTGGGTGCAAGCCGCTGGCGACTGGTGCGGCAACTGCTCGTGGAAAGTCTGGTGCTGGCACTGGCGGGCGGGACGGTCGCGTTTCTGATGACATTCTGGACCGCCGGAACATTCATGAAATTCCTGCCGACGACCGATTTCCCGATCGCGCTCAGCGTCCGGGCAGACCGCGCCGTGTTGCTTGCCACCATGGTGATCTCAGTACTCACGGGCGTGATTTTCGGCATCTTGCCTGCCCTGCGGTCTTCGAGTGAAGCACCGGCTGGGGTGTTGAAAGAGGATACAGGGAGCGCATCTGGAGGACTGCGGAAGGCGCGGCTCGCGAGCGGGCTGGTGGTGGCGCAAATTTCCCTCTCACTACTTCTACTGGTCTGCGCCGGTCTGTTCATCCGCAGCTTCAGGAGTGCGCAGACTATTGATCCCGGATTTAACCCGCATAACGTGCTGATCGCTTCCTACGATCTATTTACGGCGGGATATTCGCAGGAGAGGGGAGCTGCTTTCGATCGCCAGCTCGTCGCGAAGCTGGCAGCGCAGCCGGGCATTGAATCGATAGCTCTCTCGAGCCGTGTGCCGCTGGGATTTGGCGGCGGCGGCTCGACGAGCGTGAAGCCGGAGGGCTACGTACTGCGGCCGAACGAATCCATGGAAACGCAGGCGGCCGTTGTCACGCCGAATTATTTGCAAACATTGCAGATTCCGCTGCTGAAAGGCCGCGACTTCACGCTGCAGGATGCGGAGAAATCGCAGCGCGTGGCCATCGTCAACCAAACTTTTGCGGAGCGCTACTGGCCGAATCAGGAAGCGATCGGCAAGCAATTCAACTCAGACTACACGCACGAGTGGTTCACCGTCGTCGGCGTGGCGCGCGACAGCAAAGTGAACGGATTAAACGAAAAGCCGACGCCATTCCTGTATCTGCCGCTGTATCAGCTTTATCGGGCCAACGTGATCGTCACCGCGCGGGTCACAGGTGATCCGCTGGCCTTCGGCAAGACAGTCGAGAAATCCATCCATGACTTGAATCCCGAATTGGTGATGTTCGAAGTGACCACTCTCGAAATGCGCGCGCAAATCGCCAGCATCGGGCAGCGTATCGCAGGGACATTCGTGGGCGCATTCGGGCTGCTGGCGTTGGTCCTGGCGGCGGTGGGAATTTACGGTGTCACCGCCTATACCACGCGGCAGCGTACCCACGAATTCGGCATTCGCGTGGCGCTGGGGGCAAGCAAAGAGGATATTCTGCGTTTGGTCTTTGGCTACGGCTTTCGCTTGACGCTCGCGGGGGTGATCCTGGGCCTGGCAGCCTCATTTGCGCTGACGCGCTTCTTGCGTGGCATGCTGCTGGGTGTGAACAGTACCGATACGCTAACCTTTGCAAGCGTAGCGATTCTGCTCTGCGCCGTGGCGCTCTTCGCCTGCTTGATTCCCGCGCGCCGCGCCATGCGAGTAAACCCGATCGTCGCGTTGCGCTACGAGTAAGACTCGAACTTCAGGGTGTACCACCCGGTGCCGCACCGGGATGCGGCACACGGCGTGATAGCCGGCATACTGCTTCACTAACAGCAGGATGACTGTTGCGCACCATGCTCTTTGACCCGAAGAGCACCGATGTTGTCAGTTATGCCGGAGTGATCGTGGTTGTATGGCCAATCATCGTCTTGGCAGTGGCATCGCCGGTTTTGGCGCTGCTTGCATGCAGATGCAATGATCGCGCTGCGTAAGGAATGATTGCGACCGAAAACCTGCGACAGACTTTGCCTTTGTGGCAGCGCTTTGAGAGACCCAGCGGAGAGAAACCGCGCAATTAGTTTTGCCAGAATGTTCCGTGAATAAATCGCCTTTGAAGCTGGTTGCATTCGACGTCGGCCACACCTTGATTGACGAAAGTATCGACGCCTCCACGTTCGTTCCGCCAGTTCTACTCATGCCCGGCGTCAGGGAGGTTCTGCCGCAAATCCGTTTGCCGATGGCGGCCTGGTCCAATACCAAATCCGCCCACGAGGCCGAAGTCAGAAAATTGTTGGCGGCAGCTGACATAGGTCAGTTCTTCACCTGGGTGGTTACTTCCATCGACGCCGGATATCGCAAGCCTCACCCCGGCTTCTTTCAATTTGCTTTACAGGAGTGCGGTATCTCCGAAGGCGAGGTCCTCTTTGTCGGCAACCAACTAAACACCGACATATGCGGCGGAGTGCAATGCGGAATTCAAACTGTTTGGCTTTCCAGCGAAGCGTACCGCAGCCCCGAAGACACTCTGGGGACCGTTAGCCCAGACTTCGTGATCGATTCTCTAGCCGAGTTACCCGCACTGGTTCGGCGGCTTCAGGACTTAAGACGGGAGCTTCATAGCTCTGACTGATCCGCGCCTTTGCCTGGGGGTGTGTACTAGCTTATGCCGCGAGGGCGTTCATGCCTGAGCGCTCCTCAGCCAATCGTGCCGCCAACCGCTAACTTCTTCACTGATTCCGGCAGCAAGAGAACGTTCTTGTCTGTTCTCAGGCTTTTGAAGCTACACTTTTCAGCAGGGTCATGCGACAACTCGTCCTTATCTTTGGATTGCTCATAGAACTAGGTCAGGCGTTTGTGGGTCAGGAGACACCACTACCGCCCGAGCACCCGAGAGTGTCGCTCATCCTGCCTGCAGGAACCAGTTCGGAGACGATGCAGATCAACTACTACATGACAGGACCATTCGGCGGTTACGGCATGTGGGTAAAACCAGAAAAGAATCGGGCTGCTTACGAGATCGATGCATCGGTCGAAGCACGTCCGGCTCGGAATCTCAAAGTAATCGCGTGGCTTCCCGGTTGCGAGATCATCACTCTCGAGCTTGCAATTGAGCACGCTAGCGCGGAGCGCCAGCTAGGCTGTAAGGCGCTTTCATCTTTTGATTTCAAAGCACAGATATTTCCCGTGGCGATAGTAAATGATCGCCCAGCGGAGGTCGAAGCGGCATATGTCGCCTACTGGTCGCACGGATTTTTCGGTATTTATGATGGCCCCCTTACTACATTTCATATCGGCAAGGTCGTGCCCGATGCGGACGGAACTTTCGAGATCAAACTCCCCGACTTGGCCAGTCAGCCGCGCATGAGCGACGGCGAGTTCACTTTCATTCTCCGCGAGAAAAACACCGGTAACCTCATTGCCTTTCTCAAGCCGATGGATACCGATGGCAACACACCCCGCTTGAAAGTCCTACACGAGTACCCGTCGGTCGTCCGATTCGCCGCGGAACAACCGTAAGGGAATTCGAATGCGGCCTTCAGACAGAGTAATAAGCGCTCCAAGCGAAAGACTCATCGCTTGCGAAATTCCGCCACGGTTTGAGACCCTGGACCGACTACGATTTCACGTACCAGTCAGCGGAGTAGCAACTCGTCCTCCTGTTTCAGGTTGATTGCTGGTGTGAGCTCTCGGAGGTAGAAGCGATGACGGATGAATCTAACAACAGTCTTCTCGACTCGCCGGAATGCTGGCCCGCTCTGCCGCTCGAGGCGTGGAAAGAGACCTACGCCACGCTGCACATGTGGACGCAGATCGTCGGCAAGGTGCGCCTGGAGCTCACGCCGCTCATCAACCATTGGTGGAACGTGCCGCTCTACGTCAATGCCCGCGGTTTCACTACTTCTTCCATTCCTTACGATAAGCGCGCGTTCGAGCTGCAATTCGACTTCATCGATCACAAACTCGCGCTGTTAACCAGCGATGGCGCGGTCAGGAGTCTGCCGCTTGTCTCGCGTTCGGTAGCGGAGTTCTACCGGGAGTTCATGGAGCTTCTGGCTAACGCCCAGATCGAGGTGAAGATCTGGAAGATGCCGGTGGAAATACCCGACCCGATCCCGTTCGATCAGGACCGCGTACACGCCACCTATCAGCCGGAATACGCTCACAGGTTCTGGCGAATTCTTGCGTCGGTAGACCGGGTGTTCACCGAATTCCGCTCCCGCTTCATCGGAAAGACCAGTCCTGTACATTTCTTCTGGGGCAGCTTCGATCTTGCGGTCACGCGCTTTTCCGGACGCCGCGCTCCGGAACGTCCGGGAGCCGATGTCATCACCCGCGAGGCTTATTCGCACGAAGTGAGCAGCGTCGGTTTTTGGCCCGGCAGCGGCGAGGTGAAAGACGCAGCGTTCTATTCCTACTCCGCTCCAGAGCCTTCAGGATTCCGCGAGTACACGGTGCAGCCGGCGGCGGCTCACTACAATCCGAAACTCGGCGAATTCCTTTTGATGTACGACGACGTACGCCGCGCACCCTCACCCAGCAAGGCGCTACTAGAATTCTGCCAAAGCACCTACGAAGCCGCGGCCAAGCTCGCCAATTGGGACCGCCAAGCCGTGGAAAAATCCTGGCCCGGCACCGCTGACGCAGCCTAAAAACGGAACCTCCGGCGTCACGGCGAGGCCCAGTATGGGATCACGACTTGGCCATGAACGTGATCAGCCTTGGGGTGGTTTCTTGTTCTCGCGATTCTTCCATGTGCTCTTTCGGGAATCTAATTCGGCTGTGGTTATTGTGTTGCTTCGCAGCCCACCTTCCGAAAATCGCGGAGGGTAGGGCAGCCAAATGATGTTTCATTTAGGGAAAGCAAAACAACGGCGGGGCACCCGCATCGCGCGAGTGTACAGAACCAGCTGCGGTAGCGGGTGGTGCAGTTGATGTTGGTGTGTTGCAATTGCTGTTGCAATTGGTGTTAGAGTTGCTAGCCGCAGTTGGCGTTGTCGTTAAGCAATCAACTGCGACAACAGCAACCCAAGACCCAAGGGCACCACCCGCTACCGCAGGTGGTTCAGCAACACCGGCCACGGCCTCAATACCAGAGGCTGTCGGGAGATCTCGCGGCCAGTTGTGTGCAACTCCGCTTTTGACTTTGTCTTCTTCGGGAAACACACGAGGGCAAGAAACGCAAAGTTCATGGGCACAGAATAAGCGGAATTCGGAAACGATTCAAAGAAGAGAACCAAAACCGGGACTGGTCAACATTCATCTAATCCCACCCTCGCGAAAATCACGCGAGAGTGGGGCACCCGAATCATGGTAGTTCCATAATGACACCGAGCTTAAAAGGCTGGGCCACCCGTCAGCACCCTCTATAACCCGCTTTCGGAACGGAGCTATTGACATAGCGAAAAAAGTGGATAAGATTTCCGCCAACTTTTCCTGCATGGCTGGAGGTGGAATTTGCGACACGCTTTTTCCGTCCTGACCGTCCTCATCGGTATTGCGCTGTTTGCGTCTGAGCCGACCGATTCAAGCTATCCTCCGCAGCAGCTGCTCGATCGCATTACTGCTCAAGGCATCCGGTCGCATATGGAGTATCTCGCCGACGATCTCTTAGAGGGCCGTGGGACCGGGACTCGAGGTTATCTCCTGGCTGCAAATTACATTCGCGCCCACTTCGAGCAAATGGGACTCAAGCCCGCGGGCGATTCCGGTTCTTACTTCCAGAAAATCCGCTTTCGGGAAGTTAAGCCCGCACCCGAGCGCGATTCTCTGGTGATCAAGCGCAATAACGCCGAGGAGAAGCTCGTCTTTGAGAAGGACTATCTAATGTCCGGCCATGCGACACACGAAGATGCCAAAGTAGAAGCTCCAATGGTCTGGGTCGGGTACGGCGTGACTGTCCCGGAGCTGCATTACGATGACTATGCCGGAATCGATGCCAGAGGAAAGATCATTGTTGCTGTGCGTGGAGCGCCGTCCAGTCTTCCTTCCTCCGACCGCGCCGTCTATTCCGACGGCATAAGAAAGGCGCGTAACGCTGCGGCCCACGGGGCGATTGGAAGAATCACGATCTGGGCCGGCGAGATCGCAAAGCAAGTGCCCTGGGAGCAGGTGGTCCACTTCTATCACTCGCCTTCCATGTACTGGCTCGACGAAAAGGACAATCCCAACGACTATGTCCCGGAGATTCTGGCGACAGCGCTGGTGAATGGCCAATTTGCAGAGCCTCTCTTCCGCGGGTCCGGCCATACACTCGACGAAGCCATGGCCAGCCTGAACGCAAACAAGCCCATGAGTTTCGCGCTCAGTGGAACCGCGTCGCTGCACGATGTCGCACGGTTCTCAGAAAAAGAGAGTCCGAATGTGGCAGCCATCCTTCCCGGCTCCGATTCGCAGTTCAAGAATGAGTACGTGGTGTTTACGGCGCA
>Ga0209474_10000666_pt1 | contig 36685 bp, 25 predicted proteins | sample GraSoiAngelo_145_FD_185902 | JGI IMG/M metagenome (GOLD analysis project Ga0209474, IMG submission 185902) | Grasslands soil microbial communities from the Angelo Coastal Reserve, California, USA - 14_1009_05_20cm (SPAdes) (version 2) | ecosystem: Environmental > Terrestrial > Soil > Grasslands...
GGTACGGGCTGTTCGCGCTGACGTTCGGACCTGGCGGCGCACACCAGGATCTGGCCCGATTCGGCGCGTACGTCCTGCCGGCGCAGCCGGTGAACGGGTTCACTCTTTCGGCCACGGACTTCAGCAACCCTTCGAGCCCGCCTGCTGGCGCGCTCGTGGGACCGCGTCTGCCGGACTTCACCGGTACGGCGTCGGCGCTGGGAGCGATCCACCAGCAGATGCGAGAGCTGAACACGCTGTTCGGATCGATCCGCCAGGGGTCGGGCTCCAACAACTGGGTCGTGGACGGAGCACACTCGGCGACCGGGTTCGCGATGGTCGCGAACGACCCCCACCTACCGCTGCAGTACCCGCCGCTCTTCCACCTTTCCGCGATGACTTCGGCGGACGGCAAGCTGAACGTCACCGGTGGATCGTTCCCGGGCGTGCCCGGCGCGCTGGTCGGGCGCGGCGCGCACGTGGGATGGGGCGTCACCGTGGTCGGGTATGACGTCACCGACCTCTACCAGGAGCAGCTGACCGCTTGCACCGGCACGCCCTTGCCCTGCAACGCAGTGGTGTTCAACGGTGCACCGGTGGCCCTCACCGCGAAGACCTACCAGGTGAAGGTGAAGGGCGAGGCGTCGCCGAGGAACGTGACCGTGTTGGTCGTTCCGCATCACGGTCCCATCGTCAGCTTCGACCCCGCGCACCAGACCGCGATCAGCATGCGCTGGACGGGCCACGAGGTGACGGCGGACCTCGAGGGCTTCCTCGGGCTCATCGAGGCCACGGAGGTGGGCGACCCCGCTGCCCCGGCCGCGACTTCCGCCTTCGCGGCGCTCAAGAACTACGCCATCGGCGCGCAGAACTTCGTCCTCGCGGACGACGGGGGCCACATCGGGTACGACCCGCACGCCCTCGTGCCGCTGCGCAACTGGTCGTTCACTCCCGGGACGGCAGGCACGGCGGGCCATGTTCCGTGGTTCCCGCTCACGGGCGACGGCACCGCCGAATGGGGAAGCGGCGTCGCCGGCGACAACTGCGGAGGCGCCGGAGCGACTGCGCCGACAATTCCAGGGCCCTGCTGGGTGCCCGACGACAAGCTTCCTCTAGGCGTGAACCCCAACAAGGGCTACTTCGCGACCGCCAACAGCGATCCGGCGGGCTTCACGGGCAACGCCAACAGCCCGTTCCTCAGCACGGTAACCCCTGCGCTCTACAATTACTTGAGCTTCGATTGGGATGATCCTACCGACATCCGCTACGCCCGCATCGCGGAGGTGCTGAAGGCGAAGACGACGGGCGGCAAGGTCAGCCTCGCCGACATGCAGGCGCTGCAGTCGGATCACAAGATGCTGCTCGCCCAGGTGTTTGAGGACCGCAACTTCTATCCGACCTCGACGGATCCGACGTACACCGCTGCACGGGGACTCCTCACGGCGTGGAAGGCGACGCCGGTGCCCTATGACTGTCCGACCGGCCTCACGGGCCCGGACCCGAAGAGCGCCGCGGTCACCGATGCGCCGACGCTCACCAACTCTGCCGCGTGCCTCTTGTTCCACACCTTCCTGAACGATCTCCTGCACGCCGTCTTCGACGACGACTTCGCGGTCGTCTCGGCCACCACCGGCCAGTCGTTCGGCGGCGATAGCGGGGCGGAGATCCGCGCGCTCGTCGTCAAGCTGCTCCCCGACCTGACCCAGCACTCCTTCTGCGACGACGTGAGCAAGACCTTCACCGTGACGGCGTCCAAGACCTGCGGCACGCAGGTGATCAACGCGCTAGTCGCCGCGTTCTCGTCGCTCTCGGCGGCGAACGGGCCCGTTACCAGCAACAAGTGGCTCTGGGGTCGCGTACATACGCTCAGCACGGTGAGCCCCGCCTCTCCGCTCATCGCCAATGGCTTCACCACCGGACCCTTCGCGCGGCCGGGCGGCGCGCTGACGGTGGACGTGGGCAATCCGAGCGGCTCGCAGTCCAGCCCGCTCCGGTTCGCCTATGGCAGCGGCTCCAACGTCCGGCACATCTCGGTGATGGATCCCAACGCCGCGAACGCGGTGGTGAAGATGCAGCTTCCGGGTCCCGAGCGCGACGCGCCTTTCGGCGTCTTCTCCAGCACCCCGGACCTGCTCGGACAGTACGTGCAGAACCAGTATTTCGACTTCCTCCACGGACACCAGATCGACAACAAGGGCGTCTCTGCCCAGGGGTTCAGCAAGCAATGACCAGCCTCAAGAGCCTTCGTATCGCGGCGCCGCTCGCGTTCGCGCTCGCCGCCGCTTGCAGCGCTCCCGACGTTCCGACGAGCGCTCCAACGGCTCCGCTCACCGCTGCGGTCTTCGACCCGACGAACAACGCCATTCCGCTGCCGAACGACATCGCGCTCGCGCAGATCCCGCCGACGCTGCCACCCGCGCAGCAAGACCTGCTCCGTGCATTCCAGGCGCAGCGCGGGTTCCCGAACGATCAGGAAGTGCCCGTCACCATCTCGTTCCAGACGACGATCGTGCAGAACGGGACCACCACCGTGACCGCGCCCGATCTCGACTTCGGGACCATCACCGCCGGCACGCTGGTCGCCTTCCTGCAGACGGCGCAGGGCGCCGGCACGGTGGCGCTCGACCCGATCCAGCCGATCGACTACGTGAAGACGGGGAATGTCGGGACGCTGACCCTGCACAACAAGGGGCGCCTGCCGTGGACGCCAGGCGAATACATCATCGCGCTGCGCGGGGGACCGAACGGAATCAAGACGACCTCCGGGCAGCCGATCGTGGCGGCGCCGACGTTCTTCCTCATCGCGCAGGGCGCCCAGCTCAACACCGAGGCGAATCTCGCGCTCCTGCGCGCCCAGCTCGGATCCAATGCCGCAGCGCTCGCGGCGGCGGCACAGCTGCAGCCAATCATCGACCTGTACAAGAACGGCGGAGCGTTCGCCGCGGTCGACCGCGTCTTCCCGCACCAGGAGGCCGCGGTGATGACGACGTTCGCTATCGCCCCCATCGCCGGGACGCAGGTGCAGCTCGACGCCGGTCGCGGCATCGTGCCGCTTCCCATCGATCTGCTCCGCGACCCCCGGCCCGCGTCCGCCTCCTGCGCGGCGTGCGGAAAGCTGACGCCGCTCGCCGCCTGCACCTTCGCGCAGGGCAAGCTCGACGTGCAGGGCGTGTGCCGCGACTCGAGCGGTAACGTCGATGCCGCCGCCGGCGGATTCGCGGCGCTCGACGGCTTCTCGACCACCGGCTTCATCCTCTCGCCGACTTCCGACCTGGTGGTGGCGAGCACCATCAACAGCACCACGGTGAAGATGTTCGACCTGACCCACGCGAATCCGCCCTCGTGCACGGCTCCGCCGTGCCTCGTCAATCCGTCGACATACATCACCGAGCCCGTCGAGGTGACGCAGTCGGGTCTCTCACCGGTGATCGCGCTGCAGCCTGCCGGCGCCACGGCGGGCGATCCGAGCTCGGTGGTCCTCACCCGCCCGCTCCAGGACAACACCGATTACGCGGTGGTCATCACCGACGGTGTGCACGACAAGACGGGCAAGGCGCTGGTTCCGGGGACGGTGGCGAAGATCCTCCAATTCAACAATCCGGTCGCGGATGCGAACGGTACCTCGCAGCTCGCGGGCATCGACAACGCGACCGCCTCGGGACTCGAGGCGATGCGTCAAAAGCTCGGACCCGTGCTGTCGAGCGGTCAGGTGGACCGGAGCCACGTAGCGATGGCGTTCACGTTCCACACGCAGACGATCCTCGCCGTAGGCACGCAGCTCGGCGCGCTCCCGTATACCCAACCCGCCGCGACCGCGACGGTGGGGCCGTTGACGAATACTCCGGACTTCACGGCCGCGACAGCCTTCGCGAAGTACGGCGTGGATCCCGCGGTCGTGCCGAAGACCGAGATCAACGAGGTCCTCGAAACCACCATCACCACCTTCAACCTCCTCGACAACCTGACCGGCGCCTTCAACCCAGATCCGACGAAAGCTGCCGGCGAACCGCTCAAGGTGCTGGTCGCAACCCCCGCCCTCGGGACGGTGGCCGCGAACTGCGCGCTGCCGGCGCCGCTCAACGGGCTGAAGTGCTCGCCGGTGGTCGTCTTCCGCCATGGTCTCGGCGGAGGGCGCGCCAACATGCTGACGGTCGCGAACACGTTCACGGCGAAGGGGTTCACCGTCGTGGCCATTGATGCGGCCAAGCACGGCGACCGATCGTTCTGCACGGGCAACACGACCACGATCTCGTTCGGCGGCGTCAACAACGTGCAGCAATGCGGCAACCTTCTCGCACAGGCCCCTCAGCCCTGCACGACGCTGCTTCCCACCGGCGCCCAGGGAGACGGCGCAAACCCGCCGGGGACTTGCGCGCCCGCGCAATTCGCCTATCTGCCCGTAAGCCGTACTTGCCTCGCGAATCCTGCGTCGTGCGGTTGGACGGGTACCGAAGGGATTCCGACCATCTCTTCCAACTATCTCGTCACGGCGAACTTCTTCCGTACCCGTGACACGCTGAGGCAGGACATCGTCGACGAGTCGCAGCTCGTTCGCGCGATCACCACCATCAGCGGACCGGCAGCGGCGAATGCCGTCTTCGATCGCACCTCGGGGCAAGGGTTCATCCTCGACCCGACCCAGGTCTACTTCGCCGGCCAGTCGCTGGGCGCGATCCAGGGGACCGTCGACGTAGCCACGAATCCGCGCATCTCGCGCGCGGTGCTCAACGTCGGCGGCGGCACGATCGTGGACGTCTTCACCAACTCCCCCGCGTTCGTCACGACGACCAACGCGCTGCTCGCCTCGCTCGGCATCCAGCCCGGGGCGAACTCCGCGTTCCTGCAGTTCCTCGTCGTCGCCAAGACGGTCCTCGACCCCGCCGATCCGGTGAACTTCGCCGGTCACATCCAGGCGAACACGTTGCCGAACTTGCTTGCCAACCCGAATGGCAGCGTGGCGCAGACGCCGAAGAACGTCCTCACCCAGGCCGCGTTCTGCGATCAGGTGGTGCCGAATCCGTTCAACTTCATCCTCGACTCGACGATGGGAACGGGGCCGTTGCCGGGGCTCCCCGGCTTCCCCGCGGCCAAAGCAACCTTCCAGCTATTCGCGCACGGCGCGCCTGATTTCACCACCTGCCCCGCTCCCCCGACCGCCGGTGCCCCCGCTGCCGCTGCCCCGCATGCCTTCTTCACGGACTGGTCGATCCCCGCGCTGACGGTGGGCGGCCAGACCGATGCGGCGAACTTCCTGGCTGACCCCGCGACGCTTCCTCCCTCCGTCCGCGTCTTCTAGCGAGAACCCACCAATGCGCTCCCTGCTCGCCGCCCTGATCCTCGCCCCCGCCACCGCCTTCGCTGGGGCGTACGCGATTCCCAACGAGAATGCCCGCGACCTTGCGCTCTCGCAGTCCAACGTGGCCGCGCAGAACGGCCCCGAGGCAGCCCATTCGAATCCGGCGGCTCTCGCCGGTCAGAAAGGCCTGGCCGTCGCCGCCAGCGTGGAGTTGCTTGCCAACCAGACGAAGTGGTCCGACCCGACGCTCGGGTCGGCGTCGCTCAGGGGGCATTCGAACTTCCCGCCGGAGCTCGCGGCCTCCTACGGCAATGCGCTGCCGAACGGCATGCCGTACGGAGTAGGTCTGTCGCTCATGCTTCCCGGTGGCGGCTCGCTGCCCTGGCCCACCAATTGGCCGGGCGCCAATCGGATCCAGGACGTCGATCAGAAGGTCTGGCTCACGCAAGCGAGCGCCGGTATCCAGCCGCACCCCCTCTTCAAGCTCGGCGCGAGCCTTCTCTATTATCGAGTGCAAGAGAAGCTCGCGGTCCAGATCCTCGATGCCGGCGCGGCGCAACTCGGTCTCGCGGGCGGCGCGTTCACCTACGGGGTGGCAGGCGAGTTCCATGCGCCCGAGGGCATTCCGCTCACCATCGCCATCGACTACAAGCACCAGGCGCCCCTCGAGCTGACGGGCCGTGCCCATTTCGACAACATTCCCGGCTCGCTGACGGCTCAGCTTCACGACCAGAACGCGACCGAGCACGTGACGGCGCCGAACATCCTCTACATCGGCGCGGCCTACGAGTTGGTCCCGAACCTCAAGGTGATGGGAAGCTGGAACCTCGAGCGCTGGAAGTCGTACACGTCGGATACGTACTTGGGCGAGAGCGGGGGCCCGCTCGTCAGCGTGCCGCGCAACTACAACAACGCGTGGGTCTACCGTTTCGGCGCCGAGTACGCGAACACGCCCTTCCTGCCTCCGCTGACGTTGCGGCTCGGGCTCTTGCGCAGCATCTCCGAGCAGCCGGCGTCCACCATCGACCCGTCGCTCACCGACGGGAACAGCTGGGCGGTGTCGGTAGGCGCCGGATACGAATTCATCCGCGGTCTGCGTTTCGACGTCGGCTACCAGTACGCATTCTTCGATAAGGTCACAGCTACCGGGATCGAGGCGTTCCCCGGCACCTACGACACGAAGGTGCACCTCGTCTCGGCCGGGATCACCTGGCGGGCGCCGGGGATGTAAAGCTCGATCACGCGAGCGCGTAGCGACCTGTACGGTCCCTCCGCGCCCGGCCTTCGCGCACCAGCTTCTCCAGGTGCGCGAGGAGGCTTCGCTCGGCGAAGGGATACATCTCCGGCTTCACATCCGGATAGCTCGGCGGCACCAGCTCGGCCGGCGTGGCCGGCCCGGTCGAACGGAGCGCCGCGACGACGCGCTCCTCGCGCTCGAGGCGATGCGTGATGTAGCCGGAGATCTTCTCCGGTCCCGCCGGGACTACTGGACCGTGCGCGGGATAGATCGTGCCGGGCTTCAACGAGGCGAGCCGCCGCAGCGAGGCGAGGTAGTCGGCCATGTCGCCCTCGGGCGGATCGACGATCACCGTCCCGATGCCGGCGATGAGGTCTCCCGCCACCACCGCGCCGCTTCCCGACTCGATCAGGCAGAGATGTCCGCGCGTGTGCCCGGGCAGGTGGACGCAGGACCATCCCCGCGGACCCGTCTCGATCCGTTCCCCGTCCTTGACGATGCGATCGACGCGGAAATCGAGCTGCTCCTGGGTTTGCCCGGTAGCGGCGATGGGCAACCGCCGCGAACGCGCCAGGGCCACCGCTCCTCCGACATGGTCGTGGTGGTGGTGCGTGAGCAGGATGCCGACCGGCTTGCGGCCCTCCTCGACGAGCAGGGACAGCGCGCTTTCCAGGGTGGCCTGCTCTTCCGGATAGGGAGAGCCCGGGTCGACGACCCACAACTCCTCGTCCCCGAGCAGGAGGCAATTGGTGTGTGTCGCCGGCGGAAGCGTCGGAGTCCGGAGCGGGACCACGATCACTCCGCGCTGGAACTCGATGCGCTCCACCACCCAGTCGTGCATCGGCAGCTTCCACGGCGCGCGCGACGGATCCTGCAGGAGCGGAACGGCCTTCGTAACCCCGAGCGCCAGCGCGCTCAGCGAGTGCCATGCCGGCGGATGCAAGAGCGCCGTGCCCGCTTCCCAGCGCCGCAGCGCCTCCGCCGGACGGATCCACTCTCCATCGACCAGTTCCCCCGGCCAGACGTCGGCGCGCTCGCCCGGCGGGAGGGGCGCCAGATAGAAGCGCGCGTCGAAGCGGATGGGCATCGCGGGCGGCGTTATCCAGCGGCCTGCGGGCGTGAACGATCGCGCGTCGATTCGCAGGCCGTGCGAGGCGAGGAAGTCCGCGAACGCTCCCTCCTTGGCGCGGGGGGCCTCGCGGCGCAGCAGCGCTTCCCGGGCGGCCATGCGCGCCTCGGCCGGCACCCGGTCCGCTCCCGCGGCGACGAGGACCCCGGTCTCCTCGAAGAGCTCGCGCGCGGCGGCGGCGATGCAGGCCATCTCCTCCGCCCCGAGTCCTTCCTTGCCCTCGAGCGGCAGCGACGCGTCCGCCGCGTCGACCCGACCACCCGGGAACGCGTAGAAGCCGCCCGCGAAGCGAAGCTGCTCGCCGCGGCGGACCCAGAAAATCTCGATCCCTTGCGGTCCCTCGCGGTGCAGGAGGACCGAAGCGGCGGGCCTCAGGGCTACTGGCATCCGTGTGCTCTCTCCTTGCGCCCGGAAGTCCTTCGAGTTACTTCCGAACGGAATGTTCTACCTCGTCCCCCACCCGAAGCTCGATCGTCCGCGCCGGGGCAGCCCGCGCATGTTCACCATCGACTGGGTGGAGAAGTATCTCTCGCGGGTGCGTCCCTGGCACGTGCTGCTCATCTGGGGGCCGGTCATCTCCTGGCTGCTCGTCAAAGGTGCGCAGGATCCGGCGGTCTCGGCCATCGGCCTCGCGGGTCTGTTCCTGCTCGGCATCCTGGGCTGGACGCTGCTCGAGTACCTGCTTCATCGGTTCGTCTTCCATTTCGAGCCGGCTCCGGACAAGGAATGGCAGCGCGACGCTTCCTTCCTCATCCACGGGATCCATCACGATTACCCGTACGACCGGGACCGGCTGGTGATGCCGCCCACCGTCTCGGCGATCCTCGCCGTGATCGTCTGGTTCCCCGTGCAAGCCGCCTTCGGGCCGCACCTGCACCGGCCGTTCTTCGCCGGTCTCGTGGCCGGCTACGTGATCTACGACCTCACGCATTACTACCTGCACCACGCCGTTCCGCGCACCGCCTTCGGCAAGTGGCTGCGCAAGTACCATCTCGTGCACCACTTCCAGACGCCGGACGTCCGGTATGGCATCACCTCTCCCTTGTGGGACTTCGTCTTCCGGACCTATCCGCGCGACCGGTACCAGGGCCTCTCCGTGTCGGAGCTGGAGTCCGGAATCCGCTGAAGCTCGTCCTCGCCGTCCCGCTCCTCGCCGCCTGCGCTACGGCCAGTGCGCCGGTGCGCCTGCGCTCCGAAGATCCGGCGAGCGATCGCGAAACCGAGGCGGCCGCGCGCTTCGCCGACAAGGGTTGCCGGCCGCCGCTCGCCGCTTTCTACCCGGGCCTCGGACATCTCAGCTGCGGCCGGCCTTCCGAGGGCAAAGCGCTGGTCTCCGCCGGTACCGTGGAACTGGCCGGCGCTCTCGCCGGCGCCATCGGTCGCGGTCCCGGCAGCGCCGCCGCGCAGCTTCCGCTGCTCGCATACAGCGATCTCCTAGTCGCCTCGACCTTCGATCTGATCCTCGACTCCCAGCGCGCAGAGCGGCTCGTCTACACGCCGCAGGAAGATCTTCCCGCCCTCTTCGCCGCTCCCTTCGATCCGCACGTGTTGCGCGACCCGCTGGTCTGGGGAGGCATCGCCGGGACGCTCGCTGCGGGCTTGCTCGTGTCTCGCGTGATCGACGGCCCCTTGAACACCGATGGCCTCGGGCAGGAACCGGTCATCTTCGGCGCGCGAATGCACGACGCGGTCGGCTATCCGCTGGCCGGCGCGCTGGGAACGGCGCTCTTCGTCCAGGTCGCCGCCGCCGAGGAGATGGCGTTCCGCGGCGTCCTGCAATCGGGCTGGGCGCGCACTTCCGGCGAGACGGCGGGCTGGGTGTACGCGTCCCTTTCTTTTGGCCTCGTTCACGCGAGCAATCTGCCCTTCATCGAGCGCGGCGCCCGGCTCAAGTACCTCTACGCGGGCGTGCCCTTCATCACCCTGCTCGGGAGCTATCTGGGACTCGCCTATCGATACGGCGGATATCGGCTGTCGAAGCCCGTCGCCGTGCACTTCTGGTACGACTTCCTGGTCGAGGCGATCGGATTCGCCGGCGACCCGAAGCACTCGCCGCTCTCGGCGGGGATCGGGCTGCGGTTTTGACGGAGGAGCGGGCTTCGCCCGCGACGGGTGGAGGCCGAAGGCCGGAGCATCCGGACGGTCACTGCGCTTCGAAGACGACCCGCCCACCGACTACCGTGAGCACGGGCTTCGCGTCGAGCAGCTTCGCTTCCGGCGTCTTGAAAAGGTCGCGGTCCCACACCACCAGATCGGCGAGCTTTCCCACTTCCAGCGTCCCTTTGTCGTTCTCCTGGAACTCCGCGTAAGCGCTCCCGGTCGTGTAGAGGCGAATGGCGTCGGCCAGGGTCAGCTTCTCGGACGGGATCCACCCGCCGGCGGGGCCGAAGGGCGCCTCGCGGCTCTGCCTCGTCACCGCGCTGTAGAGGCCTTCGATGGGCGCGAGCGGCTCGACCGCGAAGTCGGTGCCGAAGGCGATCCGCGCTCCCGCTTCGAGGAGCTTGCGCCAGGCGTAGGCGCCCGCCGCCGCGCGCTTCGGCCCGATCCGGTCTTCCGCCCAGCGCAGGTCGCTGGTCGCGTGCGTCGGTTGCATCGAGGCGACGACTCCGAGCTCGGCGAAGCGCGCGATGTCCGAAGGAGCGAGGACCTGGGCATGCTCGATGCGATGTCGCGCTCCGCGCCGGTCCGTCGCGCGGGCCGCCTTCTCGAAAGCGTCGAGCACTTCCCGATTCGCCGCGTCTCCGATGGCGTGTACCGCCACCTGCAGCCCTGCGCGATCGGCGGCGAGTACCAGCGCTTCGAGCTCCGGGACGGGGATGCGGCGGATGCCGCGCGTGCGTGAATCGTCGGCATACGGCTCGAGCATCCAGGCAGTGCGCGACCCGAGGGTCCCGTCGGCGTAGGCCTTGAGGAGCCCGCGGCGGAGCCAGTAGTCGCCGAACGGCGCTTCCTCGCCGAGGCCCTTGAAACGCCCGATCTCCTCCTCCGTCAGCTCCACCCAGCCGTACACGCGCAAGGTCAGCCGTTCTTCGCGGCGCAGATCGGTGTAGACGGCGAAGTCCTCGGCGGGCGCATCGGTCTGCACGCTGGTGACGCCCGTGCGAGCCGCCAGCCGGAGCGCGGCGAGGATGCCGCGGCGGCGCTTGTCCGGGCTGGGCGGCGGCACCTTCGCCGCCACCAGCTCCGTCGCGCGCTCTTCGAAGATTCCGGTCGGCTCTCCCCGGGCGTCGCGCACGATGCGCCCTCCAGAAGGGTCCTGCGTTCGCGCATCCACGCCGGCGATCTGCAAGGCCCGGGAGCTCGCCCATCCCGTGTGCCCGTCTACGCGGCGCAGATACACCGGATGATCGCCCCCGGCCCGATCGAGAGTTTCCTTCGTCGGCCAGCCGCCCGGCCCCAGCTCGCGAGAGGGAAGACGCGTCTGGTCCCAGCCGCGTCCGGTGATCCATTCGCCAGGCGCCGCGCTCTTCGCGCCCTCGGCGACGCGCCGCTCGATCTCCGCGAGCGAGGTGGATCCGCGCAGGTCCACCTCGAGGAGCCCGAGGCCGCCCGCTCCGAGATGGCAATGGGCATCGTTCATTCCTGGCGTGGCGAGGCGCCCGCGGAGATCGACGACGCGGGTGCGCGGGCCCACCAGTGCCTCCGCGTCGGCATCGAGGGCGACGACGCGGGCGAGCCGGACGGCCAGTGCGCGGTGTGTCGTCCCGGCGGAGTCGGCGAGGAAGATCGGTCCCCCGCGCAGGAGGAGGTCTGCCTCGAAGGCATCGGCACGCTGCCGCGAGGCGCAGGCGCAGGCGAGCGCCGCGAGGGAAAGCAAAAGGGCGGACGAGCGGGCTTTGCCCGCGACGGGCGGAGGCCGCAGGCCGGAGCATGGGTGGTGCACCCTGCTACAGTACACAGACCGCATGCACATCCGCGACCCCATCCACGGCGCGATCGAGATCAGCGCGGACGAGCGCGCTCTCGTGGACAGCCCGCAGTACCAGCGGCTGCGCAACGTGAAGCAGCTCGGGTTCGCCGATCTCGCCTTTCCCGGCGCGACACACACCCGCTACGCCCACGGCCTCGGCGCGATGGCGGTGGCGACGCGGGTCTTCGATGCGCTCGCGCCGAAGCTCGACCTGCCCGATCGCGATCGCGACCGCCTGCGGCAGGCGCTGCGGCTCTCGGTGCTCTTCCACGATCTCGGCCACGCCCCGCTCTCCCACGCTACCGAGCGGATCATGCCGCCCGCCGCGGACCTCCGCATCCCCGACTGGACGCAGCCGCTGAAGCGCAGAACGCCGGGGCGGCGCGCGAACCATGAGGACTACACGCTCAAGCTCATCCTCGACTCGGGGCTCGCCGCGGAGATTTCCGCGCGCATGGGACCGCGCGGCATCGAGCCTTCCCACATCGCCGCGCTCATCAGCGGGCAGAAGCCGCCGGGCGGGAACCCTTTCACGGTCGGCGATCGCGATCTGCTGCCGCTCCTACGGCAGATCGTTAGCGGCGAGCTGGACGCCGATCGGATGGACTACCTGCAGCGCGACTCCTTCTTCACCGGGGTGAACTACGGGAAGTTCGACCTCGACTGGATCGTGCAGAACCTGGAGACCGTCGAGCGCGCCGGCCGCGTGCACCTGGCGTTGCAGCACCGCGCCGTCTTCGCCTTCGAGGACTTCCTGCTCTCGCGCTACCACATGTTCCTCTCGGTCTACTTCCACTACGCCTCGGTCGGCTACGAGCAGCTTCTGCAGCGTTACTGCGATACCAGCGGCGGGGAGTACGAGCTGCCCGCGGACGTCGACGAGTACCTCGAGCACGACGACGTGACCCTGACCGCCGCGCTGCGGGCGAGCAAGAATCCATGGGCGATGCGCATCGTGCGCCGCCAGGGCTACCGGCTGCTCCTCGAACGGGGGCCATTCCTCGATCCGCGCGGCGCGCCCGATCTGGAAGAGGGGCTCTCGCTGCTCGCCTCGTCGGGAATCGACGGTTTCATCACGCTCTCGCGGGGCATCCTCGCCACCTACGGACGCGACGCGCCCCTCTGGGTGCGAACGCCGCGAGGCGAAGTGCCGATCGCCGAGTACACGCCGCTCTACGAGCGCTACGCGGAGCCGGCGATGCTTTCGCGCCTCTACGTTCCGCCGGAACGATTCGACGAGGCGCGCAGGCTGGTCGATTCCTGATCAGGAATTCGGGGCCCGGCGCACCGCCAGGATCACCGCGGCGCTGCCTTCGAAGGGAACCGCCCGGGCAACCACCGCGACGAGGATGTCGGGACCCGTCGCACTTCGCAGCCGGAGCTGGTGCTCGGAAGGAGGCTGGCCGCCGCGCACCGAGACGAGGCGCGCGACCTCGACACGATCGACCGCCGCGAAAAGATCGGCGAGGGCCGCCCCGGAAAGCTGTGCGGGGTCCGATGCGCCCGCGAGCAGCGCAAAGGCGGGATTGGCGTAGAGGATCCGTCCGTTGCGGATGAGACCGAGACCCTCGGGGGCCTCGTCTACCAGCAGCTGCAAGCGGGAGTCCGTAACGCGCTGGTCCTCGGCAGCCTTCCGCCGGTCGGTCGTGTCGCGTACCACGCTGAGCAAGAGCCGTTCGCCGCCCACCTCGATGGTCGTGGAGCTGACCTCCACCGGAAAGATGCCGCCGTCGCGGCGGCGGTGACGGGTCTCGAAGAAGATTCCGTCGTGCTGGGCCCGCTCGATCTGGCGCTCCACCTCGGTCAGGGTGGTCGGATCGCGCAGGTCGCTGACCTTGAGCTGCACCAGCTCTTCGCGCGGATATCCATAGGCCCGCATCGCGGCGCGGTTGGCGTCGACGATCCTGCCGTCCCAGGTGAGCATGAGGACGATGTCGCGCGAGTGATCGAACAGCGCGCGGCAGCGCGCCTCCAGCGCCTCGAGCTTGCGGCGGTCGCTGATGTCGCGCACGACGACCATGTGCGCGTCGATCCCCTCGAAGGAGAGCGGGGAGCTGAGCGTCTCGACGTCGAAGGTCGATCCGTCCTTGCGGCGGTGCCTCATGCCCGGTCGCGCCATCTTCCGCGCGCCCTTGAAGACGCCCGCGCGCGAAGGCTCGTAGATGAGACCGAGCTGGCCCGCGTCCTCCGGAGGGTGGAGCTGCCGGGCGTCCATCTTCTCGAGCTCCTCGCGCGAGTACCCGTACTCGAGGAGGAAGGCCTCGTTGGCCGCGACGATGCGCAGCGTCTTCAGGTCGTAGACGAAGATCGGCTGCGGATTCGTCTCGAACAGATGGCGGAACCCGTCCTCGGTGCCCATCGGGAGGTCGGACATAGCAAAACCGCCGTCCGTGCGCATGGCCGACGGTCCCGCGCGGCCGCGCCGCCTCTGATAGACTTCGTCGCGATGGATCGCCTCCAGGCGCGGGTCGCGAAACTCGGGAGAATCCTCGAGGTGGCGAAGGCTCTCGTCGCCGAGCGCGATCTCGATCGGCTGCTCAAGCTCATCGTTCAGGCGGCCGCCCGCGTGGTCGAGGCCGATCGCTGCTCCCTCTTCCTCGTCGACAAGGCGAAAGGCGAGCTGTGGAGCAAGATCGCCCAGGGCGTCGGCACGCGCGAGATCCGCTTCCCGATGGGAAGGGGGATCGCAGGAACCGTCGCCGAGACGAACACTCCCATCAACATCGCCGACGCCTACGACGATCCGCGCTTCAACCCCGATGTCGACAAGGAAACCGGCTACCGCACCAAGAGCATTCTCTGCGTGCCGATGCGCTCCCTCGAGGGAGAAGTGGTCGGCGTCCTGCAGGCGCTCAACAAGATCCTCGGCGGCACCTTCACCGAAGAGGACGAGGAGCTCCTCTCCGCGCTCGGCGGCCAGGCCGCGGTGGCGGTCAACAACGCGCTCGTCAACCAGGAGATCGCGCAGCTCTTCGAAGGATTCGTCCGCGCCAGCGTCGTGGCCATCGAGTCGCGCGACCCGACCACCGCCGGCCATTCGGACCGCGTCGCCCGGCTTTCCGTCGGGCTCGCCGACGTCCTCCCCAGCGCCGGCCACACCGCCGGGCGGTGGAAGGATTTCCGCCTCGGCAACGACGAGCGGCAGGAGTTGCGGTACGCGGCGCTCTTGCACGACTTCGGCAAGGTGGGAGTGCGCGAGAACGTCCTCGTGAAGGCGAACAAGCTCGAGCCGGGCGAGCTCGAGACCTTGCGAGCGCGCTTCGAGATGGTGCTCGCCCATGCCGAGATCGAGGCGGAGAAGCGCAAGGTCCAGCGCCTCGTGCAACATCCGCGCGAGGCGCCGCGGATCATCGCGGAGGAGGACGCCCGGCTCGCGGACCGGCGCCGTGAGCTGGACGGGATGTTCCAGTTCATCCTGGGCTGCAACCTCCCGACCGTCATGGAGGAGGGCACCTTCGACCGGCTCTTCGAGATCGGAAACGTCCAGTACACGAGCCCCGTGACGCAAAAGGTGCAGCCCTTCCTCACCGAGGGAGAGATCCTCAAGCTCTCCGTGCGCAAGGGATCGCTCACCGAGCTCGAGCGCCGGGAGATCGAATCCCACGTCACCCACACCTACCGCTTCCTCCAGCAGATTCCCTGGACGCGCGCGCTGCGGCGCGTTCCCGACATCGCTTACGGACACCACGAGAAGCTGGGAGGCGGCGGTTATCCGCGCTCGCTGACCGATCCGGACATCTCGCTTCCCACGCGGATGATGACCATCAGCGACATCTACGACGCGCTCACCGCCAGCGACCGGCCTTACAAGAAGGCGGTCCCCAAGGAGAAGGCGTACGAGATTCTCGAGGACGAGGCCAAGCGGGGCGACGTCGACTCGGATCTCCTCGGCGTCTTCATCGAGGCCGACATCCCCGCCCGCTTGAAGTCGGAAGAGGATTAGCGCGCCGCCGTCTTGCGCGCCTTCTCGAACTCGTCCCCCGGTTTCCACTGTGGAAGCGAGGTCGCGTTGGCGATCCGCAGGCCGACGAGCAGATCGAGCTGCGCGTCTTCCACCGCGCCTGCGAGGTCCCAGTCTCCGTGGTACTCGTCGGTCACCTGGTGGTAGTCGGTGCGCTCGAACGCTTCGTGCTGCGCGGCGCCCCAGCCCGGAGGGCGGCCCAGGTAGTTCGGGCCGCCGCGGATGGCGACGACCGGAACTCCGATGCGCGCCAGCTCGAACTGATCGGATCGGTAGAAGGCGCCGCGATCGGGGAACGGATCCCCGTGCACCTCGCGTCCCTGCTCGGACGCGACCTGCTTCACGACCGCGTCGAGAGTGGACTTGCCGAGGCCGAGCATCCCTAGATCCGCCGTGCGCCCCCACTTGTTGACGCTGTCGATGTTGATGTCGGCGGCGATCCTGCCGGGACGGACGGTCGGGTGCTGCGCGAACCAGCGCGATCCGAGGAGGCCTTGCTCCTCGGCCGTGACGAAGACGAAGAGCATCGAGCGCCGCGGCGCCGCTTCCGTCGCCGCGCGAGCGATGGCGAGGATCGAGGCGCACCCCGAGGCATTGTCGAGGGCGCCGTTGTAGATGCCGTCGTTCGTGCCGGGAGCCGGATCCCGCCGTCCGAGGTGATCCCAGTGCGCCGTGTACATGACCACCTCGTCACGCAGCTTCGGGTCCGTCCCCTGCACCTTGCCGACGACGTTGGCGCTCATGGTCGTCGATCGTTCGATGGGCATTTCGAGCGAGGTGCGCACCGGCATCGCCACTGGCCGGAAGCTCTTGCTCTCCGCCTGCGTGCGGAGCGCGTCGAGATCCTGGCCGCCGAGGCGCAGAAGCTTTCGCGCGCCGTCCTCGGTGACCCAGCCCTGGAACTGCAGGCGCGGCTCGTCCTTGGGAGGCAGATCGATGCGCACGCCGTCCGCGGAGGCGGACAAGACCTGCCAGGGATATCCGGCGGAGGCGGTGGTGTGGATGATGAGCGCGCCGGCAGCGCCGTGTGCCGCGGCGGTCAGGTACTTGTAGTCCCAGCGCCCGTACCAGAGGCGCACGCCCGGGCCGGCGAACGGCGGGTTGAAGTTCATGAGCACGACGATCTTCCCGCGCACGTCGACGTTCTTGTAGTCGTCCCAGCCGTACTCGGGCGCGACGATGCCGTACCCGGCGAAGACGAGCCCGGTGTCCCGCACGCTGGCGACCGCGAGGTGGGCGTCGGGATCGATGCGCAGATCGGACTTCACGCCTTGTCCGATGGAAAGCGACAGGTCGCCGCTCGGCCCGCGGAAGACCATTTCGCGGGGCAGGCGCCCGTGCAATTCCACGAGCGGCACGGGCTGGAACCAGGAGGGGCTGCCGTCTTGCGCGGTCGCGCCCGGGGAGAGGCCCATCGATTCCATCTCGGCCGCGATGTACTTCACGGCCAGGTCCGCGCCGTGGGTACCGGGCTTGCGGCCTTCGAGCAGGTCGTCGGCGAGGAAGCGGATGTGGCCGGAGATCTCCGCGGCAGTGATGTGCGCGGCGGCGGTCCGTTCGGTGGCCGAACCATGGGCGGGCGCCGCGGCGAAGAGCGCGAGGAGCAGGATGGGCATGCCTCATCCTAGCCGAAGCCCGGCTCGGGACCGGTCGCGACGGGCGTCTCTGGCCGGCTGCTCCAGTCGGAGAACGATCCGACGTAGAGGCGGCCGGGCGGAAGGCCCGCGAGATCGAGAGCGAGCAAGGTGTGGCAGGCGGTGACGCCGCTGCCGCAGGAAGCGATCACCTCCTGCTGCCCTGCGCCGAGCCTCTCGTAAAGCGCGCGCAGTTCCGGAGGCGGCAGGAAGCGGCCGTCGCGCAGGTTCCCGGCGACGGGAGCGTTGACCGCACCCGGGATGTGGCCGGCGCGGGGATCGACGGGTTCCACCTCGCCGCGGTATCGCTCGGGCGCCCGGGCATCGGTCAGGATCGGGCCGCGCTCGCCCTTCTTGCGCCGCGAGATCGCTTCGACTTCGGTGCGCTCGGCCAGCCGACGGCGATCGAGGACGAGCAGGGGCGGATCGACCGGCGAGATGCGTGGCTCGTCGGTCGTCACGGGGAGGCCGGCGGCCTTCCAGGCCTGGAAACCGCCGTCGAGCACCGAGGCACGCTCGTGTCCGTGTACGCGGAGAAGGAACCAGAAGCGGGCCGCGATCGAACCGCCGGCGTCGTCGTACGCGACGACGTGGGTCTCCGGCCCGACTCCGATGCTTCCGAGGAAGCGCGCGAAGTCTTCGGTCGCGGGGAACGGATGGCGCCCCGGTCCACCGGGACGCGAGAGGTCGCGATCGAGGTCGACGTAGACCGCGCCCGGAATGTGTCCTTCCCGATACTTCTCCCAGCCCGAAGGACCCGTGAGAGACCAGCGCACATCGGCGATCCGGAGGTGGGGTCCCGCATCTGCGACGAAACGTGTGTCCACGAGCGGGTGGGTGTGCGACACGGGAATCTACCTCCTCGCCAAGGCGCATTGACTCCTACCCTATCTGCCGGGCGAATGAAGGCTATGCAAAATTACGGCTGGGGGAACCCCCACCCCAGGATGGTAAAGTGCCAGCTCTTCGAGGGGGCCTCATGGCGGACGTAGAACGGCTACTGGTAGTCGACGACGAGGGTCCAATCCTGCACGCGTTGCAGAGGACCTTCGAGGCCGCCGGCTATGAAGTGACCGCCTGCCTCGATCCCGCGCAGGCGCTCACCGCGATGGAGCAGCGGGAGTTCCAGGTCATCTCTGCCGACTACATGATGCCGGGGATGACCGGGGCGGACTTCCTCGCCCGCGCCCGGGCCATGCAGCCCGCGACCATCCGCATCCTCATCACCGCCGCGCACGACTTCAGCGCCGCGGTGGACGCGATCAACAACGGCGAGATCTTCCGCATCCTCTCCAAGCCGTGGAACCGGCTCGAGCTGCTCGGCACCGTCCGGCAGGCCTTCGACACCTACGCGCTCCGGGAGAAGAACCGACAGCTCACCGAGCTCGTGCAGAAGCAGAACGGCGAGCTGGCCGAGCTGAACCGCGGCCTCGAGTGCCTCGTGCAGGAGCGCACCACCAACCTGCTCGACGGCATGGTCGCGGTCCTCGACTACCGCGATACCGAGACCCAGTGGCACTCCCGCCGCGTAGCCCGCTTCACCCGGCGCATCGCCGAGGAGCTCGGCATGAAGGACGAGCAGCAGCTCGATACCATCGAGCGCGGCTCGCTGCTCCACGACATCGGGAAGATCGGCGTGCGCGACGCCGTGCTGCTCAAGCCGGGGCCGCTCGACGCCTCGGAGTGGAGCGAGATGCGCGAGCACCCGCGGCTCGGCTGGGCGCTCCTCCAGCGCATCGAGTTCCTCCGCGAGGCGAGCGAGATCGTGCTCCAGCATCAGGAGCGCTTCGACGGCAAGGGGTATCCGTCCGGGCTGAAGGGCGAGCAGATCGTGATCGGCGCCCGGCTCTTCGCCGTCGCGGATACCTACGACGCGATCACCTCCGATCGGCCCTACCGGCGCGCCGCTCCGCACGACGCGGCGGTCGCCGAGATCCGGCGCGTCGGCGGGACGCAGCTCGATCCCACGGCGGTGGAGGCGTTCTGCCGCGTGCCCGAGTCGGAGTGGATGAGGATCCGCGCCGAGGTGGAACAGATCTCCTTGCTCGAGGCGCAGTGGGGCTGGACGCCGCCCAAGCGCATCTTCGACGTGGTGCGCGACGCGGCGGCCAAGCAGCGCACCGGCGTTCGCGAGGCAGTCGCCGCGAAGTAGCGGCGCGGGCCAAGGCCGCCTTCAGGCCGGCGCGATCAGGAACCAGGCCTTCAGGTATTCCGTCTCCGGAACGCCGACCAGCGAAGGATGGTCGCGCGCGGCTCCCCGGCGTTCGAGGAGCTGGAGCGGCCGCTTCGCTTCGCGCGCCGCCCACTCGATCACCTCGCCGAAGATCTGCGGCGTCACCTTCCCGGAGCAGGAGCAGGTGACGAGCAGCCCGCCGGGAGCGAGGAGCCGCACCCCGCGGTAGTTGATCTCCCGGTAGGCGCGGAGCGCTCCTTCGAGGCCTTCGCGGCGCTTCGCGAAGGCAGGCGGGTCCAGCACCACGACGTCGAAGCGCCGTCCCTCCCGCTCGAGGGCGCGGAGCTGCTCGATGGCGTTCTGGGCGCGCGCCTCGAGGTTCTGGATGCCGTTGCGGCGCGCATTCTCGCGGGTGCGAGCGACCGCGGCCGGGTCCTGGTCGAGGGCGAGGACGGTCTTCGCCTTGCGCGCGAGCTGCAGGGCGAAGCCGCCGTGGTAGCAAAAGGCGTCGAGTGCATCGCCGCGGGACAGTTCCCCCGCCCGCAAGTGGTTCTCGCGTTGATCGAGATAGCCGCCCGTCTTGTGATCGGCGAGCAGGTCCACCTCCAGCTCGAGATCGCCTTCGTGGTAGCGCGCCACGACCGGGGCGGATCCTTGCAAGAGCCCGACGCGCCGGGGCAGCCCCTCGAAGTCGCGGGAGCTGCCGTCGTCGCGCGCCACCACGGCCCGGGCGCCGGACACCTCCGCCAGGATTCCCGCGAGGGGCTCCTTGCGAACCTCGGCCCATTCGGCGAGGTGCTGGACCGCGGCGCTTCCGCCGTAGAGGTCGACGAAGTAACCGGGCAACAGGTCCGCCTCGCCATGAACCATGCGGAAAGCGTCGGCCCTGGGGAAGAGTGCCCTGCGCCGTGCGAGTGCCTGCTCGAGCCGGCCGCGGAGGAAGGCGGCATCCAGGGGGACGTCCGCCCGGCTGAGCAGGCGGACGGCGATGGGCGAGCCCCGCGCCCAGAAGCCTCGACCCAACAAATTGCGGCGCGCATCGACGGCGCGGACCTCGGCGCCGGCCTCTGGACCATCGCCCGGCGTCTCCACGTCGGAACGGAAGATCCAAGGATGCCCGCCCCGGGCCCGGGCGGCCCCCCGAGGCCCCAGCACTACCTCGGGCACACCGCCGTCCATGTGCGCACTCTCGCACACACTTTCATGCGAGGCGGAAGGGGGTCGCTCGCGTTAAGCTGCCAGGCTGTGATTCCCGCCGACGTTTCCGCCCCTTTGAAGGCTCTTCCCCGCGAAATTCCCGCCGAAGAGGCGCAGCCTCTGACGCCCCAGGAGGCCCTCCGCCTCGCCCGGTCGCTGGAGGCGAACGTCGCCCGCGCCCTGCGCGGCAAGGCCGAGGTCATCGAGCTTGCGCTGGCCGCCCTCGGCGCCAACGGACACCTGCTCCTCGAGGACGTTCCCGGCGTCGGCAAGACCACGCTGGCGCACGCGCTAGCGCGGTCGCTCGACCTGTCCTTCGCGCGCATCCAGTTCACGAGCGACCTGCTCCCCGGCGACATCACCGGCGTCTCCGTCTACGAGCAGCGCAGCGGGCAGTTCGTCTTCAAGTCGGGTCCGCTCTTCGCGAACCTCGTGCTCGCCGACGAGATCAACCGCACCACCCCGCGCACCCAGAGCTGTCTGCTCGAGGCGATGGCCGAGCGGCAGGTGACGGTGGACGGCACGCCGCGCGCCTTGCCCTCGCCTTTCCTCGTCCTCGCGACGCAGAACCCGCACGAGCATTCGGGAACGTATCCTTTGCCCGAGTCTCAGCTCGACCGGTTCTTGTTGCGCCTCTCGGTGGGATATCCCGAGGCGGGCGTCGAGCGCGAATTGCTCCTCGGCGGCGGCACCGAGGAAGAGCTGCACGATCTCCGCCCGGTCGCCACGGCCGGCGATCTCCGCCGCCTGCAAGCAGCCGTTTCCGAGGTGCGGGTCGCCGACGAGGTCGCCGATTACGTCCTCGCCATCGTCGCCGCTACGCGCAGCTCGCGATTCCTCTCGCTGGGCGTTTCGCCCCGCGGAGCGCTTTCGCTCATGCGCGCCGCGCAGGCGCGCGCGCTCCTGCGCGGCAGGGACTATCTCGAGCCGGACGACGTGAAGGCGCTGTGCATTCCCTGCCTCGCGCACCGCGTGGTGCTGGCGGGTCACGGAGGCATCCGGCCGGGTCTCGAGCGCGAGGCCACCGAGCGCGCCATCCGCGAGATCGCCGAGCAGGTACCGGTTCCGGTGTGATCCCGGCAGCGCAAAGCGCCGTCGCAGATCCGAAGGCTCGGCCGAAGGCGAAAACCAGGACTCCTTCCTGGCGTCGCCGGCTCGGCTTCACCCGTATCGGACGCTGGTACGTCGGCTTCACCATCGGCGTCGGCCTCGCCGCGGTGAACACGGGCAACAACCTGCTCTTCCTCGTCCTCGGCCTGCTCCTTTCCAGCATCATCGTCTCCGGCATCCTCGCCGAGAGCTCCATCAAGGGCGTCGAGGTGCAGCGGCGGCTCCCGGACATGGCCATCGCCGGGACGCCGGCGCTCGTCGGCTTCGCGGTGAAGAACCGGAAGGCGCGCTCTCCCTCCTTCTCGCTCGAGGTCCGGGAGCGCGGCGGGGACGTTTCCGGGAACACCTTCCTCGTCCTCTTGCCGCCGTCCGCAACCGAGGAGGCGACGTATCGCTTCACGCCCACGCGCAGGGGGTTGCACCGTCTCGAGCAGATCGAGATCGTCACCCGCGCCCCTTTCGGGCTGTTCGAGAAGTCGAAGCCGATGGACGCGTCTTCGGAGCTGATCGTCTTTCCGCAGAAGGTGGCGCCTCCGGATCTGCACAGCGACCGGTTGATGCGGCAGGGCGACGAGGGGACGAGCAGGATCGGCGTGGGGCAGGAGGTGCATTCGCTCCGGGATCACCGCCCCGGCGAGGACGTACGCGCCATCCACTGGCGCACCTCCGCCCGCATCGGCCGCCTCATCGGTATCGACCGCGAGCAGGAGCGCCGCCGCCGGATCTGCGTGGTGCTCGACCAGCGCGGGCTTTCGGGCGATTCGCTGGAGCGCGCCGTCGAGGACGCCGCCGCGCTCTTCGAGCGCGAGCTGGATCAGGGCGGCGACGTCGGGCTGGCCATTTCCGGCGAGACCCTTCCCGCGGCGAGCGGACCGGGGCATCGCGCCGCCGGGCTTACCCTGCTTGCGCTGCTCGAGGTGCGCGAGGGGATGTCGGCCCCGATTCCGGATCCCTACGCCTCCTCTCTTTACGTTTCGGGTCGAAGGTGATCGACGTCCTTCGCCTCCGCCGTCTGAGCCTCGCGAGCGCCCAGCAGTGGGCCAGCTCGCTGGCAGCGGCATGCGCGTTCTGCGCCGTCGCGGCGGGCGGCGAACTGGCGCTTCCCATCGCCATCGCCTTTCCGCTCGCCCTCGGATTCTCGGTGGCGTTCGGCGACCGCGTGGCAGGCAAGTACCAGTGGGCGTGGACCGCGGCGCTCGTCCTGGCGGTCGTGATCGAGTTGGTCCTCGTCGTCCTCGGACGCGAGGACCCGGTCCTCGCCGCCGCGCAGTTCTCGGTGCTCTTGTGCATGCACCGTCTGTGGCACCGTCGGAACGAGCGCGACGAGTATCTCCTGCTCCTCTTGTCGCTCCTCATGGTGTGCGCGGGCGCGGCGCTCTCCGCCGAGCTTCTCTTCGGCGTCAGCTTCGTCGCCTACGCGATCTGCGCCACCTGGGCCCTGGCGCTCACGCACCTGCGCTTCGAGGTCGAGCGGCGCTCCGAAGCGCCGCGCCGGAACGTCCTCGCCCCGTCGCTCCTCGCGAGGCTCGCCGCGCTGGCGGTGCTCGGTCTCGCCGGCACCACGCTTCTCTTCGTCGGCTTTCCGAGAATGGCGTTCGGAGGCCTGCGCCGTCATCCCGCGGCCTCCCGTGCCGTCGCCGGGCTGAGCGATCAGATCACGCTCTCGGGACACGGCACCATTGCCGACGACCCGCGCGTCGTGCTGCGGGTCCAGGCGGCGAAGGACGAGGACGGGATGAAGCTCGTCGGCATGCACTGGCGTGCCCGCTCGTTCGACGTCTGGACCGGCAACGGGTGGCGCTCGCGCAGCGATCTCGGGCGGCGGCGGGTGCTCTCCGAGGCTCCTCCGATGCGCAGGGATCCCGACTGGCGCGCCAAGCGCGCCGACGTCCAGTCCTTCGAGGTGGAAGCCGTGGCCGGGTTCTCCGACGGGGTCATTCTCACCCCCGAAGGCTGGCCCGTCTCCGCGTTCTTTCCCCACGGGTTCGGCGGCCGCGCGCCCCGGGTCTTCCGCACGCCGAGCGGCGACTTCCTCTATACGCCACTGCAGGCCTCGGACGTCCGCTACGTCGTCAACGTCGATCGCACGATGGCCAACCACGCCGAACTTCGCGGACGCGGTCGCGACTACCCTCCCGAGGTCGCCGTCGACCTCGTCGTTCCCCCCAACCTCGACCCACGGGTCCAGGCGCTCTCGAGCAGGCTCACCGCACGCAAGGATCCGGTCGACGCCGCGGCCTCCGTGGAGACCTGGCTCTCCAACGCCCTGGCTTACTCGCGCGACCTGAGCGGCGAGTCGCAGGATCCCATCGGGAACTTCCTCTTCCGCACCAAGAAGGGACATTGCGAGCTCTTTTCCAGCGCGATGGTCATCCTCCTGCGGGCCGCGGGCATCCCGGCGCGCAACGTTACCGGGTACTACGGCGGCACCGAGACCGACAGCGGTTATGTGGCGATTCGCGCGGGTGACGCCCATTCCTGGGTCGAGGTCTATTTTCCCGGCGCGGGCTTCGTGCCCTTCGATCCCACTCCTTCCGCGGGCCGTGGAGCGCGCACCGAGGGACTGTGGCCCAGGGCGGTGCTCGCCTGGGACTCGCTGGCCCAGCGCTGGAGCCGATTCGTCATCGACTACGACCTGGTCGCGCAATCGCGCGTCCTGAGCAGCGTCGGCAAGGGCCTCTCGCGCATCGGCGACCGGCTCCGCGGCAAGCAAGGCGCCGCGACCGCGTTTCAGTGGGCGTTGCCCGCCGGGATCGCCGCGGTCCTGCTCGCCGCGGGCGCCTTCTACGCGGCACGCCGCAAGCGACGCGCCGGCACTCACGGCCGCACGCTCTCCGGCGACGAGGCGCGTGCACGAAGCCTCTGGCTCGCGGCCCGCCACCGCCTGGAAAGGTCGCACGTTGCGGTCGCGCCTTCCGCCGGCGTTCGCGAGGCGGTGGAGCGGATCGCTCTCCACGTTCCCAGGGCCAGGGGGCCGGTCGAGAAGATTGCCGAGGCCGTTCTCGCCGCGCGCTGGGGCGGGCGCCCGCTCGAGCGTCGCGAGGCGCGGGCGCTGCTCGAAAGCCTCGACGCCGCGCTCCGGTAGAAGCGTGCGCCCGCCGCGCTTGCATCCCGCGGTCCCTGGATCCATGAGTTCGCGGTGCCCGAGCTCCCCGAGGTCGAGATCGCGTCGCGGCAGCTGCGCGCCTGGGCGGAAGGAAGGCGCATCGTCGCCGCCCGCGCCGAGCGGACCCGCGTCATCCGCGGGCAGTCGCCGCAGCGCTTCGCGCGCCTCGTGGGCCACGAGCTGCGATCCATCGAGCGCTCCGGCAAGTGGATGCTCCTGCTCTTCGACGGCGACGAGGCATTGCTTTCGCATCTGGGCATGACCGGCAAGTGGATCCGGCGCCGCCGCACTGCCGCGCCTCCCTCGCACGTCCGGGCGACCATCGAACTCGACGATGGATACGCAATCGACTACCGGGATCCGCGCCTCTTCGGCCGGCTCATCCGTGGGACGCCCGACGAGCTCCGCGCCCTGCCGCAGATGGCGGCGCTGGGGCCCGATCCGCTGAGCGGGATCGACCGCGCGCGCCTCGGGAACGTATTGCGCAAGACCCGGCGCTCCTTGAAGGAAGCGCTGATGGACCAGCGCACGCTGGCGGGCCTCGGCAACATCCAGGTCTCCGAATCGCTCCACCGCGCCAAGCTGCATCCGGAGCGCCTCGGCACCTCGGTCGACGACGACGAGGTCCGCCGCCTCGCCGCTGCCATCAAGGAGTCGCTCGACGCAACGCTCCGGGGCGAGGACAGCCCGGAGCCCATCACCTACGTCGAAGAAGGCGGAGAGAACGTCTTCCTCGTCTACGATCGCGCCGGCCAGCCTTGCCGGACTTGCCGTACTCCGATCGAGCGCATCGTGCAGGGAGGCCGCAGCACGTACTTCTGTCCTCGATGCCAGCCCGCCCGGCGCCGGCGGCTGGCAGGGTCGAAAGCGGGCGTGTCCGCGACGCGGTTGGCGGCCGTCCGCCCTCTGCGCATGGGATCGGGCGAGCGCGGGCGCCCACGTTCTGTGGGCGAGCAAGCCGGCAAGCGCAAGCTGCGTGTCGTTCGCGATTCGAGCTGACGACAGAATGGTTTGCCGCTCCTGCGCGCAGTCGCCAAGTTGGACGACGTGCCCGGCGCGGTGGCGGTCCAAGACCCCGAAGAAATGAGCGCTCACCGGCGGGCCCTCGAGGTCCTCCAGCGAGGCGGGATCGATCCGATGGTCGGCGGCGCGTACGCCCTGCGCGCGCACACCGGGATCTGGCGAGATACGAAGGATCTCGACCTCTTCGTGCGCAAGGTCCAGATCCACGAAGCGCTCGCTTTGCTGGCCAAGAATGGCTATCGCACTGAGCTCACCGATCCGCTCTGGATCGGGAAGGCGTTTGCCGGCGACTACTTCGTGGACCTCATCTTTTCCTCGGGCAATGGCGTCGCCACCGTCGACGAGCACTGGCAGAGGCGCGCGCTGCACGCCACGGTGCTCGGGCGGCAGGCACTCATCGTCCCCGCCGAGGAGATGATCTGGCAGAAGGGCTACATCCAGGAGCGCGAGCGCTTCGACGGCGCCGACATCCACCACCTCATCCGCGCCAAGGGCGAAAAGCTCGACTGGCAGCACCTCGTTGCGCGGTTCGGCGACCACTGGCCGGTCCTGCTCGGCCATCTCGTCAGCTTCCGGTTCTCGTTCCCTTCCGACAAGGAGAAGATTCCGGTGTCGGTGATGAAGGATCTGCTCGCCCGTCAGCTCGCCCTCGAGGAGCGGCCCGCGTCCTCCGAGCGCCTTTGCCGGGGGACCTTGCTTTCGCGCCAGCAATACATGAACGAGCTCGAGGAACACGGCTATCTCGACGCGCGCGATCGCGAGGTGGCTGGGTGGACCGGAGACCAGGCCTATCCGGTGAAGCGCCGCGCCGGTCCGGTAAAACGGGACTGAGGAAGAACCATGCGCATCGCAGCCGTTGGCGATCTCCACTGCCGAGCCGACACGCGCAAGAACATCGGTACCGCCCTCGCAGGCGTCGATTCGGAAGCGCAATGCCTGCTTCTCGCCGGCGACCTTACGGACCACGGCACCCCCGAGGAAGCGTCCTGGCTCGCCGAGGAATTGTCCCACTTCAAGGTCACCAAGGTGGCCGTGCTGGGCAATCACGACTACGAATCCGGACAGGAGATGGTGGTCAAACAGAAGCTCGAGGAGGCGGGAATCCGCGTTCTCGACGGCGAGCCGCTGGCCCTCGGCGAAGAGGTGGGAATCGCCGGGATCAAGGGATTCGCCGGCGGATTCGAGCATGCGCAGTTGCAGCGATTCGGAGAGGTTCCACTCAAGGCTTTCGTCGACGCCTGCATCGCCGAGGAACTGAAGCTCGAGAACGCGCTCTTCCAGCTCCGCACGCGCGTCCGCATCGGCTTGCTCCACTACTCCCCGTGCCGGCCGACCCTCGAGGGAGAGCCGCTCGAGATCTTTCCCTTCCTCGGAGCGACGCGTCTGTCGGGGCCCATCGACCAGCTGCGGCCGGCGGCCGTCTTCCATGGCCACGCGCATCGCGGAACCTTGCGAGGCGCTACCCGAGGCGGCGTTCCCGTCTACAACGTCGCGCTTCCCGTCCTGCGACGGCTCGAGAAGCCGATCGGATACCTCGCGCTCGACCTGTAGGGACGGCTCTACTCCACCGGTTCCGGCGAGTCCTCGGTCACCGTGCCTTCCGGAAGAGCCACCTCGGTCCGTTCGGTGGGCTCGGCCGCGATTTCCCGGTACAGGTAGGTCAGGCGGATCTCCCGGCGCCGGGCGAGCACCAGGGCCTCGGTACCGATGCGCAGGAAGGGAACCGAAGTCTTCCCGTAGCGTCCGACCAGCCATTTGAGCATCTGGCTCGCCCAGATGGAAAACATCGGCCGCTTGCGGAACTTCTCCGCGCCGCGCCAGTACGTCGTGTGCGCGTAGAGCCGCGCCGGCTGGATCTCGCCTTCCCGGGCATCCGGAATCTTCAAGACGAGGGCATCGGTGCGTTCCTCGTCGATCTGCATCCACCCCGCGAAGGGTCCCAAAGGCTGCAGGTGCGTCACCACCTCGGACGAATGCTTGCGGTGGAGCAGGTAGAGCCGGCGCTCGCCCGGCAAGGATTCCCGCCTCGCGAGGCGCGAAGGGTCGTCGAGCAGGTCCCGGGGATTTCCCTGCAAGTAGCGTCCCCAGGATGTCACGAGCCCGGGCTCCCGGCCCTGCAGATCGTCGATCAGCGCGCTCACGTCGCGCTCCAGAAGGAAGAGCCAGATCTGCCGGGCCGGCATCCGCGGACGATGGCACAGGCGCCGTCACTCGACCACGACTGAGATTCCGTCGGTTCCTTCCTCGCTCGCGGTAACTTGAAGGTCGTAGGTCCCGCGCCTCAGGAAGCGGCCGTACCAGAGCCCGCCCCGGACGAGTTCTCCGCCGGGAAGTCGCCACTGCACGGAGGAGGCGGTGACGCCCGGCGCCAGGCCCGCAAGGGAGATCGCGCAGCTCGATCCTGCCGGCACGTGCAGGGCGTCGTCGCGAAGGGCGCAGGGGCCATCGACGGCAATCGCCGGGCCCGTTCCGACTCGCAGGGAAACCTCCAGAACCGTACGCGCCGACGGTTGATCGGCCCACGACACGGCAACGTGGCCGGTGTGCGCTCCGCTCGAGAGGCCCGCGGGGTCGACGCGGACGGTGAGCCGCGCCGGGGCCTCGCCGGACGTCTTTGCCAGCTGGATCCACCCCGCGTCGGTCTTCGCGACCCATTGCTTCGAGCCCCCGCCCTCCTGGCGCAGCGTGATCGTCTGTGCGCGAGGCGTCTTCCCCGACGCCGCCGCGAATTCGAGCTTGGCGCGGGACAGGTGCGGAGGCTGAGCCTGGTCTCCACCTCCACCCGTCACTCCGAGCGCATCCAGCGCCTTCGCGACGTCGATTTTCTTGTCCGCGCGGCCCGCCGATTCGAGGAGCGCCTTCTTCACCTGCGCGAGCGTCGCGGCGGGCCGCGCGGACCAGAGCAGGGCGGCCGCGCCGGAAACGTGCGGGGCGGCCATGCTGGTTCCGTCGTAACGCGCGTACTGGCCAGGTGCGGTGGTGGAGAGGATTCCCACTCCCGGCGCCGTGAGCATCGCGCCCCGATTCGAGAAGCTGGCGAGCGTACCGTCCGGATTGAGCGCGCCGATGGAGAGCACATTCGCCAGATTCAGGTTGGCGGGAAAGCTCGGCTTCGCGGCGCCCTCGTTGCCCGCGGCCGCAACGAAAAGGACGCCATGCTTCTCGGCGCGGGCCACGGCCCGCTGGATCACGTCGCTGGTCCCTCCGCCACCCCAACTCGCGTTGATCACGCGGGCGCCGTGATCGACGGCGTAGTCGATCGCTCTTGCGAGATCGTCGCTGCGGCCCCCGGCTGGACCGATCGCGCGCAGCGCCATGATGGAAACCTTCCAGTTGACCCCGACGACTCCGGCCCGGTTGTCGCCGACCGCGCCGATGGTTCCCGAGACGTGCGAGCCGTGCCAGCGCTCCGCGCCGGAAGAAGCGGGCCCGGGCTGCGCATCGTTGTCGACGAAATCCCATCCGTGCACGTCGTCCACGAGACCGTCCCCGTCGTCGTCGCGTCCGTTCGACGACGATTCCTCGGGATTGACCCAGATGTTCGCGGCCAGGTCGGAATGGGTCATCGCGACGCCGTCGTCGATGACGGCGACGGCAATGGCGCGGTCACCCACCGTCGTCGACCACGCGGACTCGACGTCGATGGCCTTGAGCCCCCACAGCTCCTTGTAGCGGGAGTCGTTGGGCGTCTTGCTCGAGGTGTAGATCGCGATCGGCTCGGCGAGCGCAATGCCGGGCTGCGCCGACAGCGAGCGCGCGTACTCGTCCGGCGTTTGCCCGGCGGGAACCGGCACCCGGAGGATCGGATCCGAATCCGCGGGCGCGACGGAAGCGACCTGCACGATGGGCGGGCCGGCATCGTCCCCGCGCTGCGGGGGCGGCAGGGTCGCGCCTGGATCGAGCCGGACGAGCACGGCGTCGGTTGCGTAGACCGGCTGCGACGACGGATCGCCGCAAGCGCTGGTGATCAAGGCGGCCACCGCGGCGGCTCTCAGGGGCGCGGTGCGCAGCCGCTTGTGAGGTCGCCTCGGGTACTCCCGGAGATCCTCCAGGCTCGGGCCGTCGAAGAGCGGATCCTCCGGCGCGAGTCGCTCGAGCGAATGCAGAGCGCCATCGGTGGCGAAAGGCCTTTCGCGGACGTTGCAGGTTTCGTGCATGGACCCTCCCGGCGCGAGAGCGCGCCGCGCGGGCCGGTGCAGATGCCGTGCCGCTGGCTTTACGCTCGAAGCGAGCGTGGCCGGGCGGTGTCAGAATCGGATCCGGGTGCCAGTTCGAGACGTCACCCGGGAGGTCCCGCGGCGTGTCCGCATCCGTCGACTTCCATCGCTGGATCGGCAACGACCTCGAGCTGCGCATCCGGGCACAGCCGGGAGCGAGACAGACGGAGGTGAACGGGCTCCACGGCGAGCTTCTCAAGATTCGCGTGCGCGCGCGAGCGATCGAAGGCGCGGCCAACGAAGCGCTTCTGGAATTCCTGGCAGACGAGTTGCAAGTGCCGCGGGGGCGATGCGAGCTCGTGAGCGGAGAAAAGCACCGCGAGAAGCGGATCCTGGTACGCGAGGCGCCGCGTGCGCACTGCGAGAGCGTCCTCGCGCGGTGGGCCGCTCAGGGGCGGACGAGCTCGTAAGCGCGGGCGAGCGCGGCGTCGAGCTGCGCCGGGTCGCCGCCGCCCGCTTGCGCCATCTCGGGCTTGCCGCCGCCGCGGCCGCCGAGCGTCTTCGACAGCTCCTTCACCAGATCGCCCGCCTTGTACTTCTTGGCGAGGTCCGGAGTGACCGCGACGAGGAGCGTGGCCTTGCCGTCCTTCTCTCCGCCGAGGACCACGATCCCGCTCTTCATCTGATCGCGCAGCTTGTCCGCCAGCTCGCGCAGGTTCTCGGGGTCGCCATTGTCCTGGCGGGAAGCGATGACCTTCACTCCATTGACCTCGCGAATACCGCTCGCGAGCTCGCTGCTCTTCGCCGCCGCGGCCTTCTTCGTCAGATCCGCGAGCTCGCGCTCCAGCTCCTTCACGCGCGCCGCGGTCTGCTCCGTCTTGAGCGCCACGTCCTTGGGCGATGCGCGGAGGATCGCCGCCACCCGGGCAAGCTGCTTCTCCTCGTCGTGCACGGCGGCGACCGCCTCGGGACCGGTGAGCGCGACGATGCGGCGCACGCCGGCCGCGATGGCGCCTTCACTCTGGATCTTGAAGAAGCCGACGTCGCCCGAGCGCGAGACGTGGGTGCCGCCGCAGAGCTCGACGGAAGGGCCGATCTGCAGGACGCGCACGCGGGAGAGCTGCGTGTACTTGTCGCCGAAGAATGCGATGGCCCCCGACTTCATCGCCGATTCCGGATCCATCTCCCTGGTCTCGGCCGGGTAGTTCTCCCAGACGAGCTGGTTGACCCGGGCCTCGATCTGCATCCGCTGCTCTTCGGTGAGGGGCTGATACGAGGTGTAGTCGAAGCGCAAGTGGTCGGGCGCGACCACCGAACCCGCCTGCTTGGCGCCTTCGCCGAGAAGCTCGCGCAGCGCACGATGCAAGAGGTGCGTCGCGCTGTGATTGCGGCGCAGGCCCGCGCGCCTCTCCTTGTCCACGATCAGCTCGAGCTTCTCGCCGACCTCCAGGGCGCCATCGAGCACCTTGACGCGATGGACGATCAGGTGGCCCACCGGCTTCTGCGTATCGAGGACCTGCGCGCGGCCGGCGTTCCCGGTGATGAAACCCTTGTCGCCGAGCTGTCCGCCCGCCTCGCCGTAGAAGGGGCTCTTGTCGAAGAACAGTTCCGCTTCCTGTCCCGCCGCGACCCGGTCGATGCGCTTGCCCGAGACGAGGACCCGCTTGAGCGTGGCCTCGGAAGCGACCTGCTGGTAGCCGAGGAACTCCGACTCGCCGAGCTCTCCGGCGAGCTCCTTGTAGATGTCGCCGACCGCGGTTTCGCCGGAGCCGGCGAACGAGCCGCGCGACCGCTGCTCATCCATCCGCTTTTCGAATCCCGCGCTGTCCACCGTCCAGCCGCTCTCGGCGGCGATGACCTGGGTCAGGTCGAGCGGGAAACCGAAGGTGTCGTAAAGGCGGAAGGCGACGTCTCCCGGGACCTCCTTCGAGGAGTTCGTCTTGCCGATCTCCTCCGCCAGGATGGCGCTGCCGCGATCGAGCGTGCGCAGAAACTGGTCAGTCTCGTGCTGCACCGTTTCCAGGATGCGAACGCGCGAATCGGCGAGCTCCGGGTACACGTCGGACATGGTCTCGATGACCTTGCCGCACACGCTCGCGTAGAGCGTCGGATCGTCGCTCAGCCGCTGGGCGTGGCGGATCGCGCGGCGCAGGATCCGCCGCAGGACGTAGCCCCGGCCTTCGTTCGAAGGGAGCACGCCGTCCGCGATGAGGAAGGCGCCCGCCCGGGCATGATCGGCGACCACGCGCATCGAGGCGGAATCGCCGTGGGCATCGACGGCCTCTTCGGCCGAATACCGCTTCCCGCTGATCCGCGTCGCTTCCTTGATGAGCGGCTGCAGCAGATCCGTATCGTAGTTGGAGGCGACGTTCTGCACGGCGGCTGCGACGCGCTCGAGCCCCGCGCCGGTATCGATGGAAGGCTTCGGCAGCGGCGCGAGCGGGCCCTCGGGCTCCTTGCGCTCGAACTGCATGAAGACGAGGTTCCAGATCTCCATCCAGGAATCGCTGTCCGCGATGGCGTTCAACTCGAAGAACTGGCGTGCGTGGTCGTCGATCTGGGAGACGCTCGCCCCGGCAGGCCCGCGGTAGAGGTGGATCTCGCTGCACGGGCCGCACGGACCGGTCGGACCCATGGCCCAGAAGTTGTCCTTCTCGCCGAGGCGGAAGATCCGCTGCTTGCGGACCCCGGTACCGAGCCACAGTGCCTCCGCCTCGTCGTCGTCGCGGAAGACAGTCACTGCCAGGCGGTCGACCGGGAGACCGAGCGTCCCCGTGACGAGCTCCCACGCCCAGGCGATGGCGTCCTTCTTGAAGTAATCGCCGAAGGAGAAGTTGCCGAGCATCTCGAAGAAGGTGTGGTGTCGGGCCGTGAAGCCGACGTTCTCGAGATCGTTGTGCTTGCCACCCGCGCGGACGCACTTCTGGCTGGAGGCGGCGCGTTTGTAGTCGCGCGTTTCGCGGCCGGTGAAGACGTCCTTGAACTGCACCATTCCCGCGTTGGTGAAGAGCAGCGTCGGATCGTTCTGCGGCACGAGCGGCGAGCTCTTCACGCGGCGGTGGCCGCGCTCCTCGAAGAAGCGCAGGAACGCCTCGCGGATCTCGCCGCCTGCGAACGGCTTTCGGCTCGGGCTCGACATGGGGGCGGGAAGATAAGGAGATCGATGCCCCTTGTCACTCGAGCATCGACCGGGGGCCCGCATGCCTGTCCAGAAGGTGGATCGATGGCGGCGGATGCGAAAATTCGTCCAAAAATCGCCATCTTAGACGGATCGCTAGGCGGAAACTGCGGCGCGCTGCCTGAGGATCAGGGCGTGGAAGAGCTGGGCAAAACCACCCTTCGCCGAGGCATCTGGCCAGCGCGGCGAACCCAGCGGGGGCAATTCGAGCAACAGGAGACGCGACAGCCAGGGAAACCGGCGGCGCACCTCGCTCGCCGGAGCAGCGAACACTTCGCACCTGGCGAGCCGCCGCAGGCGCCAGAGGTCGGTGTAGCTCGCGCAGCGCACCGAGAGGTCGGCCTCGAGAAGCTCGTGCAGCGGGACCTGCTCGACGTCGAGGCCCGCGCCGCGCGCCGCTTCGCGGAGCTGGCGGAAATCGATCGACCATTCCACGTGCCGTCCGGCGCCCGCCCCAGCGACGAGCTCGATCGGAGAGGGCGGGAAATCGCCGCCGAACTCGATGAGCACAGCGGCGGCCGAAGGGGCGAGGATGCGCGCAATTTCGCGGACGACCTCGATCGCTCCGGTGTTCGTGCCGCCTTGGACGGGGAGATCGGCGATGACCTCGTTGGCGAGGAGCAGTCCGTCGAAGCGGCGGACGGGGAGATCCATCGCGTCGGCGCGAATTCCTCGCCAGCGCGGAGGCGCTCCCTGGGCAGCAGCGGCATCGAGCAGCCGCTGCCGCTGCGAGCGAAGGAGTCGCGGCGAGAGATCGAGCGAGATCCACGGCACGCCCGTGAAGGGCCCGGCATCGCCGCGCAGCGCGCATTCCGCGACGTGGCCCGCGCCTCCGCCGATCTCCAGGACACCGTCGCGCCCGGGCCCGATCCGGCGCGCCGCCAGCCCCTGCAGGAGCGCCTCGCCGTAGCGGCGTCCCTTCAGCGCTGGATGTGGGTGGCGGAGCAAGTGCGAGATGGTGCACTCGACTTCGTCGAAGCGGCGCCGCGGCGACAGGCTGTCGAGGCGATGGTGCGCCCGCGTCTCGTCCTCGGGCGCCCCCGCGCCGCGCGTTCGATGGGCGTCGCTCACATCTCACGCCGCCTAGCAGAACGGAGGGATCTCGACGGTGATCGTGCCGGGTCCGGACGAGCCTGCCTGGAAGGTGAACTGCAGCGGCGAAAGCGGGTCGACGGCGGGCCCGTTGACCACCTCGCCGTCGAGGAGGAACACGGATCCGTGGCAGGGACAGTGCAGCCGACCCGTGAGCGGTAGCACGGTGCAGGTGAGGTGGGTGCAGAGCGCGGAGAAGACGAGGAAGCCGCCCTGGGCAGTGACAGGAGGGTCAGGGCGGGTCACGACGATGGGGGAGGGGGCGCCGTCGGGATGACCGACCACCGCTCCGCCCGGAGATTGCAGCGTCCGGTACTTCCGCTCGGCGAGGTCGATGACCACCGATCCGTTTGTTACCGGCGGAAAGACCTTGTCGCCCGCGAAGAGGTTGACGACGACCGATCCCGAGGCGTCGAGGATTGCGGGATAGGTCTGGAGATCGGTAACGGCCGGTCCGCTCAGCACCGTCCCGTCGCCGGCGAAGCGCGAACCGTGGCACGGGCACTCCGCCTGGCGGTCCTTCTCGACCCAGGCGATCTCGCAGTTCGCATGGGGACAGAGCGCGCTCATGGCGAGGATGCCGGATCCCGTGTTCACGATCAGAACCGGATTGGCGACGCATGGGTTGTGGGCGACGATGGCCCCGCCCGCGCGAGCGAGCTCGCGAAAGTCGCTCGTAGAGAGGACGAGCTTCCCGTCCACCGGCGCGCCGACGTTCACGTCGCGGTCAGGCGAGATCCGGCCACACCCCACCAGCGCCCCGACTGCGGGAGCGCAGGCCGCGAGGGCGGCGCCGCGCATGAGTTGCCTGCGCGAGCAACCCTGCCCGGGCATGCCGGTCGGCAAAGCGATCACTGGAAGCTTGTCGTCTGCCATGCGCCTTCTCAGAAGGTGAGGACGAGGAAACCCGCGGCCGTTGCCGCGAGCGTGGTGTAGCCGACGATCTGGTGCGCGACCGCGAAGTTGCGCTGCGCGAGCGTGCCTTCCTTGCCCGCCGTGAGGATGCCGAGCACGATCTGGGTCGCCATTCCCGCGGTGGCGACGATCATCGTCGCCTTGTGCAGGGTGGCGGTGTCGAGCCGGAGAGGCTTCTCGAAAGGGTTGGGAGCGAGGACCGAGAGGATCCCGGTCGCCGCGAAGACTCCCGCGGCGGTGTACGCGACCAGCGTGTGCGGCGTCCTGTAGGTCCCGATGTCCCCGCCGCCCCCGTACTTGTCGATGTAATTGAGCTGCCCGAGGACCACCGTCGCCGTCATGGTGGCGAGAGTGGCGTATCCGCCAATCTGGTGGAGTCGCAGGAGCGTCCTGCGCCGGTTGACCTCGCTCTGGATACGCGCCTGTCTCGCGAGCGCGGCGGCGTCCGGCTTCTTTTCGGGCGCGAGCAGGTTGAAGTCGTCGTCCGGCGGCTTCGTCTTCGGAGGCTCGGTTCCCTGCGACTGCGGCGACGACTGGGCGAGCAGCGCTGCCTCACGGAGCGAAAGGAGGGTCGGGCTCGGGTGGAAGACCGGCGCGACGGCGATGAGGACGGCGAGAGAGATCATCAGTTCCTCTGCGCGCCCTGCGCGATCCATTGCCGGACCACCGCCACCGCCTCCGGGCAGATGGTTCCCGGAGCATCGGCAGGCATTCCCGATCCGTACTGAGGATTTGCAGGGTCCGTGAGCTGGAGCTTGCGGACGAGGAAGCTGCCCTCGGGGCTATCGTCCTCAGGCTTGACGAGGATGAATGTCTGTAGGTGCACGGTGGCGCCGAGGTTCCGGGCGGTGCGGTTGACGAGATTCGTGAACGGGTCGGTCGAGAGATCGAGGCCGCTCGAGCTCGCCGCGCCTCCACTGGAATGGCAATTGATCGCTTTCTCGCCGCTGACCCCGCACGATACGCGGAAAAGGCCCTTGTCGATGCTGGAGAGCTTCGGCTCGAGGGCAGGGCAGGTGCGCGTTCCCTGCAAGCACTGCCCCGCGGAGCAGAAGGCATTCGCTCCGCAATCCGGGTCGATGGCGCAGTCGACCGGTTGCACCGCGGGACCGCACGCTGCCGCGAAAAGCGCCGCGGCGCACGTGACCGCGAGAGCGGCACCTATCCTCGCCCCGGATCCCCCCATGCCCCTCATCACTGGCGCGCCTCGAAAAGGAGGTTGCCCTCGATGGTCATCTTGTCGTCCACCTTGACGAGCAGCAACTCCGGCCGCTCGACCTTGTGGGCATCGAGGCTGACCGGGAAGCTGAACTTCGCGCGGATGCCCGATCCCTCGGGCGTCAGCGTCACGGGGATCGTCTGCCGCTCGCTCTCGCCGTTCAACTCCACGCGCGCGTCGAGCGGAAGCTGCGTCGGTCCCGAGAGCGGAAGCTGCAACGACGGCAGGGTGCCCTTCACCTCCACGTAGGGGTGCGCGGCCTCGTGGGTCGCCTCGCGCATGTGCGAATCGCGGTTGGAGTTCCCGCTGTCGAACGAGGCCACCGGCACGCGCACCTGTACGAGCGTGGGCCCGCCGGACTGGATCTTG
>Ga0209474_10000668_pt1 | contig 36663 bp, 31 predicted proteins | sample GraSoiAngelo_145_FD_185902 | JGI IMG/M metagenome (GOLD analysis project Ga0209474, IMG submission 185902) | Grasslands soil microbial communities from the Angelo Coastal Reserve, California, USA - 14_1009_05_20cm (SPAdes) (version 2) | ecosystem: Environmental > Terrestrial > Soil > Grasslands...
GACGGAAAGGGAAGGCACGCGCGCGGCTGGCTATTTTGGGACGCGGACTGCAAATTCTGTACGCGCATCGCGCGGTGGCTGGCGCCGATCCTGGAGCGGCGCGGAATGGCCTTGGCGCCGCTGCAGGATCGCCGCGTGGCGGAGTTGCTGGGCTTGTCGCACGCAGACTTGATGAAAGAAATGCAATTCCTCATGAGCGATGGAAACCGTTACGGCGGAGCGGACGCGGCCGTCGAGTTGGCCCGCGAAATCTGGTGGGCCGTGCCGCTAGTGTGGTTTTCGAAGATTCCCGGGGCGATGGAGCTCTTGCGCAAAGGCTATCGGTGGATTGCGGCAAGGCGTAAATGCGCGGCGGCGCAGTGCCCTGTGGGGCAAAGTTCAAAGTGACTGAGCCTTTCGGCTTGCGCGATCTGCGCTGCTGCAAGGCATGAAGGATTCGATACAAAAAGAAAGGAGCACCCCAGTTATGCATCCCACGGCGGCATTTCTGACTGACGTTGGGCTCGTGGCGGTTCTGTCCCTGGCGCTGGTGGCGTACGTAAAGCCGCACCTGAATGCCCTCTTGATGGAGCTTTGCGGCACAGCAGAGCGAGCAAGATTTTGGCTGGCCTTCTCCAATGTCACGCTGGTGCTTGTGCCACTGATCTTTGCCCTGGACTACAATCCGGACTCCGCATCCGGGACGAACCTGGTCTTTGACATGGCCACTCAGCTGAAGCACGCCATCATCGGGTTCGTCATGGCACTGACCTTGCTCGCGATCATCCTCTTCCGATTCATACCTCGCGACAAGTCCAGCGTGGCAGCGGGTCCGTCGCGATGAATAGAGCAATCCCGAGCTGTTGATTTCAGCGCGGAGCGCACAGAGATCACAGAGAAGAACCATGTGTCCTCACACCAGCCAGCGGCAAACGCAAATCGAGAGCGCTCGAAACGAAACGATCGTGATCACCGGCGCGTTCAGCTACACGGGGAAGTACGCGGCTGGAATCTTGCTTGATCGCGGCTGCCGCATCCGCACGCTGACCAATCGCCCGGAACGCGAAAATCCCTTTGGTGACAGGGTTGTAACTTTCCCGTACTACTTCGACTGTCCGGAACGACTAACGGAAGCACTGCGCGGCGCTTCCACGCTGATCAATACTTACTGGGTGCGTTTTCCTCGGGGCAGCTCCACGTTCGAAGCAGCGGTGCAAAATACGTGCACGTTGATCGCCGCCGCGAAGAAAGGAGGTATCAAGCGCATCGTTCACGTCAGCATCGCCAATCCCTGGCTTGAATCACCGCTGGGCTACTACAAGGGAAAGGCGCGGCTGGAGCAGGTGGTGATGGAGTCAGGACTGGCCTATACGATTCTTCGCCCTACCGTCATCTTCGGCCTCGAAGACATTCTTATCAATAACATCGCGTGGTTCGTGCGCCACTTTCCGGTGTTTGGGATTCCCGGCGATGGCCGCTATCGCATTCGCCCCATCTACGTGGAGGACATGGCGCGGCTGATCGCCGACGCAGTGGCACAGGAAGGGAATGCCGTCCTCGACGCCGTTGGCCCCGAGACTTTCACGTTCGAGGAACTGGTGAATCTGATTGCCGGTCAGCTCCGACGGCGCATCCGCTCGGTTCGCGTACCGGCCGCTGCGGCGTACCTCGCTACGCGCGTCGCCGGCTGGTTCGTCCACGACGTCGTCCTCACCTGGGAGGAATATCAGGGCCTCATGGCCGGTCTGCTGGCTCCGCAAGGGTCATCGACCGGGGAAACGCGCTTGAGCACCTGGCTGGCCGCGAACCGCGAGCACCTCGGCGCGCGCTACGCTTCCGAAGTCGCGCGTCACTATGCGCTCACCCCACCCCCTAGTTTTTTTCGTAAATGTTGATTCTAAAAGGCTTAGCTTCCTATGCAAGGGGTTGCAGCCATAATTGTTGGAATCGAGCGAAGTGCAAAAGGCGATGGATTGGGCTAAGAGTTGCGTTTTTTGCTTCAACCATAAATATGGTAGCATTGAATAATGAGGACTACCATTGACATACCGGATCCCGTTTACCGCCGCCTCAAAAGCCGTGCCGCGAGCGAAGGTAGCTCGGCAAAGGAATTGATCCTACGCGGGGTCGAGCAGGTGCTCAGGGGTCGCCCGCGCCGCCGGGGAAAAAGAGTTAAGCTTCCAATCATTAGATCTAGGCAGCCGGGAACACTCGAACTGGACAATGAAAGAATCTTCGAGATTATTTCTTTTCCCTGACATCAACGTTTGGGTGGCGCTGAGTTATGATCGGCACGTCCACCACATGGCTGCGCTCCGATGGTTTGAAGGTTTGGCACCAACCTCGCGTCTCTTCTTCTGCCGTCTCACACAACTCGGGCTGCTTCGGCTCTTAAGTGCTCCGGCGGTTATGGGGCCAGACCAAGCAAAGAGTCAGCAGGAAGCTTGGAAAGCGTACGACCACTGGCTCGAAGACCAACGTGTCGATTTCCTGGACGAGCCTAGTGAACTTGAAATTGCCTTTCGGAGCCTGACGCGGTCAGCGCAAGCCTCACCAAAGCATTGGGCCGATTCCTATCTTGCCGCTTTCGCACAAGCGTCCCGGCTCACCCTAGTCACTTTTGACCGAGCGTTTCAAAACAAAGCCAAGAACCTTATTCTCCTTGAGGCCTAGCACAAGAAGACTCGCAAGTGATTCACGATTCGGAGAGGATGCGCTTATAGTAGGCCTCGTACATGGGGATGACATCGTTGGCGCAGAATTTTTTCTTGGCGTTGACGCGCGCTTTCTTGCCCATTTCGCGCCCGCGGTCGGCGCGCGATAGAATTTCTATGGCGTAGCGTGCCGCGCTCTGCACATCGCCGGGTTCCACCAGGTATCCATCCACACCGTGCTCGACGACTTCGCGCATGCCGCCTGCGTTGGTGCCGATGACGGGAACTTCGCAGGCCATGGCTTCGAGCGCAGCGAGGCCGAAGGATTCAAGCTGCGAGGGAAGTAAAAAAAGGTCCGCGGCAGCCAGCTTCTGATAGACGGCGTCCTGCTTGCCAAGAAAGAAGACATCCTTTTGCAGCTTGTTCTTGCGAACAAGATATTCCGCGGCGCCGCGTTCCGGGCCGTCGCCGATCAGCACGAGCTTGGCAGGCATATTGGCTCGAACCAGCGTGAAAATTTCCACCGCGTCGGTCAGGCGCTTGACTGGTCGGAAGTTGGAGAGATGCATCAGAATCGGCTCGCCGTTGGGCGCCCAGTGCGCGGCCAGCCCTTTGTCGGCCGCGCGGCTGTACAGATCGCAGTTCACAAAATTCGGAATCACTTCGATGGGCCGTTTGATGTCGAACTCTTTGAGCGTCTTGCCCAGGAGATAGCGGGAAATGCAGGTGACGCCATCGCTTTGTTCGATCGAGAATTTCGTGATGGGAAGGTAGCTGCGGTTGCTGCCGACCAGAGTAATGTCCGTGCCATGCAGCGTAGTTATGAACGGAAGCCTACGTGGCGCGGCCATCGACCGTGCGAGCAGCGCGCTGACCGAGTGCGGAATGGCGTAATGCACGTGGAGCAGGTCGAGTGCCTCGGACTCGAAGACTTCGAGCATTTTCGTGGCGAGTGCCAGCGTGTAGGGCGGATGGTCGAAGAGCGGGTAGGTGACGACCTCCACCTCGTGAAAATGTATGCGCTCGTTGTCGAGGTTCAAACGAATGGGCGGGGCGTAACTGATGAAATGGATGTCATGACCGCGCGCAGCAAGCTCAATGCCAAGCTCGGTGGCGACGACGCCCGAGCCGCCGTAAGTGGGGTAGCAAGTGATGCCAATGCGCATGATCTGGGTTTTGCGGCTCCGTAACCTTTCTGGGAACGGCTACGATACATCAATTCTTTCTTGGTACGACCCCGTAATGCACCCTTGACGGTCGGTGCTGCTTGCGGGTCTGTAAGCCGGAATGCTAGAGTCGCGCGCACCGGGTGGGACGAATCCCGGTGGCGTGTCATCTTATCAGACGCACCTATTAGACGCGCGCATGAGGAGAATCGTGACACGACTTGCAGGTAAAGTGGCCTTGATCACCGGCGGAGGCACGGGGATCGGCCGGGCTACCGCGCTTGCTTTTGCCTGCCAGGGTGCGAACGTGGCCGTGGCCGGTCGGCGTCTAGAAAAAGTGAAAGAAGTTGCCGGAGAGATTAAGAAGCAGGGCGGGGCCGCGCTGGCGTTGCAGTGCGACGTCACGCGTGCGAAGGATGCGGAGCGGACGGTAGCCGAAACCGCAAAAAAGTTTGGCAAGGTCAACGTGCTGGTCAACAACGCGGGAACGCTCAGCGTTTCGACCGTCGACACCATCAGCGAAGAAGACTGGGATCGCGTCATCACGGTGAACCTGAAAGGGCCGTTCCTGATGTCGCGCGCCGCGCTGAAGGAATTTCGCAAGGTCGGCGGCGGGGCCATCGTGAATATCGGCTCGGTGCTCGGGCTGGTGGCGATGAAGGATCGCGCGGCATATTGCGCCTCGAAAGGTGGCGTGACCATGCTGACCAAAGCCATGGCCCTCGATCACGCGCACGAAAATGTTCGCGTCAATTGCATTTGCCCCTCCATCGTGGAAACCGAATTGGTGAAAGGTTTATTCGACGACAGCGAACAAGGCAGAAGATTAAAGCAATCACGCGTAGGCACGATCCCGCTGGGGCGCTTCGGCAAGCCCATGGACGTTGCGGAGTTGGCGGTATTCCTGGCGTCGGAGGAATCGTCGTGGATTACCGGCGCGGCCATCCCGCTGGATGGCGGTCTGACGGCTTTTTAAGTTTTGTCGATGAAAGCTATGAAAACGAAGACCAAACAATCCGCCGACGAACGCTGGGCCACCGAACTCGTGCGCGAGCGCATGAAAGAAAGCCAGGTCATCGCGCATCTCGGCTTCGACGTGGAAAAAGTCGAGAAAGGCCGCGCCATTTTCCTGTTGGACGTCCGCGCGCACCACAAACAGCTTCATGGCGTCGTGCATGGCGGGATTCTGGCAGCGCTCGCCGACACCACCGCCGCAATCGCCGCTTACTCCGTCGTGCCGCGGGGAACCGAAATCGCCACCGTCGAGCTGAAGATCAATTACCTGGAGCCGGTGCCTGGCGGACGCATCAAGTCGGAGGCGCGCGTGCTTCGAGCCGGAAGAAACTTCGTTGTCACCGAGTGCGAGATCTGGAATGAGGATAAGTCTATGGCAGCAAAGGCGCTGCTCACTTTCGGGGCAGCCGCAGGACACTCGATCCACGAATAGCAACGAATAGCAGGATTACTCTTCCCCGCCTTGCGCCGATTCCTCGCCATCCTTGTAGACGTATTTGATGACCCGCTTGAAGATAAGCAGGTTCGGGCTGCCTTGCCGTGTCAGCTTGATGCAATCGCGGTCATACCATTCGACCGTGCCACGCAGCACCTCGCCGTCTTCCAGAACGACGGCCATCGGCGTGTGCGACTGCATCTGCTTGACCCAGTAAAAGTTTTCGGCGTGCGTGATTTCCGGGGGCGCAGGTTTTTTGTTGGGCACCGGGCCATTATGCGGAGGGCGGGGGGCGCTTGGCTCCTTCACGTCCGCAAATCCCGGACGAAACATACGGCGATTCACCATGACTGCTGCTCCTTTAAGAACACCTCAGGGGTGGAGTGACTGTTCTTAAGATGCGCGGGCAACGCGTTAGGTTTCAAGGTATGCGATTTTGCACCACCGAGGCCAGCCCGAATCCAGCAAAAATCAGAAATGGCGCTCTAGCCCGCCGGAAGGCGCCGGTGCGAGCGACGCGGCAAGCGCATCAAGCCCCAGTTGGCGATTCAGGTTGCGGCGCGCACCGGCGTACAGCTCGTCAAAACCGGCAATGGCATGGACTACCCAAGCTGAATCAATGGATTTACTGAGTGCTTCCAGCTCTTTGGCGAGATTCGCGTTGCGGAGAACAGGCTCCTTTAGTTTGCAGGTGAGCTCCAACAGGTCGGTGAGCAATCCGTAAAACACCCCAATCTGATCCTCAATGGAAGACTGGCGGTCCTTGGCAAGCGCCGAAGTGTCGGCAAACAGCTGCGCGAAGCCCTGCCCCTGCGCCGCCCGTTCGAGGATGCGCAGCGCGTTTTTGCGGCTTTGGGCCGCGGCTGTAACGTCCATTTCGATGGCCAGCCCCGCGCTTCCCTCGGCAAGCTGTGCCGCCAGCTTGATCTCCGCGGGCTTGCGTTCCGTCTTTTCCTTGAGGATCCTTTCCACAGCCGTCTGCGGCAGCGGCACAAAATGGAACTGCAGGCACCGCGAGACAATCGTCGGCAGAAGCGCGTAAGGCGAAGGCGCCGTGAGAATTAGGGTCGCCGACCCCGGCGGCTCCTCGAGGATTTTCAGAAAAACGTTGGCGACGTCCCAACGCATCGTTTCCGCGCCGTCCAGGATGAACACGCGGCGCTTTCCCATCGGCTGGAAATACGCGGCGCGCTGCACGGCGCGCAATTGCCCGATGCGCAGCATCGGCCGAGCCACGGGACTTTTCAGGCGCACGGGATCGGGCACCAGCCCCCAAACGTCGGGGTGCGACTGAAGGATCAGCGGAACACGCTCGACCGTCGCGGCGTCGGCACTCTCTCCCCGCTCCACTAGGCCCTGCTCAATAAGCCTTTGCGGGTGCGCAAGCAGAGAAATGCGCTGGCACGTCGCACATTCGCCGCAAAAGTCGTCCGTCATCCGCTCGCAGTTTGCGGCTTGCGCGAACATGCGGGCCAGCGTGAACTTGCCCACGCCGCGCGATCCGGTAAAGAGCAGGGCGTGCGGCACGCGTCCGCTGCGCAAAGCGCCGCGCAGCGCCGCAACGATGTGCTCATTGCCCAGGAATTCTGCGAAGCCCATCAGCGGCCGCCCGGACCCGCATTCTGGAATACCTGCGTCGAAATGATCGGGTTCACCGCCCCGAGCACGTCTTGCGCAATCTCTTTCGGGGCCCGCATCGCCCCGCGCGCCGCGTCAAAACATTCAATCGTCACCCAGGGAGCTTCGCGCGCGAGCAGGTCGTAACCGCCTGCCGCGAGTTCAAGGTGCCGCAGGCTGGCCTCCAGAATGTCCTGCTTCGCCGAAGTGTAGGCCCGCTCGGATTTCTTAACCACGAACGCCTGCGCTTCGCGTGGCGGCACCCGCAAGTACACAATGCGGTCCTCCCGGGGAAGTCCGTAGATGCCGTACTCCAAGTGTTCAATCCAGCGGCGAAACTCAGTCTGTTTGTCGGCCGGTGCGCGCGCGGTCTGATGCGCCAGATTCGATCCGATGTAGCGGTCCAGCAGAACAATTTGGCCGTGGTTCAGCGCCGCTTCCAGTTTAGGCTTGGCTTCGTAGCGATCGCCGGCGTAGAGCAGGGCGGTAAAGTGCGGATCGACGGCTTCCAGCGGGCCAAAGTCACCATTCAAAAATTGCCCGACCATTCTGCCAAACCAGGATTCGTACTGCGGGAAACCCGTCGAATAAACCGAATGGCCCTGCGCGCGCAGCGTGTTGGCCAGGAGTTCGACTTGCGTGCGCTTGCCGCTGCCGTCGATTCCCTCGAAGGCGATCAGCCTGCCGAGAGGCCGTTTGTTGACTGGTGGCTGCACATCCACCTCGTTTGCAATGGCAACGTGACGCAACAGTTGCCTGCGAGCAGTCTAACTGCTGTCGCTCGCCGCCGCAACGCCGCGCGCCCTTGCTGCCCTTGCTGTTTGGGGCTTTGCGGAAAGTGGAGTTTGCGCGTCTCTCGCGATCATTAGCTTGTCATCCCGGCGGAGGGATCTGCTTTTCGGTTTGCAAGACTTTGCTAGCGACATGCATTCGCCGCTTTTCTCCCTCTTGCGGCCAACGGTAAACTGTAAACGGCAAACGGTAAACCATGGCGACCACTTCGATTCGACAAAACCTGCTTCAGATTCAAGAAAGAATTGCCGCTGCCACCGCCCGGGTCGGTCGCCGCCCCGAAGACATTACCCTCATTGGCGTCTCGAAAACCCATCCAGCCATCGCCATCCAGGAAGCTTTTCAAGCGGGCGTAAGGCACTTCGGCGAAAACCGCGTGCAGGAATGGGAAGTCAAGCGCGTGGGCACTAACAATTTGTCCGCAACGTGGCACTTGATCGGTCATTTGCAAAGCAACAAAGCCGCGAAAGCAGCCAAGCTGTTTCATACCGTGGATTCTGTCGACGATCTGGCGGTTGCACAAAAATTAGACCGCGCCAGGGCGGAAGCAGGCCTTCCTGCCAACCTTCGTGTGCTCATCGAAGTTCGTGTGGCAAAAGAAGAAACCAAGAGCGGTGTCGAGATCGCCGCGCTTCCCGAGTTGGCGGAAAAAGTAGCCGCGCTGCCGCACTTGGATCTCGCCGGGCTCATGTGCATTCCTCCCTTTTTCGGGCCTGTAGGGGCGGGCCTTAGCCCGTCCCCGCCAGTAGAGGCTGGGGTTCAGCCCGGCGCCGTTTCTCCGGCCGACGCCGTTCGTCCTTATTTTCGCCGTTTGCGCGAATTGCGCGACGAACTGCGCGCCAAGCTTGCCCTGCCCCTGCCTGTTTTATCCATGGGGATGTCCCACGATTTCGAAGTGGCCATCGAAGAGGGCGCCACCGAAGTGCGCGTCGGTACGGCGCTGTTCGGAGGTCGCATGTAGCGTCGACGGTTTTTTGGGGGAGAGGGCGGCGGCTTGCCGCCGCTTCCTGCTCGCCGAAGCTCGCTTGGATTGTGCCTAGGTGTCATGCCGAGCTGTAGCTCAGGCGTTTAGGCCTGAGGGATCATGGCTGGACCAATGCACCAGCACGGTTAGTGCGAGCGATGAGAAATCTCTTTTCGCTTTTCATTCTCACCCAGCCAACTAAGGATCCGAGAGGTTTTTGTAATGGCCACCTTATTCACGCCCTTTCGATTGCGAGAAATCCAACTGAAAAACAGAATTGTTGTTTCGCCGATGTGCGAATATTCCGCAGTGAATGGTCATCCACAGCCGTGGCATCTGGTGCATCTGGGAAGCCGCGCCGTGGGAGGTGCCGCGCTGGTGTTTACCGAAGCGACCGCCGTGGAAGCGCGCGGCAGAATCTCGCCTGCCGACACCGGCATGTATCTCGCTTCCCATGTCGACGCGTGGCGGCCCATTGTGGAATTTGTCCACAAACAAGGCGCCGTTGCCGGCATGCAGCTTGCGCATTCGGGCCGCAAGGGAAGCACCAAACCTCCTTGGCTCGGCGGCAAGAAAGTCATGGCCGAGGAAGGCGGATGGGAGCCGGTTGCTCCCAGCACCGAACCTTTTGATAAGCACTATCCCATGCCGCGCGCGCTCACGGCGGGCGAGGTCCGCGAAATCGTGGACGCGTTTCGAAAAGCCACGGAGCGCGCCTTCGCAGCGGGCTGTGAAGTATTGGAAATTCATGCCGCTCACGGCTACCTGCTGCATGAGTTCCTCTCTCCGCTGAGCAATTTTCGCCAGGATGAATTTGGCGGCACTTTCGAGAATCGCATTCGCGTTCTCCTCCAGGTGATAGAGGCAGTCCGCGAAGTTTGGCCCGCGAGATTGCCGCTGTTCGTTCGCGTTTCCGCGACCGACTGGAAAGAAGGCGGCTGGGACCTGCACCAAACCATCGAGCTCAGCAAACGATTGAAGACCCTCGGCGTTGATCTCATCGATGTGTCGAGCGGCGGCCTCGTGCCGGGAGTGCAGATTCCCGTCGGGCCGGGCTATCAAGTAGGATTCGCTGGGCAGATTCGCAAGCAGGCAGCAATTGCCACCGGCGCGGTCGGCATGATTACCGAACCGGAGCAGGCGGAAACAATTTTGAGAGTGGGTCAAGCAGACTTGATCATCATGGCGCGCGAGCTGCTACGCGATCCCTATTGGCCGCGCCGCGCGGCCCAAATCCTGGGCGAAAGAATCCAGCCCCCCGTCCAATATGAACGCGCCTGGTAGCTCTTCGTGGCACAGGCATTCCTGCCTGAGGGCTTTTGCCTTGCCCTGAGCCGTTCACCGAGCGTCATATTGAGCGCAGCGAGAAATCCCGCTGCGTTTTTTCGGCCGGGGTCTTTAGCCATCTGGTTATGGTTGAGAACCGGACCCTGCAAAACCGCCGGGACACGGTACAAAGCCCGACGCAGTAAGTAGGTCTTTGGCGGCGGTCCGAACATTGACTAAGCCATCCCAGGCGAGGGCGGCTCGGAAAATCATCCGCCCACGCGTTCATAGCATGGGCGATCGCCGATTCCCCCATGCTGCCTATCCCGCGGCAAACACGCCACTGACTGCGAAAGACTAAAACCCGCCCCAGGCAGGCGAATTGTATACTTGCTAACCGCAGGAATCAAAAGCACTTCACTGGCAGTCCACTTATGCGCTCGCGCCGCGCCTTACTTCCTAAGCAGGCCCGGCATGCTCATCTCGGTCAATGGTCATGCCACCAGACCGGTTTATTGCCTCGATGTAAGTCCTTTATTTGCCATTCTTAGAAAACTGCCGGGGTGTACATGATCTCTTCCCATTCTGGCCCTGGTTTCTCGCCGCCACGCCAAACGCCACTATCCTTCTTAGACTCAACATTTGCGACACTGGGTCAAAACAAACGACTCGATCTGCCTTTAAAATCAACCCATACGAAAATCCAGGGAAAGGGGGCGTAGCTCTAGCCGTAGAAACAGAAAATGTTAGAAATTCAAGAACGCGAGGGCGGGACGATCTTCTCCGTACGTGTCCAGCCCCGCGCCAGCAAAGATGAAGTTGCCGGAGAAATGGCCGGCGCGCTGAAGGTGCGCTTGCAGGCTCCGGCCGTCGAAAATCGCGCCAATGAAGCCCTGATCGAATTCTTGGCGCAACTTTTGAAAACGCCGAAGTCGGCTGTTAGAATTCTCAGCGGCGATCGTAGCCGCACCAAACGCATCGAGATTCGCGGCGTGACCCAACAACAGATCCAGGCGTTACTTGCCGAGGAAGCCTGACCAATGAAAAAATGCGCTATAACTTGTCATTCCGAGGAGCCGCTGGCGACACGGGTTCTGCGTCCCGGACGATTTTGCGGGACGAGGAATCTGCTTTTTCTTGGAAACTTCAAATGAGTGCAAACATCCAAGGCATTCAAAATGATTTGCGCAACGCCAAGCTCGATGGCTGGCTGTTTTACGATTTTCGCGGTCGCGATCCCATCGCGCAGAACATCTTGCAACTGCCCAACGGTATGCGCACGCGCCGCTGGTATTACTTCGTGCCCGCCAAGGGCGAACCGAAGAAGCTAGTCCACAAGATTGAATCGGAGTCGCTCGCCGCTTTGCCCGGAGACACACTGTATTACGCCGCGCAAGGCGAACTGCGCAAAAATCTCAAGAAGATTTTGGGCCGTGCGAAAAAAGTGGCCATGCAGTACTCGCCGAAAAACGAAATTCCTTACGTGGCCATGGTAGATGCGGGCACAGTCGAGCTCGTTCGCGGCGCCGGAGCAAAAGTGGTGAGTTCCGCCGACCTGGTACAAAAATACGAAGCCTGCTGGACTGTTGCGCAGAAGGAGTCCCATTTTTCTGCTGGAGTCATCATCGACCGCATTGTGCGCGACGCCTTTGAGCATGCGGCTAAATGCGTCCGCGAGGAAAAATTACTGACGGAATACGATGTGAAGCAGTGGATTCTGAAAGAGTTTGAAGCTGCGGGCATCTGGGCGGAAGAAGGCCCCGACATCGCCGTGAACGCCCACGCCAGTGATCCGCACTACGGTCCCACGGCGGATTCCGCGGCGCCCATCCGCGAAGGCGACTTGTTGCTCCTGGATGTGTGGGGAAAGAAAAAAACGCCGGGAAGCGTTTATTACGACGTGACCTGGATGGGCTATCTCGGCGCGAAAGTGCCGGAAAAATATTCAAAGATTTTTGCCGTGGTGCGCAAAGCGCGCGACCAGGCTGTGGAATTGATTCGCGCTCACGTCGCGAAGGGCAAACCGCTCGAGGGCTGGCAGGTGGACAAGGCCGCCCGTGGCGTTATTGAAAAAGCCGGATACGGGAAATACTTCTTTCATCGCACGGGCCACAGCATCGGCGAAAAAGTTCATGGCAACGGCGTGAACATGGATGGCCTCGAAACGCACGACGCGCGCCATCTCATCGCACATACGTGCAATTCCGTCGAGCCGGGAATTTATCTCCCCGAATTTGGAGTGCGCACCGAAGTGAACGTCTATATTGACGAAAAAGAAGCGCGCGTCACCGGCGCCGTGCAAAACGAAATTCTACCGTTGCTCGCATAGTCTAGGAGAAGAAGGAAAAGAATGGCTGAAGAAACAACCGCGCCCGCACCAGTAAGTCGGGCGCGCGATTCCAAGCACGACACCATCGCTTTACTGGTCGGCGCAGCGGGTTGGCTCGTGCCCGGGCTCGGTCATGCCCTGCTGAAAATGTGGGGCCGCGCGATCATTTGTTTTGTGACCGTCGGCGTGCTCGTCTGGGTTGGTGCCGGGATGCGAGGAAATCTTTTCACCTCGCGAGGGAATGACGCTTTCGATTCGCTGGGCTACATCGCCGATTTGGGCACCGGGAGCTTTTATTTGGTAGCCAGATCCCTCGAAACGAATGGGCCGGACGTATCGCACGCCGATGGCGATTATGGGACCAGGTTCCTGGCTACTGCCGGCGTGTTTAATTTGCTGGCGGCGTTGCATGCTTACGAAGCGGCGCGAGGATGCAAAGCATGACAGCGTTGAGGACAATGGGCTTTTTTGCCGTGATGCTGGCACTGCAGCTCAGCCACTTCCAGGCGCTGGTGATTTTTGCCGTGGTGATTTCCGTTGCCTTCGGGTTTTTGGGACGGCGCCAGCCCAAGGAGCGCCTCAAGTACATCCTCTGGACGCTGTTTCTTTTCCTCTTGATCGGCGTGGGCATCGGCTGGGCTATGTATCCCTTCTCGCATTGACACGCGGAGCATCTCGCTCTTTCGCGTTGAGAGGCTTGCACGGAGCAAGCGATCGCCCTGAAAAGCTCGCGCTGAGGTATGCCGGTTCCAGCTCGTCAGTTGTGCGGGCATCCAAGCGGCCAGTTATATTTGCGTTCGGATTCCTTGATGGTCAAATCCTTGATGCAGGCAAAGCGTGCGCGCATCAGACCGTGTTCATCGAATTCCCAGTTCGCATTGCCGTAGGCACAAAAGGAGGCCGACGCTGAGCTGCTCGAACGAACCGAGGGGATCCGCAAGCGCTGGATCGCATACTGGCTTATCACCACAGGACACTGCGCTACGATGACCGGGACCCAAAGTGAAGGCAGGTCGGCAAAATGTGCAAAAGAACTAGAAAACGAGCGCGAGCCATAGTATCCGCGTGCGTATACTATATCGGTTCCTAGGCTGTGCCCAGAGCCTCAATTCTCATTGGAAATGCGAACCGAACCGACTGAAAAGTTTCCGCCTAAGCCACAATTCCGTGCTCACAAATGGGACGGGGAGGCTAAGAAATGAGAGTCGTGACCCCGCTCGCGAAAGTTCTTGTTCCAGGGTTAATCCTCTTCTGTGCAGCGCCCGCCCGGGCACAAGGCACCCGCGCCGACTACGAGCGCGCAGCGCGGTTCTTGACGGGTGATCTGGGGAAGCTCGTCCAAGGGGCGGATATCAGGCCGACCTGGATCGAGGACAGCGACCAATTCTGGTATCAGAAGCCGGGTCTCGACACGGAATTCGTTCTTATCAATACGACAAAGAACACACGAGGCCCCGCCTTCGATCAGGCGAAGCTGGCGGAGGAGCTGTCGAAAGCAACGAGGAGGCAGATCCGGGCAAAGCGGGCGGCTATTCGCTTTGCGGCCGAAGGCCAACGTTGGACCTGCATTCTTTCAACTTATGCGTGCTTGCGGGAGAAACTGCCTCCCGAACGGGAGGAGGTATCTCCCGACGGAAATTGGTCTGCGTTTGTGGAGCAATACAATCTTTACCTTCGCAATCTTTGGACGGGTACAGTGGCCCAGTTAACAACGGACGGCGAAAAATCGTGGGACTACGCCACGCCACTGCCCTCTTCGGATCTTCTCGTCCGCGAGGGGACTGAAAGAGTGGAGCAACACGCGGCAGTCTTCTGGTCCCCCGATTCAAGCAAGCTAGTGACCTATCGCATCGACTCGCGCAACGCGGGGAGATTCACGACTCTGCAATTTGTGCCCCCTGACCAACTCAGGCCCAAGGCCTTCACCTACGTCTATCCTCTGCCTGGAGAAATCGTGCCCACAGCGCAGCCGATCATCTTTGACGTGCAAGCCTTGCATCGCACGGATATTCAAACAGCACCCCTCGAAATCTATTTTCAAGGCGGCCCGTCCTTCTCCTGGTACAAAGACAGCAAGCGAATTCACTACATGTTCCGCTCGCGCGGCGACAAGCGATTTGAGTACCGTGAAGTGGACGCCGACACGGGCAAACAGCGTGTCGTGGTCGAGGAGGAAGCCAAGACTTACATCGACCCCGGAGAAAACCGAGCCATACCCGTCAACGAAGGTGCAGAAATTCTGGTGACCTCAGAACGCGACGGCTGGAACCACATTTATCTCTACAACGGAAAAACGGGGAGCTTGGTAAACCAGGTCACAAAGGGGCCTTGGGTGGTGCGAAGCATCGCCCATGTTGACGAGAAAAACCGGCAAGTGTACTTCCTCGCCGGTGGACGAGATAAGGACGAAGACCCATACCTTACCCACCTCTACAGGGTCAATTTCGACGGCAGTGGTCTGCAGTTGCTAACGCCGGAAAATGCAAATCACACTGCAGTTGTTTCGCCGGATAGCAAATTCTTCGTGGACAACTATTCGCGGGCTGACCTGCCCGGTCAATCGGAGTTGCGCAAAACTTCCGATGGCTCTGTGGTCCAAGTTCTTGAAAAGACCGACACCGGCGCGTTGCTGAAGACAGGGTGGAAGTCTCCCGAGCCCTTCAAAGGAGTGGCAGCAGATGGAAAAACGGAGATCTACGGTCTCATTTGGCGGCCAAGCAATCTCGATCCTTCCAAAAAATATCCGATTATCGAGCAAGTCTATACGGGGCCACAGGGATTTTTTGTCCCGAAAACATTTGGTGCCGCGAATGCAGGTCGGCGCGGTTTTCAATCTGTGGCGGAGTTGGGATTCATCGTCGTTATGGTAGACGGTCGAGGAACGACGGGGAGGTCCCGCGCGTTTCACGAATACTCCTACCACTTAGGCGGAGTTTTTGACGATCACGTTGCGCTGATCAAGCAAATGGCCCAGCGATATCCCTACATGGACCTGGAGCGAGTGGGAATTTACGGGACGTCTGCGGGAGAGTACGCGGCGGCGCATGCCATGCCGGTCCACCCGGAGCTGTACAAGACCTGCGTCTCCATTTCCGGTGACCACGACGCCCGGCTGGATAAAGCCTGGTGGAATGAGTTGTATCAAGGATATCCGGTGGGTAAGGACTACGCGGAGCAGTCCAATGTGACTCTGGCGGACAAACTAAAGGGCCATCTTCTACTGGTCCACGGCGACGTTGACAACAATGTAAATCCTGTCGAGACCATGCGATTCGTGGATGCACTTGTCAAGGCCAACAGGAACTTCGACATGTTGTTGGTGCCCAACATGTATCACGGAGAAGGCAGAAATCTTTATCTCGTCCGCCGCCGCTGGGACTACTTTGTCGAGCATCTCCTGGGAATAACGCCGCCAGAAAATTTCGAAATCACGCAGGCAGCGTCCAACGAATCCGAAGGTCAGGATTAAGGGGGGCGTGCGCCTAAAGGCATTGGGTGGAGTTTTGTTTTTGTCGTGCCCGCAACTAATCATCGAAATACCCCCCGACTGTGGAGGAACAATGGACCGGCGGCGATTCCTGCAAAATCTGGCGGTGACGACGGCAACGATCCAAGACCTCGTCCGAGACGCGAGCACGGGAAGATTCGCGGATTCGCCGGCCGCATCTAGTCTCGTGACCAACGAAAACGTCTGCACCGAGATCGACACTACTGGCTACACACAAGTCAGTGAGTTCAAAACTGGATCAATCGTTTGGAAAGTTTACGAAGACTTACGGACGCGGAAGGGCTCTCTTGCATTCATTTCCTCGCAAGGCGCCGGCAAAGTCCTGCCAAAAAGTGCCGAGGCCGCGTTCGACGAAGCTGGCACTCCCTATCTTGGCTTGAGCTTAAGTGACATAGGCATGTCAGGCCGTGACCTCCTCGCCGATCGCCTGCTCGAAAAGGGTGATCCTGACCTGGAGACCGTGAGATTGGCTGCCCCGCCCCAGGGATCAGAGAGAGAAAACGGCCAGTTTCGGCGTTATCGGTGGGATACGTTTGTAGGCACAAAAGAATGTTTCGACACCATGCCGGTTTATCCGGGCGGCAGCACTCGAACCTATCACCCGGGGCAATATTTCCCCGAACTCAACAATGCGATGGCGATGAAACGTTACGACGGGCTCCTCGGTGGTTGGATGCCCGCGGCGCGAAAAGTGTTTTCGAAATCAGACACCGCCTATTACGAGGTGTTGGTCTTTGGCGACGTCGAAGCTCACGACAAGTTTATTGTGCAAACATGGCACCGGACAGCCTACATCGAGGACGGCAAGATTACGAAGGCGGTCTACGGTCACAGCTATCCCGCTTTTCCGCCGGCACGAACGGATCCGCGTCCGGAGGACTTCTATCGCGCCTTATTGCTTTTTGCTGAGTATTGGGAAAAGCAGATGCGCGATTTTGCGCCGACTGTCCTTCCCGAAAACGTTTGGACGGATATGTCAAAGCACGCCTTCAGCAAAGAGTTAATGGTCCGGCCGGGCGGCGTGTATCCCAAGTATGGCGCCGTGGACCGTGACTATTACGGGCCGGAATACGACGGATTTCAGGATATTTTCACCATGTCCGTTTACGCGAACCTCGAATGGGGGCGCTTCGACCTCACACGGCAAATTGTCGAAAACTATTTCGATGACTTTGTGGATTCCAAGGGCGTAAACAACATGCGTGGGCCGGAAACTGCGCAGTTTGGCATGACCCTCTCCCTGCTGGCTCGCTATTTCAACTACACCGGGGACAGCAGCTTGCTGATGAAACACAAGGCCAAGATTGAAGCAACGGTTACTCTCCTTACCCAGCTGCACGACGAGAGTTTGAAACTGGCGGAGAGCGATCCGGGTTATGGGTTAATTCATGGCTGGAGCGAATCCGATTCCTGCTTGGCTCCGAAGCCGAACACATGGTGGCTTCCGTACTTCGCCAATAATGCATACTCGGCTCGGGGACTTAATGATATTGCCAGCGCCTGGTCTTCCATTCACGGGGTTAAGCCCGGGTTCGGTCTTGAAAAAACGGCCGCGGAATGGCGTAGACGCAGCAGCGTCCTGCGCGACGCAGTTGTTTCGAGTATGCTGAAGAGTGTGTGGAAGGATAGGAACCCGCCTTACATTGGCCTCTTTCCCGGCGCTTCGCTGACGTTTTGGGAATCGATGCAGAAAGAAAGGCCGAGCCCCCGCCAATGGGCGCATCGAGCCTATGCCGAGCTGTTGCAAGCGGATGTGTTGCCGTCGGACCTGGCGAACCTTGTTGTTGACTGCATGCGCGCTTATGGCGCCACAACAATTGGCATTGTGGCGAACGTCGAACCGCCGCATCCGACCGGCCGGGACATCCTGGGCTTTATTTCGTATGGCTATGCTCAAATGCTCCTGCGGCTCGACCGCATTGAGGAGTATTTGCTCTTTCTCTACGCACACCGCTTTCATGACCACACGCGTGGAAGCTGGGTAGCGGGAGAAGTCTCAGGCATCCGGGGCGGCACAGCCACGTTCTGCATTCCGGCGCAACAAACAATCCCCTTGCTGGTGCGCTGGATGCTGGTCCTCGAGGATTCCGATGAGGAAAAACTCTATTTTGGCAAGGGCCTTCCGCGCGATTGGGTGGTCTCCGGAAAAGGGATCAAGATAGAAGGGGCGCCGACGCGGTGGGGAAGAACCGACTTTAGCATGCAGGCTGCCGCGGATAAGAAGAGCGTTTCCGCGCGCGTGAAGTTGGCTCAAGCTGGCTCGCCTGGCGAAATACAGGTCAAATTCCGAGTGGCTAACGGCAATTCTCTAAAGTCTGCTTCAGTCAATGGTAGGCCAGCTGCCTTCTCCGGCCTTCATGGCGACACCGTCGCTATCAAAACGCGAAACGCAAAGAACTTTGAGATCACTGTTCAGCTCGCCGAGCAAGCCTGACTCCATTTGTCCAGGTCATTGCTTTGACCAACCGCTATGACTTCCTTTGTGATCGGGAGGATGCAATTTGTATCCTGCCGCTTGTTGTTGATTGAGGGTTGCAAGGATCTCCAGCAGTTTTTCAGCTTTCTCGAGCGTCGCCTCACGAGAATCTACTCGAGGACTTGTTAGCGTTGCGGCATCTTCAGCGTATTGTCGAATCTGACTTCGGCAGGGGCGGCCATCGCTGCGAGGTGATCAATGTCGAATTCTTTGTACAGGTCAAGACAGAACAGCTCTGGCGCATTTTGAAACGTGACCGGAACCTGCAGCACATAATCCAGGCTGGCGATGCCTTCGTGGACAACCACATTTGAAAAAACATCTGGCTGAAGCGCTGTCGCAACCAGCGCGATTGCTTCTGTGCGGATACCCCTGGATTCCAGGCGTACCTTCTGTGCGCCGGTACGTTTTCGAAGCCACTCAGCAATCGCAATGAGTTGAGCCGCCTGAATTCCGACTGCACGCTCTCCTTCTGCATCCAGAATCTGCGCATACGAAAATGGCTCGAGGTCCTTCCAGGCGTCGCCAAAGAAAGTGAGGTCGAGAGCCAAAACCTGCTCGTCACGATTCACGCGGCTGGACACATCCGCCGCTGCAGCCTTGCGACCCTGATCGTGAAGCACGAGAGTGGCGGGAGCGTTTGCACGAGCATCGATTCCTTTCACCCAAAGACCGCTGGCGGCTAAACCATTGTCCATTTCGAACAAATACGAAAGTGTCTCAAGCCCTTTGTTCTTGGTATTGGCCAGAGTCCAGATCCGCGCCAAGCGCTCCGGCTTGTATCGAACAATGGAGTTTAATTTCTGTCGTTCCGAATTTGTCCAGGCAGACTTCACGGTGGAACCTGAAGGAATGGGTGAGCGCCTTATTGCGCCGGCCATCTTGCGTGCCAAATCCAGAATGGTCAGATTGTCTTTTGGGAGCCCAACAACGAGTTCATCATAGGTTTTGATCTCCTGGCCCGAAGGAATTTCCTTCTCAACGATCGACATGCCGAATTGCTGGCTAAAGAAACGATAGGCGTGCTCGCGATTATCGAGCTGATAGTTATGCGTGCCAGGGTCGCGGTTCTCGTACCACTGGAAGACATCCTCTTTGTCATAGAGTTTGAAAAACTGCCGAATGCAATCGTAAATCAATGGCTTCACCAGCGGCGCACGAAAGCAGCAATCGTCCTCCGCATTGTGGATGAGCAGCGTGGGGCGCGGCGCCATCATCGCGGTGAGATGCGTGTAATCGAGATTCGCGAGAAAATCTGTTCCGTTTTGTTCGAGGTCGCCTAAGTCGCCGTATTGCCTGGCTTCCACCTTAGTCGTGGTTGAGGAATAGCCTGCGACGGGCACTGCAACTTTTACGCGTTCGTCCAAGGCGCCTAAAAAAATCGTTTGCCATCCGCCGCCGGAGAGCCCGGTAACGCCGACGCGATTGTGATCCACACTCGGATGGCCGCAGAGGTAATCGAGCCCGCGCCGCATTTCCAGCAGAAAAATTCCAAGCGCATTGGCGCCGACCAAGTCCAGATGCGCCCCGTACCAATGCTGGTTTCCCTCGGCCCGCAGCTCACCAAATGAGAGCCATTCCAGGTTCAGCGCCATGATGCCATGTTTGGCAAAATTGATACACCGCTTTTGTTTGTAGTCGACTGCTTTGCCCATCGGGCCGACGTGCCCATTCACATTTAAAATTGCGGGCACTTTGCCTTGCAACTCTTCCGGTTCGTAAAGAATCGCGACAGATTGAAAGCCCGGAACAACTTCATAGCGCAGTTTGCGAAGACGGTATCCTTGATGAGTCTCAATAGTCCCGACCTCTTCGAATTTTGTCGGGGAGTTGACCCATTCCGGCGGCCAGCCGTGAAACACTACATCCTGCAGTAAGTGTCGGCGCAGGCGTTGGGACTCCTCCCTCCATTGCGCCGAGCTCGTCGCAACAGGCGGCGGAGTGACACGGCTCAGGATGAACGCCTTCATCTGCAACAAAGCGGCACTGGGCACGAGTATTTCGTCCCCCAACACGGTCTGAAGGTCTTCGGGGGCGCTTTGCGCGAAAGCCTCAACAGAAAACAGAAAGCACGCGAGGAGCGAAAAACCAATCACGTGGATGCGATGTCGCAATAACCGCATCGGCGGCTCCGGTTACGAAAGTTGTATAGGCGCCCAAGGCCCATAAAAAAGGCCCTTTCCGTCTGGGCTAAGGCGCACCCAAGCACGGTAGCATAGCGCGAAATTCCGCCGGACGCATGACAACGCGAACGGTGCACTCGGATTTCTGAACAGGGAGAAGACAACCTCGGGTTGTGGCCCTGACGCAACGGTACGAGGAGTTCGGCTACGACGGACTCTACGACCGCCGCAAGGGACGCCAGAGTCCGCGGCGCGTGCCCTTGGTGACGGTTGAGCAGGTACTCGCGCCGTACCGGGAGAACTCCTTGGACTTGAACGTGCGGCACGAGAAGCTAGGCGAGCCGATGATGCGGATGCCATCGAGCCTCTCCTTGGCGCTCCTTGCCAGAACAAATGTCGGAGTGCCGCTGATCTGCAGGGTGGCGGCTTCCATGGCGCCTTTCTGCGCTTCAGCGCACCGTTGATGGAATCACAGTGCTATTTGCCTGCGGACTATCTTGGCTCGCTGCAATCCTATCTCCAACGTAGAACTCCATTAATACGACAACGTTTGGACCACCGTAGTGGACCTTGGACCGCAGCGAGACCGCCGTGGCAGATTCAGTTCGCGCTGAAATTCGATTTCTGACGCGTTCTCTGCGAAGCGCGCGGCTTTGTTCGGACGTGCCTCGGATCATTTCTTCTGGGCGCTGCGATCCTGTTGCGCTCTTGCCTAGTACTGTTTTGATGTGCCTGCGGAAATTGTTCCTGAACATCTAGGGCTACTCGCTCTGCTTTGCTGGTTTGAGGGTCCACGCCTGCAAGCGTGCCAGTTCTAGCAGATGTTCGGAATGAAATCCCGGCGGGAAGATCGGCCACGACCAGATCTCCGGCGAGTCCACAGCGACATACTGTTCGGTGGCCAGCCGTGCGGGCGCGACCATCACTCTTTCCGGAGGCGCCCCGCCATTCATGAGCTTCCTCGCGATCTTCGCCATAGCGACGAGAAAGGCCTCAGGCGGTACACTTTGACTGCCCAACCAGACTGCGTTGGGAATTTGATGGTTATACTGAATGAACCTGTACACGTCATGTGCGCTGCACTCGAACTGTGACCAGGTCACGACGACCGCCTCGGTCATTTGCGGCGAGGGCAGACTTGGTCCGTAGATGGTGAAAGGAAGGACCACCCCAGTATCCGCTCTCGGCTGCGCCGTCATTCGCTCAGCAACAAGGGTCATGATTTCTGCGGGCGAAAGCGTGTATGCGCCGAGGACCTGGAAGTTGACTTCCGATTCCACTTGGCTTGCGATATCGACGATTTCGCTCGCGCTGAACCTGTGTTCGCGTGCGCCGTCGGCGTACAAGCGAACGGCCTGCGGGCCGGTGATGAACTGGACCTGGGGAAATGACTTCAGGTAACGAATGAATTGTTCAAAGTAGCTGAACGCGCGCTCACGCGAATCCGGCGGCCGTAACGGATAGATCTGCCATTGCTCGCGCGTGGGATTGGCGCCGCGGGCAAAGTTCATGTCCCAAAATTGGCTATGGATGAACTCGCAGGGATGAAAGTAAAGGCTGATCAGCCCGCCACCATTACTGGTCATCTGCTCGTAGAACCTGCGGAACTTGTCCTCGCTCTCTTGGATGTTGGTCCACTCGCCATTGGGCCGGAGTTGCGGGCCCTCTCTGGTGTTAAAAATATTTAGGAGCCCGCCGTAATAGAAAGGTTGCCCATTCAGCCCAACGTGCTCTGCCTCGTCGAGATACAAGCCTACACCCCAACTGGCGAGCGAAGGAAAGGCCTGTGGCGCCCACGAGCTGCCAGGCTGCCCGTAGCAGCACGGCTTCTGTTTGAAGATGCGTTGGACATCGTCAAAGCCCGGGCGCTCGCGCCGCGAAAATTCGGCTACTCCCGTTTCCCAATCCAACAGCGACTCGTATTCCGCCGGAGTCGGATGCTGGCTGTGCGTGTTGGAGTGGTAGCCGATGGCATGCTTTTGCAGCGCTGCAATCACGTCGGTGCGATGGCGGCGCTCGAGCGTGCGCGCTTTCTCGCCAACAACCTTAAATGTCGCCTGAATGCCCTGCTCGGTCAGGAACGCTGCTAGGCGTTTGGCCGCGTCATCGCTCTGCGGCAGGATGTAGTCCTCGGTGTCGAACCAGAGAACGACATAGACCTTGCCGGCTGCCGGCTCGTGGCCGAGTAGATTGGCATCCACCAGCAGGAGGACCGCTATCGCGCAAAGGATGCGAGAAAGGGGTAGCAATCGTTTCATCTGCTCCCCATAATGCTGGCGATTCGGCTCAAGGGCAAGCATTGCGAAATCCAAGTTGGTCATATTCTCCCGATCGACCAAGCCCGCCAGAAAAAGGTCCTCCAAGCGCGGGGTAGAAGCAATCGGAGCGGGGCGCACAACAAAACTGACCCTCCTATCGGCCCTTAGAGTGTGTGATCGCATCCCACGCCCCAAAGACGGCAATATCACCTTGAAACGAAGGTTGGCGCTTCAGCCATTCGTGCACGGTGACATTGGGGCTTGAAACTTTGTTGTTGGTGTTGACCACTTGGAAGGATCACTACGACTGTGGCCCGCACTCTTATGTCGGCCAGTAGTCTTCCTGCAAAACCGGAAGGCGGATGCAGCGCCTTTAGAGCAGCGCAGTTCTTCATTGAAGATAACGGCGTAGCCCAATCACACAAGCACCTGCTTCGCAAGCTTCAGACGAGTGTCCGTCGTGACCTGGAGCGCCTTAAAGCTGATTCCGGCTCTGGAAAACTGTGTTCATGGCCAATTTTGTCTGCCGGATCAAAGCGGATCATCTCTTTCGCGGTTTTTGGCCGAGGGTTGTACCATTCCATATTCATTGGAAGATAGCGTCGGCAAGAAAATACGGGATGTCTACCCTCGCGCCCGCTACATTCCGACCGCAGTGTACGTGGACGGAAGGAGTCTGGAGCTCCGGCTTCGTGATACGAGTCGCAAATCAAGGGTGGCTATTCGCGAACTGCCCAAGCAAGAGCGGCGGGACGATGGCCAGTTTCGTTGTAGCCGGTCACCTCAAGAGTCTTGAGGTCAATTGCGGCGGCCTGGATTCAGCCATTGTCACCTTTCAGAGAAACGGGAAACGTTTGCACCTCTTGTTGGCGATGTCGGTGGATGTGAGCGTGGTCTCGTGCGCGTTCGCCGCCCCTAACCTGCTTACCGTCAGGCGCAACGCCAAACCCTTCGGCACCCACCGTACGGGACACTGGTCAGCCTCCAGGCGGAGACACGCCCTGGCTACGATCTGCCGCGAATCCGTTCGAATCTGAATGGTAGGATCAGCAAATTCGGATCGTGCAGGCCCCCGCACCATCCAAATGCCACGAGCCGGTTCAAACCCTGAAAGCGTCGAACTGTGAAATATCTGCCAAGATCTGGCCGACTGGGAGAGTTCTAAAATCGTCCCCTAGGGCGAGCCAATTCCTTTGTCATGAATCATTCAAATGAAAGTCTGAAGGTACTTTCTGGCAAATATTTGCAACTTCGTGTTTCGTCGTTGCGAACTTCTTCGTTGTCCATGAGTTGGTGTGCGGGTAGAGCCTTCGGTTCGGGGCCGATTACTTTTGCTTTGAAGTACGAGTCGAGCCAGGGCGATACGGACTCAGGCTGCGTTGGCTGCGGAGGAACCGCCGGATGTGCCACTGTCCCGTCTTGCGCGTTGCCAGGGCCCATTCCCGTTCCTGGGTTTGTAGGGCTTTGTCTGATTGACGAAAACGATTCGCCACTTTAGCGTGACGCAAATGCAGAACCTCCTGCAAATCGTGTTGCAGCAGTCCTGGCTGAATATCAATTACCCATCGAGTGCTCGGCCATTGCGATTGCCGCCTGAAGTTCTGCGCAAGGAACGAACGGCGAACGGCGGGTGGGAGCATGCAATCAGGATTTTTCTTGGTCCACTTTACGGCGCAATAGACGAAAACCAGCGGCCCGAGTTTATATGCCCGATATGCAGAAGGATGTATTCGGCCCCGGACTCGGTCGAGTCGGGGAAAATACCGAAGTGCCGAAAATGTGGTTGCCTGCTGGCGTCGCTACGCCAAGCTCTCAAGGATTTCTATGCTGAGCGCCGGGAACTAAGAACCCGGCGATAGAAATATTGTGCCTCTTCGCCTTTGAAACACCCTTAGGGTTCCGTCCGTAAGCGAAAATCTTACGCAAAAGTTTGCGAGCGGCCGACAGACGGTGGAAGGCCCGCCGTGATACGAATGAACGTAATGGTCGAGGGCGCATGGGTAAGGTAATCGAGTTTCCGGCACCTGGCATTTCGTATCTGCTTCGGGGGAAGCCAGCGGCGAAGAGTTCCACCTTGGCCGCGGGCGGTACGATGTGCGGGATTTGCGGCTGCATGAAGGCCGAGGGATTGCGCCGCAGCCGGGGCTGCCCATGCGCCTGCCATCCAATACGGCTTAAGTTAATCGAAAACTTCCAGAGCCAGCCGGCTTAAAGTCGCACGATGAATTCAAACCGACTGAGAAGCCAGCCAGCGATTGCCTCGCCCGGTCAGTAGGCCGTTGCGATTGAGCGCACCCGCGATCACTTCATCCGGACAGATTCGCGCGAGCGTTCTCACAGCATCGACGATTTCTTTCGATGTCTGTTTGCTATTCTGTCCGCGCCGCCGAGGCAAGCGCAACTCTGTGTGCACGCCCCCTTTCCAGTGAAGGATAAGAATCAGTTCGCCTGCCTCTGCGTCCACATCCGCTACAACCTCATGGATCAGCGTTCGAACGATGCGTTTTTTCAAACGAATATCGGTGTCCGCACAATTCCACACCGTCTCCAGTTTGGCCGCCAGCTCTTCAAACTCTTCCTGTGTCGGGGTTGTTGCTTTCCCTAGACCGTGCACGTGCTGGTCGATTCGCTGCATGACTGGATCGAACATCCATTCCGGGATCTCCAAATGTCGCGCTTCCGCGTTTCGTCGACCCTGCACCGAGACACAACCCGGCCATTCTTGGCGAACGTTTGATGAACTGCCACAACACGGTCGCACCAAGGATGCCAGGGATAACGGACTTCTCGCGATTCGATATTATGGGTGTTGCGTTGTTGAGTTGTACAACAAAGGCCGCCCGCATTTCGGTCGGGGGCCAGGCATACCTGAATCATCAGAAGGCATTCCGGTGCTGGAAATTTCAGGTCACCGAATTCCGTGTGGTCACCGAGTGGTAGGGAGCTCTGTCCTCGGCGGTCTGCATCACGAATATCGACTGGAAAAAGTGGCGGTATGAAAAGCAGGCGAAAACCCAGAACCATGAGGTTTTTGCAGAGCACACCGGTTCGCGGACCAGAAACGGCTCTATCGGGTATTCAGCCCACGCGATCTTCCACGAATTATCGGAATATCGCGCCTGCATCTTTAATGCCCTTTACCTTGAGCAACGGGAACTGAGGTGAACAGCCAGGAGAACTCAAGAGGAGGCCGCGTTGGTTGAGCAAGACTTCCGGCAACCGACGAACGCCTCCCGCCACGCATAAATGGGCGATCTCCCAGGATCTCGGTGCCTTCCATGAGTTGACTGGCCAATGTGCACTCATTCTTGGGACTCTTGTCAGGATCTGTGTTCAGAAGAGGGCTTCCACTTCCCCACGAAATTAGAATGAAAGCAATAATACCCTCCAGCTCTCGTTTTTGTGGCGGATCGGATCAAGATAGGCCGGTTAACCATGAGAAGGCCAACGGCAATCGTAGCAGTCCAGAAAGGGGCAGTTATGTCTTGTAGCGCGCAGCGAATTCAAAACCATTCAGTCGGTCAGCCGGCAACGGGAGCTAGGCTACGGGAGGATACAAAAGGCTCCTTCTGTCTTGCAACTCGCTGGCTGCGTGACGCTCGGTTTGTTCTTTGCCGGCATCGTGGTTCCAAGTTTTCTTAGGTCCGGGATGGCCACCAACCATGCCCTGGCAGTTGGGTCCCTCCGCGCCCTAACCATCGGCAGAGTCACACGCTTGTTCACGCTACAGAACCTCGCATCGGCCCTACTGGGCGGGTTGTTCGGTACGCTGATCGCGGTCGCCATCGAATTCCCCGGCACGCTCGCCAAGGCCAGTCGAATTTTCCTTCCGTTTCGACCGGTCGATTGGATAGGCTTCCTCTCACGCCAGCCAGGCCGCCCAGGGTACGTCGACGAACGAAAGTTGGCCTGATTTGTTTTCGAATGCCGTCGGGGGGGATTTTCCCGACATCCTCCCCAGAGAAACGCGCGGGAGAAAAGTTATTCTAGCGTGTTTGACGCAGCCTTGCTCACCAATGCAGTCAGCCGTGAGTGATGGGGATCCGTCAGCTTCACCGTCGAATGCACTTTTTTTGGCGCCGATTTTTCAATGAACCCTCCAAGACTCAAGTTTCTCATCCTTGCAATGTCATCACGTCCACCGGCGCTCCAATGGCCCCACACTCTCGGGTGTCTCGACTCGGGAAGTGGACCTCCGAGAATGGGACACTGGATACTGTGAGTCTTGTGCTCGTCGCCGTCTAGTAGGGCAAACTCACTTCGTCTGCCTCCAACGAATATTGATGTGATCTCCGGGCATGAATAGCCTTTCGTATCGCCAAACACTTCCTTCGTGCGCAGGAGTAGGAGCCGCGTCAACTTCCAGCGTTTGAGGGTGTTCAATCGTGACGGTCACCCCTATAGTGGGATAGCCGAAATGTTGGGCATAGTAGAAGGACAATGGGTAACTTACTGCGCATCTTCCGCCGAATCTATAACTAATACCCTTGGATGCAGGGTGAATCTTCACAGGGTCTGCGAACCCTTGAAGAACGGACGGTTCATCTTCCTTAGATTGTAACGTGGGTCGCCACTCATAACTTTTTTCGGAAGAAATAAGCGTCAGAGAATCGAGACGAGGATTCTCAGCCTGCTCGAAATCAATCTTGTACTCGAACTCAAGAGTCTCCTGTGTGGGGTTAACCAACTCGAAGTCGAATTCCATGTCAATCTGTATGAAGTCCGCTTGGGGAATCAGTTTATACCGTGCATTGAAATTCTTGCGGAACAGCTTCGTATCGAAAACCAATCGTCTGAGGCGCTCCCTTAACTGTGGTTGGTGAGCAAATCCCAAGAGATATTCAAAAATATCTCTGGCCGCCTCCTTTAACAGCCTAGCTTTCAAGAATGGGTCTACGAGCAACATGAGGAGCGCGGCAATAACGGCAGCCTCCCCGATGGAGTGCAGAAAATAATCTGCAGGAAATTTCCAAACGAGTAATCCTCCAACGGCACCCAAGACCAAGGAAATGTACTTGACAGGTGTCCGTTCGATTAGTTTTTCCCACCTGGCTTCTAAAGAAAAATTGCTTGGACTTTGCGCCATCGGCTGAACCTGCCGTTGAATCGCGTTCCCCAATAGAATGGGTTCTAAGGATTCTGCCACCTATTTCCCTCGCCAAGGAGATCATTTTTTCCTCGTTTGTGGTTCTTGTGGTCGTACACTCGGTTCATCTGTCCGCGCTCCTCACAGCCAACGGCGAAGCGATGGATCGTAAGCGCAGTCAAGGTGGTCTGCAAAGGGAATTAAGGCAGTTTCGCAAACTCATCACGGTCATCCGCGGATTACAGCAAAATTTCACTATTTGGTTTGCTAGCATGCTTGTACTGCAATCCTTCCCGGGCCGCAAACCATTTTCCAGACAGTGGGACGCAAGTGAGGAGCCGCCCCGACTCCAAGTACGGAACGCGGAGAATGAAGTCGCATGAGGTGAATGTCCTTGCGGGAGTCTCCACGATGAGATTTCGAGGCGTTCACCTCGGCTTCTCGGCTTTTGGCTCGGAAAAATGATTGGATTACTTGCCCACGCAGGCGGAGGTTTCCCGTTGAAGGCGTTTCTGTGAGCAACGGTTTAGTTATCCGCGAGAGCGCCACACGAATCATCTCGGGATTACGCTCTTCCTCTCTGATTTCCCTCACGGGGCCGTTGTTTTGTCCTGGACAAACGGATGTCTCCGTTGGCCACGCATGTTCGCGTGGAGCGAACCAGAGTGGATGTAGCGATGGATTTGATTCGCTATAAACCAGGCGACTTTTGGCAGAACATAAAAAACGACGAATACAACGGCAAGGATGTAAACGACATTCCGGGACATAACCGTAGCCTCATAGATTGTTTTGCTGATTTGCTGGGGAGGGAGCAGTGTAGCGTCCTGGAACAAAAGCGCCAACTGGCCGAAAGGACAGCTCCTTGGCCAGATTCATTCGGACACTGCGGCAATGAACAGGAGGCCGAAGGGAAGGGTGGTGGCGCCACGCAAGTATAGGAAATACCCTTCATCGGTTCGGTGACTTGATCCAAGCGGCTGTGTTGCCTGCGGGGGAATATTTAAGAGCTACTGAGGTTTTTCACCGCGTCCGTTTGCCAAGCCTGCCGGATTGTGCCCTGTGCGCTGTGTGGGCCATAAGCATGCAGGTCATTCGTTCGGTGGTTCATTGGGCGAGACTCGTGAAATGATAGATGTCTGGACGAAAAAGGCCCCGGATGCCGGAGGCACAACCATCATTTTCAAGAAGGAGGGCAGCAAGGCCGAGTGCTGTAAGTTGTTAACGCAGCTCAATCCGGGTCTTCCGTGGCTTCATCCTCCGTCCAGCACGGCAAGACGAAGTGTCTGTAATAGTCTCTTTGCATCTCCTGAAGTCGCGCCCGCCTTTCTGCAAGTTCAATTAGCGGTTTCATCGATTCTGCCATGCGTGGAAATCGTTGATTCAGATACGCACGATGCAATAGAAGCTGAAATAGTCTCATATCCCCAAGTCTTGGCCCGATGGAAAAAGATGAACGTGAGGGAGGCCCGAAAATCACTGAACGTGCGCGTCAGTCTCTAAGAAAAATCCAAAACCGTCAATGACGAGTTCGCCGTTACGTGTGGAGATGCTGCGCAATGGTAAACGCGCGAGCGGGGGATAACGTCCACAAGCCCGCTCACGCTTTGCGACTGGCGCGGTCCCGACAGCTGTAGATATTTCTAGGTGGGGCGGATAATCGGAATACCCAAGGCGATCTGTGGTAGACATTAGTTACGGCGTCCGGCGAAACGGGCCTCGGTAGAAGCGGCGCAATGGACCGCGCTCCGGATGGATACAACGAATTCAGCCAGCACCGATAGAGGATCGCTTGCAACTTCATCTCAGTTCTCCAGCAAATCGTTTGGTGTCAGTTCTTGCGCGGGATGATTGCCTAAGCGCTATGGCAGGCGCATGGGCGGCCCCTTCGCGGCGCAATCCCTGAGCCCTTGCAGCCGCAAATTCCGCACCTTGTAACGCCCACGGCCGCGCCGGAACTCTCCGCCGCTGTCTCTCCAAAACAAGTGCGAAATGCAGGAGCCAAGGCGCCCCCTTATATACGCTTATTCCTACCACGGCAACTCTTGTGGCGTCTGTCGGCGACTCGTTAATTTTTGAGTAAGATTTTGACTGACCGAGCGGACCCTAACGCCCTCGGCAGGCCCGCTCGACCTGCTCCTACCAACTACGACTACGCCTGAAAAGCTCCTCCACGATCCTTTTTCCCAATCAGCATCCCGTTCTCTGCGCTTTGCGCCCCCGTGCGCGCGCTTGATACCGGAGGAGTCGCTCCCGAAACCCGCTGGGCAGATGTCCGGTAACCACTACTCAGGCACAACATCGAATTGTGGTAGATTTCAGTTGGCATCCTCACTTTCGGGACGGACCCGAGGCCATGGTGAGCTAATCCGATGGACGCCATTCTTTTAGTGTCGGCGTTTTTGTGCGCCACAGCCTCGGCAGTTGCCGACGAATTCATATTTTCCAATCAAGACTAAAGACTGGCGGTGAAGGCGTAACTGAGTTGAGTCCAAATGGTACGGCCAGTCTTTGGAACGAGTGAAGGAATCTCGGTTACCCGAGTTCGCCAAGGATGCTAATGACGTATACCGCATCACAATTCTACGTACGTGGGGTAATTCCATTGCAGTCAGGGTCCAAAAACACGGGGAATTATACAGCCCGTCGGCTCGGCGACTAGACGGGCAGGCCGGACATAACCCTGGCAAATTGGTCGAGTCAAAAGATATTGCACTCGGTAAGGATGATTCAAAAACGCTTACGGCATTACTTCAGAATCTGAACTTTTTCCAGATGTCCGCGGAACGAACCGCGGCAGCCTACTGGCTGCCCGCTGCGGGAGTCCCCGCTTTCAGAATGGAGGTCGCAGCAGCAAAGATTTGGGCCGCACTTGAGTTGGGAATTTCCTTCTCACCTTTTAGCCAGTGTTGAATGTAGCCACGGCAAAAGTCCGCGCCTTCAAGGCCCAATGTTTCGCAGCAGATTAGAGCGACAGATTCGGCCTCGACCTCGCGGATATGCTTGGCGGTCTGTTCGCTGTCCACGAGTTTTTCCGATGTGGTGTGCCCGAGGACAATGTGGCCGATCTCGTGGAATGTGGTCTTATGGGGGAGTGCAGCAAAGGGATTTACAGAGATTTCGCGCCCGTTCGCAAAGCCTTGAATGTTGCCATTCATTTCGTCAAACGGCGTGCGCGTGATGTTCAGTGCTCGGAGCGCTGTGTCGGTGTCAAAGCCCGGAATCGGTGGAATGTGAGTCTCTTCTCCCTCGGTTTGCGCCAGCACAAACCAATAAGCCCGAAACCGGAAGGCATAGCGTGGTTGTGATTCTGTCGGCTCCTCTTGGACGCTATCGGTGTGTGCACTTTTGAACGGCATGGGCATGCAGAGAGTAATTCCGGTTTCCCCTTTGCGTACTTGCCGTTTCCGTCCGAGCCACGCCCGATAGGTGTTGAGCGGTCCAGGCTGCAAGTTGCGGCGGATGCACTGTTCGAGCGCAAGAAGTGCATTCCCGAGGCTGTAGTTATGAAACGCGGTGTAGGCTTCGAGCACTCGGCCTGGCTTTTCAACCGCATCCCGCAGTAGTTCTCCCCAAGTGGTGTGTTGTCTTTCTGTCATTTTGTTCTCCTCTTTCCTCTTTTTTTCGAGCACGATTTCCGCTTGAAAAAAGAAGCAAATGCCCTTCCTGGCGGTCCCCGGCGCTTTCCCGCTCGCGCTGTCAAGGCCGCGCGGTTTGCGTTCACGGACGGCCTTGACAGAACAAGCGGGCGGGAAAGCGCACTCTTACGGCAGGAAGGGCAGAAGAAAAAGCGAGTCCCTGTCTTTCCTTGCTGCTTGCTGTGAGGGGCGAATTTATGACGACCTACCATTGACTCGCGAAAGACCCAAGCATAGTAGGCGAACAAAAAGCGAATTGTCAAGGCCGCGGAAATACGTGAAATACGTGTCTAGCGGTTTTGGCCGCTAGCAGCCAATGAAATCGTTGCGGCTGTCGAGCTTCAGACCGATGTGCTTGTTGTGGAAAATGAGCAGGAAGTTTTCAGCGCCATGATTGCCCTCAAGGATGGACGGGGGTCTTTCGCCGATGCTGTCATCGCAGCGCTCGGCACGAGAGCGGGCTGTTCCTACACCTTGACATTCGACCAGAAGGCGCTGTGGCTTCCAGGTTTCGAGTTTCCTTGAGGCGCTATACGTGTAGCTCTGCAAGGTGCTGACGGTGGACCTTGATTTTGCTTTCCTTCTTGCGCGCCGCTGCGAGATCATAGCCCCCCGTGCATACCGAAAACTCCATTCCGCGGCTTTCAGCAGAACATTGTTACATTCTGATCGTGTGTTCCTTCGCGGCCTCGGTTTCTTCTTTCTTGAATGCCGCGGATTTCAAAGGCGTTCGCGCCGGACGGCATTTTCGGTAGGGACAGCCGGGAAGCGGGTAAACAGGATTGCCGAAGGAATTGTTTCGCGTGGAACACAGGTCGGCTTGCGCCGTTGGCATGAGGATTCCGGCCAGATCGGACGCTTGTTGCGGCTCGCATCGCGAGTGGCATCTCAAGTTGGCGTTGCTGTTATCGTTCTGCCTTGCGCTCGCATTATCAGCGAGCAGCCTGCCGCAGACGCAGAGCCGCACGGAAGCTTCCGCAACGGTCAGCAAGGCGCGGGCGCTGCTCCAGCAAGGCAACACAGAACAGGTGATCAAACTTCTTTCACATTATTTGCAAGCTCACTCCAAGGATTCGTACGCGCGGCTGACGCTCGGCCAAGCGTATGCAATAGCGGGCAGAAATGATCGCGCCACCGATGAATTCGAGACTGTGCTACGGGAAGCGCCGACGAACTACGTTGCGCTGGCGGCGCTCGGCGAGATCTACTACCGAGCCAACCAACTCGAAAAAGCCGAACCTCTGCTGGCACGAGCGGCGAAGCTAAGTCAGGGCACACCGCAGATTCGAATGGAGTGGGCGATCGTCCTCGTGCGATTGCATCGTTATAAGGAAGCGAAGAACGCGCTTGTCGGCGTGCCGGTGCCGAAGGGCGCGGAAGATGGAATAGCGTACCACCGGTTGAAAGCGTCGATCGAAGCAGGTTTGGGTGGTTCGGCGGAAGCCGCCGTGCAAATGGAAAAGGCCCTCGCGCTGAAACCGGACGACGCTGGACTCGCGATCGGGACCGCGGCAGCTGAACTGCAAAACAAGAACTGGGCGCGAGCGGCTGAGCTCGCGGAGCCTGTATTTTCCTGGTCGGATGATCCCGGCGCCGGGCTCGTTTTGTTGGAAGCGCAGTTGGGAATGAGCGCGGATTATCATTCGACACTCGGTAAGTTGCGCTCAGCATCTTTGCCTCCAGAACAGGAAGGCGAGTTTCGAGAGCGCCTCGCTCAGATATTGATCGACCATAGCAAGACCGCCGAAGCAGTACAGGAATTGACAAAGGCAGCAGAGCTTCACCCAGATCGGGCGAACGTGATCTTCAACTTGGCGCTCGCGCAGTATCGTGCCGGTCTGCTGGACGACGCGATCGCAAGTGCCGAAAGATGCAAAACGCTCGGCGACAGCGCGGAAGTCGAGGACCTGCTGGGCGATCTTCAGGAAGCCCGTGGCGATAATCTTGCCGCGGTGCGAAGCTACCAGGCAGCCGTCTCGCTCGCGCCCGGTGAAGAGAAGTATCGCCTCTCGCTGGCGTTGGAGCTGATCCAGCACAAAAGCTTCGACGCCGCAAAAGCCGTGCTGGAGCAGGCGGAGGGATTACGGCCGGACTCCTGGCGGATTCAGCTGGCGCTGGGTATGGTCGAACATTTCGCTGGAACGGATGAGGCGGCGTCGCAGATTTTGCTTCGCGCCGCGAATCTTGTATCGGACCCGCTCATCGCACTGAAATACATCGGAGAGATACAGATGGATCAGGCTTCGCCACCCGATCCCGCCGCGCTGGCCAAGCTGTGCCAATACGCGAACGCGCATCCGTCCGAAGGCAACATGCAACTTTACTGCGGAGCGCTGCTATTCCGCCGGGACTATGCCTCGGGTGAAAAAACTGGTGCGGAGGAAATCCTGCGGCGCCTTCAGGCGGCCGGCCGCCTGCTCCCGGCCAACGCCGCGCCACACTGCCAACTCGGCAAGGCTTACCGTCGGATGGGCCGTTGGCAGGAGGCGCTGAGCGAGTCAAGAACATGCGTTCAGATGGATCCGGACTCCGCCGAAGGACATTATCGGCTGGCACAGATCTACCAGCATGCTGGGCAGCAGGCGCAGTCCGAAGAGGAAATGAAGCTGTACGAAGCGGCTTCCAAAAAGGTGGCGGACGAAAACGCGCGGCGCGACGAGACCATCAAAACGTTTCTTTATACGATTCGGAAGGATGCGCCGGACCGCAACTGAAATGCAGTCTGGCGTCCTATCGTCCACTTCTCTCTCCCGATCAATCAGTGGACTTCTTCGTCGGGGTGTGGGGTGTTGTCGAGGGGGAACTCGTTCGCCGCGGGTTTTTGCCGAGGCTGATCATGTTGGCAAAAATGCGGTAGGTGCCGGGTACGCCCTCGGGCATCTGGCGATAGAAAGCGTACGCGTTATAGATGTACACACCTTTTCCGTACTTCGCGTAGACCAAGCCTCCCTTTTGTGGAGCCTGGCCGGGATCATGGGTTTCAAGGAGCGGCTCATACGCGGCATCCCAGCTTTCCAGAAACTTTGAGCCACGTTCTTCGACCCAATTCTCGAAGTCCTTGGCGGTGATCTTGTTGGGCCAGGTAAACACCGGATTGAAGGGATCGAGAATCTCGACCTTGGAAGCTTCGTCGGTCACTTCCTCAGGATTCGAGCCCATCTTGTATGGGTATGGGCCGTAATTGTGGTCGTATTCCGGCGTGTTGTATTGGACGAGGACGACGCCGCCGTTCTTCACATAGTCGAGCAGCCGGCCGTTGTAGGTCTTGAGGTCTTCGCGGACCGCATAGGTGCGAACACCCAGCACGATCGCGTCAAATTTGGAGAGATTCCCGGCGGCCAAGTCTTCCGAGGTGAGGAAGTGCACGTTAATGCCGAGATTGACGAGAGATTGCGGCGTTTCGTCGCCAGCACCGACGATGTAGCCGACGTTGAGACCGGGTGCGACCTTCACGTCGACCCCAGTCGTTCGGTAGGCCGACGCGCGGTAGAGATTGTAGGGACGCAGGCCCAGATAGCCGACGGTGTGATAGCCCTCTTTGTATTCGTGGCCGTTGTAGGAGGCCACCGCAGTCAAGGTGTAGGGCTTTTCCTCAAGGCGGGCGGGAGTGATACGGACGTTCAGGGTTTCGTCGTCACCATCCTTTGCAGTGGAAAACTTTTCTGTCGCAGCGGTCCAACCTTGTGGCAGATCGAGATCGACCGTTCCTTCGGCGGCGCCTTTGACGTTGCTGTGAACGGTCACGGTCAGATCGAAGGACTTTGCGCCGAGAGGAACGATTCCCGCCCGTGGAGCAATGGAAACGGAAATAGCCGGGCCAGTAATGAGAGGTTCGAGCACGGTACCCGGGCCAGTTACGCGTTTGACGGACTGCACCACCTGAGAAATCTCGAAAGGAACGCCGGCGAGCGAAAAACGCAATACCGCCGAGAGCGCGTACGGCTCAGTGGGCAAATTGAGGTAGCCGGACAGGTTGATATCGTAATAAGGCTGTTCGATATTCGGTCGCGTGAAATAGGGGCGCGTGAACGCGGCGTGTTCCGGAACGCGAACAGTGAACCGCAAGTCGGCTGACTGATTTGCTTTGAGCGTGCCTCCGGATTGCGTGGCCGGCTCCACGCCCCATTGCGCGCCGTGAGGACCCTGCAGCGCCACAGTCTCGAGTTTCACGGGAACGTCCGTTGGATTCGTGGCGTGGACCTTTACCTGGAACTCCTGCCCGGGAATAGCCACCTGGAACGTCGGCTGATTTCTGAAGAAGCGGGCAAACGGACCGCTAGGTTCCTTTTCCGGCGCGACGGTGGCGAGCACCGAGATCCCGAGCGACTCGGCCAGAGCGTTCTCAAATTGCGCCTGCTTGACTCTCAGTTCGCGAGTGACCTCGTACTTGGCGTCCGCTGAAAGATTACTCGCGTTGACTATCTCGATCAGCGCTCTCGTTGCCTTCAGGCCGTTCGCAAGGGTTGAAGCGATGGCTTCGGGATGTTGCGCGGAGAATCCACTGATTGCTTTCTCGACGAGCGAATTGATATTCGAGAGGCCTTCCTTCAGAAAGGCGACGTCGCCGCCTTGGGCAAGATCGGCGATTCCGGCAAGGGAAACGTCGATGCCCTCGAAGAACGACGATTCCTTTTCCGGGACCGAAACCAATGATGCAAAACGATGATACGGCGCCATTTCTTCTTCGGCGGGAGGCAGGCCGGTGCCGCCATTCTGCGATTTTTGATGACCGAGACCCAGGCGAGAAACCTGCGCGTAAGTGAGACCGAGAAGCGGGTTGTAGTCGCCTTCGGGAATCTCGACCGAAGCGGAGAGCTCGCCCTTGATAACTGTTCCGTTCGTGTAGTTCTGAAACTCGGCGGGATAATACTTGCCGTCCGCGTAGTCGTAGATTCCCTTATCCGTGATCCGCGCGAACGGGACGCGTGCATAGTCCTTCAGGGGCTTCCACGGCCGCAGGCCTTCTTTGATCTGCTCGGCAAACATCGCGGGATCGCCCGCCGCCTTGAACGCTTCCTGCGCCATTTGCCCGGCGACCTGGTGATTTCCGTGGCCGTCCGTGCGCCCGCCGACAAACACGGAAGTGATGGCGAGAGGCCGCATCATGCGGATGACACGGACAACATCACCCAAAACACGATCGTGGCCCCACTTATCCAGGGCTTCTTCTTTTGTTTTGGAAAAACCGTAGTCGCAGACGCGTGTCCAGAACTGTTGCGTACCATAGTAGCGATCCGCAGCGAGGAGCTCTTCCGTGCGCACGAGGCCAAGGGCATCGAAGTAGTCGGAGGACATGACGTTGGCGCCGCCCTCGCCGCGGTTCAGCGTGAGCAGCGTGGCGCGTACTCCCTGGCCGC
>Ga0209474_10000669_pt1 | contig 36623 bp, 44 predicted proteins | sample GraSoiAngelo_145_FD_185902 | JGI IMG/M metagenome (GOLD analysis project Ga0209474, IMG submission 185902) | Grasslands soil microbial communities from the Angelo Coastal Reserve, California, USA - 14_1009_05_20cm (SPAdes) (version 2) | ecosystem: Environmental > Terrestrial > Soil > Grasslands...
AGCATCAGGCCGAGGATGGAGGCGGCGAAGAGGACGATCGGAAACATCGCGAACAGGGCATTCCATGCGATCAGGACCGCCCAGTTTGGAGACTGGTCTTCAACGAACTTTTGACCGAGCTTCCCCGGAACCGACTGCTTCAACCCTTCGAGGTTCATCCCTCGACCTACCTCCGCTGCAGCATCTGGCCCGCCGCCAGGCCGGCGATGCTGGTGAGCGCCATCTTCGCCATCGGACTGCTCATCAGCCCGCCGGGACCGAGGAGCTGGCCAAGCAGGTCTGGCCGCTGCTGGCCCATCTGCTGGAAGCTCTGCGCCATCTGTTGAGGATCGTTCCCGTTCATCGGGTATTCGGCGGGGGCCTGCTGGGCGAAGGTTGCCCGCTGCTGCGGACCCATCTGGGCGAAGACTTGCTGCAGCACACCCGACTGCATCCCCGGCGGCGCGTACTGCATGAACTGGGTTACGTGGTCGAGAAGTTGGTTATGGTCCAGCCCGCTGTGATCGCCGGACTGATATGCCTGCGCGTACTGCTCATACATCTGTGGATTGTTTTGATCAAATGGAAACACTGTTGTCCTCCTATGCCGAGAGGGCCGGCAGACACGCCGGCCCTCTCGTATTTCCCGCCGCCTATAGAACTGGTTGGTGCGAGACTTCCGCGCGCGCGGGAGTCTGCCGCTCCATGCGGGCGATCAGGTCGTCGATCGCCCGACCCAGGCGCTGTCCCTCCGGGGTGTCCGGGAGCGACTGCTGCGCCTCGCGTAATTTCACGCCGACGATCGTGCGCCACTCTGGTCCGGACGTCGAGGTCGACGGCCTGACGACCGGCTGGGCGGCCGTCGCGCCTGGTGCCCGCATGCCTCCGCCGCCGCCTCCATCGCCCGTGGTTCCACCGTTGCCGCTTGGCTTGCTCGCCGAGGCCTGGACCAGCTTCTTAGCCGCCTGCTGGGTCCCTTCATAGGACCGCTCCCAGATTTGGGCCGCGGTCTCGCGTCCGCCGAGGCCAAAGGCGAGACCGGCGGCCAGCGCCAGCGCACCGACGACACCGGCAAAGAGGATGGTCACGATGATCGACGCGATGCCGATCTGATTGAGCGCGGTCACAATGGCGAGGCCCATGATCCCGTACTCGACGACTGCCGCGAGGACGCCGGCGTTGCTCATGCCAGCAGAGGTCAAGCTTCCGCGAACGAGCCGCCCGACGAACTGCGCCAGTAATACGCCGATCAGCACGATGATCAGCGCGACCACGAGGTTCGGGATGAAGAGCACGATGCTGTTGAGCAGCGTGGTCACCGCCGTGAGATGGAGTGCCTGCGCCGCCATTTCCAGGAAGATCAAGCGAATAAACCACTTGACCAGCTGAGCGATCACGTGCGACGCCCGCACCTGGCCGGCGCCGGTCCGGCTGATGAACCCGCTGATCCCGGTTCGTTCCGCAGCATGCTCGAAGCCGACGCTGTTGAGTAGCCGCTCCACGAGGCGCGCGACGATCGCGGCGATCCACCAGCCGATCAGCACTAGGAGCATGGCGCCGATCAGCGCCGGGATGAAGGAGAGGAACGCCATCAACGCCCCGGTCACGGACACGAGGACGGCGTCTCCCCAATTGGTCACGTTCTGAATCATGGATGCATACCTCCTTGCTTACCGTTGCCTTCTGGTTGTCGACGTTGCCGGGGTCTTCTCTTCCGGGAGCGCACGCGTAGTGCCGCCCACGCTTCCCTGGGTTCCCTGATAGGTCTGCCCCCACATCCGAGACGCCACGTTTTGCCCGCCAAGACCAAAGGCAAGGCCCGCGGCGAGCGCGAGGGCGGCGATGACTGCGGCGAACAGGATGTCCACGAAGACCGCGCCAATGCCGAGCTGGTTCAGGGCGACGACCGCGGCCAGCGCGATGATCCCGTACTCGACCAACCGCCCGAGGAAACCGGCGTTGCCAACACGACCTGTCGCCGCCGCGCCGCGGACAAGGCGCCCAACGAACTGTGCCAGCAGGGCGCCGAGGAAGAGCACGAGCAGCGCGACGACCAGGTTCGGGATCCAGAGGATGACCCGATGGAGCAAGTCAGAGACCTGCGCGAGGCCAAGCGCCTCGACTGCGAGGTCGACGAAGATCAGGAAGACGAACCACTTGACGATCTGGCCGATGAGCCACGACGGCCGGCTTACAGCCGTCGTGCCGCGCACGGCGGTCGCCCCACCGCTGGCGGATGGACCGAGGAAACCGAACATGCCGGTCCTGGCCGCGGCGGCGCCGAGACCGACCCGCTCGAGCAGCCCGACGACGAGGCGACCGAGCAGTTTCGCGATCCACCAGCCAATCAACAGCAACAGGAGCGCGCCGATCAACTTCGGAATGAAGCTGAAGAGGCTGAGCAACAGCGCCGCGAGTGGCGCAAACAGCAACAGCGCCGAGAGGCCACTGGGCGCCGACCCGGCGGCATTGACCGCATTGATCAGCTGCCACTGGTGCGACTCGTTCGGAGCACTAGCCAGGTCGCCTTTGTCAGTTCCTCCGGTATTCAGGATCTTGCCGTCATCGCGATAGTCGGTCGTCGTGCCGTTGACCCTGACGTGAATGGCCGGAGTGGCTACCGAGCCTTGCGCGATGCCATTGGTCGAGACGCCATTCGGCTCCGATGTGTCAAAGTTCGGCTCCGGCGGATTCTTCGTCCCCATATCGGTCTGCGCAAGGATCAAGCTTCCGTTCGCCGGGACTCTGAGATTCGAGCCCCAGAGGTCGTAATGCTTGGAGCCGATGTCAACCGTGACCTGGTCAACGGTGACATCGCCCCCCGAGGTGTTTTCGATCCGGATTACTCCGGTATCAAACCTGTCGCCGCTCCCCTTGAAATTGACGTTGCTCGCACCCTGCCAGGGATTGGGAAATTGCGTCGGGTTCGCCCTGGCATCGACGGTTTGCAGGTTGTCGGCATATCCGGCGTACACCCTTAGGTTGGATGCCGCCGTTGCCGTCCCGCAAGCCGCCAGGAGCACCGCCAGCAAGGAGAGGATGAAAACCCGAAGCATCATTCTCATCCGTTCTTCTCTCCCTTCTGTTGATTCGCACGCGAGTCGATTCGTCCCACCGTTTTTCTTGCTAGCTCAACACTAAGCAATTCTTATAGTTGCGCGCTACTATCTTTCAGGTAGTTTGTGGGAAAGCTGACCGGCCCGACTGTGTCAGCGCAATGCCATCTGCAAACGCGAGCACCCAAGCGCAACTGATGAGGCGGAGCTTGAGCAACTACCCGAAAGATACTGGTGCCGGGTTATCAGGATTCCTTAGCGTAGAGATATCTTGTTGGCGCTCACTGGCCAGGTTCGCGAGTCGTTTCCCTTGAGCCAGCGGGCGCCCGTTTGATGTAGGAGGTAATCGACATGGGCACGCTGACCGCAATTTTTCGGACGCCGGACCAGGCGGCGAGAGCCGTGCAGCAACTGCGCGGGCTCGGACTCGACGGTAACGCGGTACAGACAGAGGAGAAGAAAGGGGGATTGCTCGAGGCGCTCCTGCCTGACGAAGAGCGGTCTGATGAGACTCGGGTGACGGTGAGCGCCGGCGATCAGGATTCGCGCGTGCACGGGATCCTGCAGCAGAACGGCGCTCTGCGAATCGAGGGCGAGCGCAGCACGCCGGCGGACGCCACGAATGGCGAGGCGCTCCCGCTGGTAAGCGAGGAACTCTACCCGCAGACCACGGTCGTTCAGGTCGGCGAGGTGGTCGTGCGAAAGGTTGTGGTCACCGAAATGCGGACGTTTGAGGTTCCAATTCGCCGGGAGGAGATCGTCGTCGAGCGCGCCGTCCTGAACGAGCCGCTGGCAGCCCCGGCAGGAAATCGATTCGAGCAACAGGTCACATCGGAATCAGGCGAAACCCAAACGCCGGCCCTTGGAGCGGACGAGGAGGTCATCCGGATCCCGATTCTGGAAGAGCAAGTAACCGTCGAAAAGCACCCGGTCGTGCGCGAGGAAGTCAGGGTCTTGAAGCGGCGGGTCCACGGTTATGACCGGTGATGGCGGATCGGTGCCCGGGCATGTCCTGACTCAAGACGAGATCGCGGACGACCAGCCGAGGCAATATCAATGACGCAAGGGTGCGCAGCGCGGAGGTGCGCAGACCAGGAGATTAGAGAATCCCGCGCCTCACCGCCGCCATCGCCGCCTCGACTCGATTGCGCGCCTTGAGTTTCCGGAAGATCTCGCGCACGTGAAATTTGATGGTGTTTTCACTGAGATGAACGGCTTCGCCGATCTGCCGGTTTGACCTGCCCTCCACCATCAGTCGGAGGATCGCCAGCTGCGACGCGTTAAGCCCCGCGATCGTCGTGGACATACCGGTGTCCTGAGGTCGCTCCGGAGCTTCCTGGTCGGACTGACGGAGCTGCGATCGCTCGACCGCCACCGCCACGAGGCCTCCAAGGATTTCAACGAATTGCAGCGCTTCGGCATCGGGGCTGATCGGGCGCCGGCCGAACGCCACCATGGCGCCGAGGATCCGTCCCCGCGATACCAGCGGAACGGCCAGGCAGCTTCGCAGGTCGAGATCGATCAGGAGCTGGCGGCCCTCCGCCGGGTCTCCGCGTTCGAGGTCGCGGATGTAGAGCACCGGCGCTCGAGTGATGGCTTCACGCGCATATCCCTGACCGGGCTGAAGGTTCGTCTTCGGCTCGGGGCTGAGCGGCGTCCCGGATGAGACGGCGATCCGAAGCAGTGAGCCTGGCGTGGAAAGGTATATCTGCACGACGTTGGCGCCGATGCCTTTCAGGAACTCGTCCGCCGCTACCTGCAAGGTGCCGTCGAGATCAGGGCGCCCAGTCATCGCCCCTTGCAGGGCGTGGACCGCAGCTAGCCAACGCTGGCGCCGTCGCCCGAGGACAGCGGCGGTCTTCGCAACAGGCACCGGCTTCTTAGATGCAGAAACGACGCCTGGAGTTTCAAAGATGACTGAAGCTCAGCCACTATCCGATTTGATCCGACGCGCCCAAGATGGCGATCGCGATGCTTTTCAAGAGGCGGTGACGCCCTACATCCAGCTGGCATACAACCTCGCCTTCACGATCATGCGTCACCGACAGGACGCCGAAGACGCCGTGCAGGAAAGCGTGCTGAAGGCCTGGACCAAGCTTTCGCAACTGCGAGATGGCACCGCCCTGAAGCCCTGGTTCTTGCAGATCGTGGTCAACGAGTGCCGCATCAGCCGCCGCGGTCGCTGGAGATCGGTGATAAAACTCCCGGAGTTACACACGGCGCACGCAAGGGACTCAGAGGATCATGTTGTTCAGGCCACCGACCTTCGACGAGCGCTCAGCGAGTTAAGCGAGGCTGAACGCCTCGTGCTCTTCCTCCACTTTGACCTGGATCTCGAGCTCGAGCAGGTCGGCGACATCCTCGGGATTTCGGCGGCGGGCGCAAAATCGCGGCTCTATCGCGCTGTGCGCCGGCTGCGTCCCGCACTGCTGGATGGCGAGGAGCCGTTGTCATGAGCCAAGACATGAAGACGCAGATCAGGCGGGCATTCGAGCAGGACATCGAGCCAGCGCGACCCGGCCTCGCGGAGGAGGTCTTTGCCGCCATCCCAATTGGGATTGCGGTGGCGCCTGGCTTTCTCGGATGGCTCCATCAGGTGATTGCCTATGTGGTCAAGCACTGGCTGACCGCGAGCCTCATCGGTGCCGGCGCCGTAGCGGCCGGGGGATATGTGCTGGCGACGCGTACCCCTGATGTCGCGCTCTATGTCGCTTACGCCGACCACCAGCCACAGCGGCCCGGCGCGCTTCCCAATCCCTGGCAGGGCTCACCGAATGTCATCTTCGAGGGCGCCGGATCAAACTTCGACGCCGGCGCCATCCGGCTCGACAACCGGACGGACGGCCAAATCACTGTCGATCAGATCGCGGTGGACATCGGCCCGAGGCACTACGCCCTCTGGGGCAAGGCGATCAAGGTGCCGGCCCACGGGATTCTCATCCTGACGCAAACACGAATACTTCAGGTGAACCCATTCCAGACGGACTTCGATACCTCGGAGTCCAAGGGCCAGACCTGCACCCCCGTCTCGCCGGACGTGCCAGTCATTCACTTGAGCGTCAACGGACACCGACTTTCGTTTGAGGACACCCATCTCGTACTCACGACCGGCGGACATGACCTCGGCAACTGCCCGGGTAAGCCAAGCGAATCCCATCCCTGGGAAGCGTTTGGTAGAACCGGCTGATCAGGTGACTCGAACCTGCGCTCCCCCTAAAACACATTCCGAGGAGAACGCCAACTGTGCTCTTTATCTTTGACATGGACGGCACTCTGCGTCGAGGAACCTTGCCGTTCCCGAGCCCGCTGCGCGAAAGGGATCAGCGCATCCTGCCGGGACAAGCCGAACGGCTGCGCGATTTAGACGCTGCCGGACATTACCTCGGAGCTGCCGGCGAGCCGCGGATCGAGGTCGGTTGTTGCGGACTGCCTGCTGTCATCGCATCCTCCCGCCATGCCGGCGTTTTTACTGGCATACCAAACCAAGGGTTCCGCGTACTAGCGGCTCGTTGCGGTCAGGGTTGGCTTATGGTCGGGCGTGCGGGGGGTTGTTTCGCCGCATGACGGCAACCATCCCGATGGCGATCGCCGCAATCAGGCAGCAAAGCAAGATCAGATAGCCCGCCGGACTCGCCTTGGCCGCGAAGATGAACACCAGGATGCCGAACACGATCAACGCGCCGGGCCATCCCTAAGGTGAATCGCGTATCCATAGCTTTCAGGCCATAGCGTCGATCGCGTCCAGGGCAAGTAACGAAGATCAGCCATCCCGCGTTCCACCAGCGATGGCACGTCACCGTGACTAAGCTGCCCCATGCCCTCATCCTGATGGTGGCCATGACGCTGACCGCCTGTGGGAGCCCCGGGATAACGGCGAGCTCGCCCTCTGCGTCGACCGGTGGCAGGACACCCGCGCCCAGCGCCAGCACAACGGGCGCGTCGCCCATGCCGAGCGCCGCGGTGGCGTGCGCCGACCGGATCCTGGCGGGAATGTCCGAAGACCAGCGGATCGGCCAGCTGTTCCTGCTTGGCCTGGCGAGCGATCGACTCGGCTCCGCAGAAATCCAGGAGATCCAGGGTGACCACGTCGGCTCGGTGTGGTTCGTGGACCGTACTTACGCGGGAGAGGCCGGGGTCCGCAGCGTCAGCGACGCCGTCCAGGCGCAGGCGACCGCCGGCGCCACGGCGAATGTGCACTTCTTCGTGGCGGCGAACCAGGAGGGTGGCATCACCCAGGCGCTTCAGGGTCCGGGATTTTCGGTGATGCCAAGCGCGTTGGTGCAGGGCGGCTGGACGACGGCGGCGGTCGCGAGCGCGGCATCGACCTGGGGCCAACAGCTTCAGGCTGCGGGCGTCAACATGAATTTCGCCCCCGTTATGGATGTCGTGCCTCCCGGGTTTGATTCCCAGAACCAGCCGATCGGCGCGCTGCAACGAGAATACGGGCACGACCCGGCCACCGCCGGAAGCCATGCCACTGCGTTCCTGCAGGCGATGCGGCAAGCCGGGGTGGCGGTGACCGCAAAACACTTCCCCGGCCTCGGGCGCGTCACTGGCAATACCGACTACACGACGGCGACCGACACGGTCACGACGATCAACGATCCCTACCTCCAATCGTTCAAGCAGGGCATCGACGGCGGCGCCGACTTCGTCATGATCGCGATCGCGACCTATACGCGGATCGACCCGTCGCATCTGGCGGCCTTTTCCCCGCTTGTCATCGGCCAGATGCTTCGCGGCACCATGGGCTTTACCGGCGTCGTCGTCTCGGACGACCTCGGAGCGACCGTGGCGGTGGCGGCGATACCGGCGGGTGATCGAGCGATCTCGTTCCTGGCGGCCGGCGGAGACCTGGTTACCTCAAAAACGACCGGCGCAACCCACGCGATGGTGCTCGCGGTTCGCTCGAAAGTGGCTGCCGACACCGCCTTCCGTACGGTGGTCGACCAGGCGGCGCTGCGCGTCCTCCGGGAGAAACAGGCGCGGGGCCTTCTCCCCTGCTAGCCGAGCCGGCCATACCGACTTTGCCAATCGTTGATACACTATGCCCGACCTCCAAAGCGAGGCCTTCCGGCTCAGGGTTCTCCTCCCCGTCACCAAGCGGTGTCCCCCAGACGGCTAGAACAACATTAAAGAAAGGTAGAGGGGACCGAGGAGTACGCATCGTGATATCGACTTTTGCAGAACTTGGCGTCAGCGCGCGCTTGCTGGGCGCCTTACAGAAAAACGGGATCGAGGAGCCCGTCGCGGTCCAGAGCGAGGCGCTGCCTCCCTTATTGGAAGGCCGGGACGTCGTGATTGAGGCCCCAACCGGTTCGGGAAAGACGCTCGCCTTCGTCCTGCCGCTTATCGAGCGGTTGGCTTCGGCGAACGGACCGGGCCCCCGGGCGCTGGTTGTCACCCCCACTCGCGAACTCGCCATGCAGGTCGACTCGGTGTTGCAATCGCTGGACAGCGGCCTGCGCCGAGCGCTGCTCTACGGTGGCGTCGGCTATGCAACCCAGGAACAGGCGCTCAAGCGCGGCGCCGATCTGGTGATCGGCACGCCCGGCCGGATCCTCGATCTCGTCTCAAGACGCAAGCTGTCATTGAGCCGCGTGCATTACGTCGTCCTGGACGAGGGCGATGAGATGCTCGACGCCGGCTTTGCTCCGGCCGTCGAGCAGATCCTCGAGCTGACCTATCAACCCCAAATGGTGCTCGCCTCGGCAACGATGCCAAATTGGGTCAGCCGCATGATCGAGCGGCATATGAACCAACCGATTCGAATCAGGGTCGAGGGCGACGCGGAATCCACCCTCGAGCACGGACTCGTGCGAGTTGCGCGCGCTGACAAGCTGGACGCACTGAGCCGGCTGCTGCACGCTCACCGCGGTTCAGCGATCGTCTTCGGCCGCACCAAGTACGGCGTCCGGAAGCTCAACCTCGCCCTGCGGAAACTCGGTCACGACAGCTCGGACCTGCAGGGAAATCTCTCGCAGGCGGCCCGCGACCGCACGATGGACGATTTCCGTGGACTCCGAACAAACGTGCTGGTGGCGACCAACGTCGCGGCCCGTGGGCTGGACATCAGCCATGTCGATCTCGTCATCAATTACGAGCTCCCCGACTCGGCGCAGTGGCTTACCCACCGGGTTGGCCGGACCGCCAGGATGGGGGTAAAGGGCCGCGCGCTGACGTTTGTGACCCCGGAAGATGACCGAGCGTGGCGCAGTCTGCGCCACGAGGGGGCTCCCGATCTGCCCATGGTCGATCTCCAGGCGCTGGTCAATGACGGCACCTGGGTGTACGTCGAAGCGGATTCTGATAAAGTTCCGGCTGTTCGCCCGGCCTTCGGGCGGGTTCAACGTGCGGCCGGCATTCTTCTCTCGAACAGGCCGATGCGTAGGAAGCGGAGTTCGAGAGTTGGAGACAGAGGAATGCCAAAGGGCACCATCAAGAAGCTCGTATCGGATCGCGGTTTCGGATTCATTGCCGCCGAGGATGGCAAGGAGTATTTCTTCCATCAAAGTGGCGTCGATTCGTCGCTGAACTTCGACAGCCTTCGTGGCGGCGAAGCGGTCAGCTTCGATATCGAGCAGAGCCAGAAGGGACCTCGGGCGAACCGCGTCCGCGCCGCCTAGTAACTGGCCGCGCGCGGCTGGCCGCTCGCGTAACGGACTGAGGCGCCTCGGCAAGCCGGCTCGATGAAACCGATCACAGCCGGACAGTCGGGGCGCTTCGAACACCTGGTCGAGGCGAGCCATAGCGCTTCGAACTTCGGCAATGCCGGCGTGGAAGTGCTGGCCACGCCAGTGTTGTGTCATTGGTTCGAGACGACCGCGGTCATCGCCATCCGCGACCAACTCGAGGCTGGCGAGGCGACCGTCGGCACGCGCCTTACCATCGAGCACCTCAAAGCGACGCCGATCGGTATGCGCGTCACCGTCGAGGCCCGGGTCGACGCCGTTGACGGCCGGCGAGTCAGCTTGCGGATCGAAGCCCGGGACGAGAAGGAAACGATCGCCCGCGGCACGCACGAGCGCGTCGTGGTCCAGCTCGACCGGTTCCTTGACGGCGTCAGGGCCAAGCGTGGGCTGAAGCCGGCTTAGCGCTCAGCCGTGGCATGCTACCGGCATGCCAAATATTTTTTCGCCTGTCCTTCACCCCTGGATCGAGCGGCGCAAGCAGGAACATCCCGTGAAAGTCGTCGACATGCTGCCACACGGTGAAAACCCGCTGACGCGATTCAATACCTGGTTCGCCGTCAAGGTCACCAACGTTGTCGGTACCATGTGGTGCGCCTACGCGTTCGGCGCGCTGGCGCTGGTATCGCTCCCCGGCGCACTCGCCTCTGGCAACCCGGTGATCATCGTTTCCTGGATCAGCCAGACATTCCTGCAGTTGGTCCTGCTCAGCATCATCATCGTCGGCCAGAACGTGCTTGCCGCCGCCTCCGACAAACGAGCCGAAGCGACTTACCAGGATGCGGACGCCGTGCTGCACACGGCCCTCCAGATCCAGGATCACCTCGTGGCCCAGGATTCGGAGATGGAAAAGATCCTCGCAAACCTGTCATCGTTGAAGGCGAGCTGATCGCAGCATCGTGACCAGCTACCGGCTCGCCTGCATTCCCGGAGACGGCGTTGGCCCGGAAGTCATCGCCGCTGGCCTCCAGGTGATTCGCCGGGCCGGCGAGATCACGGGTCGTTTCACGATTCGAACCACGGATCTGCCCTGGTCCTGCGCTTACTTCCTCGAACACGGGGTGATGATGCCCGAGGACGGCTTGCAGGTTCTGGGCAATCACGATGCGATCTATCTCGGCGCCGTCGGGTTTCCATCCGTGCCCGATCATGTGAGCCTTCGCGGACTCCTGCTCCCGATTCGGCAGGGCTTCGATCAGTACGTTAACCTGCGACCGGTGCGCGTGCTCGACGGCATCCCATCGCCTCTCCGCCATGGCACGTCGAAGACGGTCGACATGCTCTGCATTCGCGAGAACACCGAAGGCGAGTACGCCGGTATCGGCGGGCGTTTCAAGCGAAACACGCCGGACGAGGTGGCGGTCCAGAGCAGCATCTACACTCGCAAAGGCGTCGAACGCATCGGTCGCTACGCGTTCAAGCGGGCTCAGCAGCGCCGCAACCGAGTCGCGTCAGCCACCAAATCGAACGCGCTGCAATACACGGCGCTGCTCTGGGACGAGGTGATGGACGAGCTGTCGCATGAGTTTTCGGACGTGGCCCTGACGCGTTACCATGTCGACGCACTCGCGGCGCGCTTCGTGACGGAGCCTGAGTCGCTCGATGTGGTGGTCGGCAGCAATCTCTACGCGGACATCCTGACCGACCTCGGTGGCGCCCTGCAGGGCTCACTGGGTCTGGCCGCGTCGGCAAATCTCAATCCCGAACGGAAGTACCCCTCGATGTTCGAACCGGTCCATGGCTCGGCGCCGAGCATCGCCGGCCGCGGCATCGCCAACCCGCTGGCCGCGGTCTGGTCGGCGTCCCTGCTGCTCGAACATCTTCAGGAGCGGGAGGCGGCGGCGCTGGTAATGCGCGCCGTCGAGCGGGCGGCGGCCGACGGACCACGCACCCCCGACCTTGGCGGCCGAGCCAGCACGCAGGATGTGACCGACGCGCTGCTCGGCGCCCTAACCAAACCGCAGCCCCAGAGCGTATAGCCCCAATCGGGGCGTGACGAGCTACGCCGCGATTCGTTCGGCGATCTCGCGCAGACTGCTCAGGTCCTTCAGAGCAAGATGCACGTCGATGATCTCGTCGCCGCTGATCGAACCGGCGGTGCCGGTACCAGTGGCCCGCTGGGGGCTACGGAGCTCGGCCTCACGCCGACGCAGGGCGCCGAAGCAAACGGCGATGACGATGCACAGGGCGGCCAGGATCAGGACGACGGTGATCGCGGGCAGGACCGAGGTCACGCTGGGGACTTCTCCACGGAGTGCATAGTCGTGAAACGGCGCCCCCAGGGGTTGTCCTGCGATGTGCATCCGGACGACCTCTCCTTTCAGCGCGCCTCGAGATGCAAGTCGACGATCGGCGCCCCCGGCTGCTTGCCGAGCACGATCAGGGCGGTCCCTTCGGCCGGCCCGATCGTCAGCGTCGACGTCTGGTTGATGAAATTCTGGTTACTCCCCAACCGGCCGGCGTCATAGCCTGGCAGAACGGGGACCGCTTTATCTTTCTGGCCGACGGAGCCGGCGAGAGTCAAATTGCTCTGGGTAAATGGGACCCGAACGGACACGCCGACACCGATGGCGATGTTGAAGAGACTCAGCAGGAGGCCGACGATCAGGACAACCAGCACCGAGCTGCAGCCTCCTGTGCAGCCGCATCCGGGACGAGATGTTCGGCGGTCTCGTTGTTCACGACTCATCGCAGGTCAACTCCTTACCGGTTGCGGAATCTCACGGACGACTTCGGTGGCCGGCTTGTCGTTTCGAAGCCCGACGAACCGGGGATGGCGAAGCTTCCCGTCATGCGTCCATTCCGTGAAGCCAACCTCGGCGACCATGTCTGGGCGCACCCAGTGCGCGCCCTTCTCTCTGACAGTCTCGCTGAAGGGTGATCGTTTCAGCTCGCGCCCGTTCAGACGCCGCCGAAGGTCGAGGAGCGTCCTGGTGTTGAAGCCGGTTCCCACCTTGCCCGCATAACGCAGCTTGCGATCCTGGTAGTAGCCAACCAGGAGCGCGCCCAATCCGACACGCGTGCCGGCCGGATCGGTAAAGCCGCCGATGACGAGCTCCTGTTCGTTGACGCACTTGAATTTCAGCCAGTCGGGCGAGCGAAGACCAATATAGGTGCTCTCCCGCCGCTTGGCGACCAGACCCTCGAGCCCTTGCCGGCAGGCTTCTCGGTAGAGGGCCTCGCCGTCCCGGTTGCGGTGTTCGAGAAAGCGGACCGATGCATGAAAGCCTACGGCCATGGGGAGCAGCGTCTTTCGGTTGATGAGGGGCACCAGCCTTATGTCGAAGCCGTCGAGATACATCAGGTCGAAGACGTAATAGAAGACGGCAATCCCGGTTCTTCGCGCCTCGTCGGGATCCTTGATACCGATTCGTCCCTGCAGCTTCTCGAAGCTGGTTCGCTTGCCATCGAAGGCGACGATCTCGCCGTCGATGATCACGTCATGCTCGTTCGACCCGAGGGCATCAGCCACTTCGGGATAGGTGTTGTTCAGATGCTGCTGGCTGCGCGACAGCAGCCGGACGGTCGACCCTTCTTTGAAAGCAAGGCAACGCTCGCCATCCAGTTTGTGCTCGAAGATCCAGTCAGGATCCGAAAACCGCTCCTTGGTGAGTGTCGCCAGCATCGGGTCGATCCACCTCGGCATGGTTGCGCGGCGGACCCGCCCGCGCTGTTCCGGTGGGAGGATGTCGACCAGATCGCTCACAGGCTGATCGCAGTATGAGTCCGAGTAGGGGCGACCGACCGCCCATTTACTGGGTGAAGGGCTGGCCGAAACGCTCGGCCGAGGCGACCTCGCCGAGCGGCTTGCGTTTCTTCTTTCCTTTCACGGCTCGGGCCGGATATCCAAACGGAATGACGGCAAGCACCTCATGGTCCTCGGGCAGGCCAACCTTGCGGGCGACACCCTCCAGGCCGCCGAAACCGGTCCAGTTGGAGCCAACCCCGTCGCCCCAGGCGGTCAGCATCATCGACTGAATCGCTCGACTGCAGTCCGACACCGCAAGACGCTCGTCCTTCTCGTAGGCGACGACGATCGCCAGCGCCGACTTGGCGGTATAAGGACCGGTTCTGACCAACGAGCCGAGCTGGCGCAGCGTCTCCGGCTCGCGCACCACGATGAAATGCCATGGCTGCTTATTGCTGGCGCTCGCCGTCAGTCGGCCGGCTTCGACGATGCGCGTGACGACCTCGGCGGGGACCGGCTTCTCGGCATAGTCGCGAATCGCCATCACGGTCCGGACGGCATCGAAGACAGGATTTGGCATAGGACGATTATGCCTCGATCAATCTTTCGGCCCGCGGGACCGCGGAATGACCGAAGGGTTCGACGGCGGGAGCTTGGTCACAGCGTCGCGCAAGGCGACGAGCTCGGAAAGATCGAGCTCGAGCAGTTCGGGCGGCGGAAGGTACATCCGCGCCAGGCTCTTGCTCCTCAATCGGGCTCCCCGCGCCGTCAGCAGCACGAGCCTGGCCCGCCGATCGCTCGGATGCGGGCGGCGCTCGGCCAGGCCACGCTGCTCGAGGCGGTCGACGATCCAGGTTGCGGTCGAGGCGTCACATTTCCACTCCTCGGCCAACGACCCCATGGTTCGTCCGGCGGTGGTGCTCAGGCTCGTCAGCGCACGCGAGTCGTTCGGGGTCAGCCCGCTTTCCCCGATATAGCGATTCCGTTGAGGCGCGGTCGCGATGATGAAGTCGAAGATTGCCCGCCAGGCTTCGGCGGCCACCATCGCCTTCTTCGGGGTGGCGCTCGGCATCGCTGCCATCCTACTCGAACTCAACGGTTTCTGGGACTGGCCCGATTATTGATCGAGTCCGATATTTGCATTATTCCAAGCATTTGTGCTAGAACAGCACGGTTAGCACCAATCCGTTGAGGAGGTTTTTGCGATGAGCATATACAGCGTTGCGTTGTTTTTTCACATCCTGGGCGCCTTCGGCCTGATGGCCGCGCTCGCCGTTGAAGACAGTGCTTTGCGCGGGCTGCGGCGAGCGACCACCGGGGAGCAGGCGCGAACCTGGCTCGGCGCCATGCGAACGCTCCGGGTGGTCGCGCCTGCCTCGATTGCGTTGATCCTGGTGATGGGCCTCTATCTGACGGCCGCCGCCTGGGGCTGGACCGGGTGGATCGTCAGCGGCCTCGGGGCACTGCTCCTGGTTGGCATCATCGGCGGTGCTCTGACGGGGAGGCGAATGATACGCATCGGTCCCGCCGTCGGGCGGGCACAAGGCGCCCTGTCCGATGACCTTCGTCAGATGGTGCTGGATCCCGTCCTCCTGGTCTCAGCGAGAGTCAGAGCGGGACTGGTCCTCGGCACACTCTTCCTGATGAGCGTCAAGCCGTCAGCGGCCGGATCGCTCGTTGTCCTGGTCATTGCGGTCGCGCTGGGAATCGCCGTCAGCCAGGTCGAAACTCGGAGGAGTCATGAGCTCAGCCATCGGGGCGGCTGAACAGACCGCGTCACCAGCGCGCGAGCGGCGCTGGCTGAGCCTGTCGGTGATCGCCGTCGCGCAGTTGATGGTCGCGCTCGATGCCACGATCGTGAGCATCGCGCTCCCCTCGGCGCAGCGGGCGCTGGGGGCCTCGGACGCGGACCGGCAGTGGGTGATCACGGCATATACGCTGGCCTTCGGCGGGCTGCTGCTTACCGGTGGGCGGATCGCCGACCGGCTCGGGCGCCGGCGCGCATTTCTCATCGGCCTCGCTGGCTTCGCGCTGGCATCCGCGGTCGGCGGCTCCGCCACGAGTTTTTGGCTCCTGCTTGCGGCGCGGGCTGCCCAGGGGGCGTTTGCCGCGTTGCTCGCCCCCACCGCGCTCTCGTTGGTTGCCGTTACCTTCACCGAGCCACGTGAGCGCGCCAGGGCCTTCGCGCTCTACGGCGCGATCGCGGGGAGCGGCGCCGCGATTGGCCTGCTCATGGGCGGCGTGCTGACCCAATACCTGACCTGGCGCTGGTGCCTGTACGTCAACGTGCCGATTGCCGTCGCGGCGGTCGCCGCCGGTTGGCGGGTGCTGAGCGGCGGGCGGTCGGGTTCGCGACAACGATTGGACATCCCGGGCATCGTGCTCGCGAGCGCCGGCCTGACGGCGCTGGTGTATGCGTGCACGCGAGCGGTTTTCGAGGGGTGGGAGTCGCGAACCGTGGTCTCGGTTCTCGCCGCGAGCGGGGTGCTCCTGATCGGGTTCGTCATTCGCGAGATGCGAGCCTCTGCGCCGCTGCTGCCGTTGGGCATCGTCCTGGACCGCAATCGAGGCGGCGCCTACCTCACGGTCGCCCTCACCATTGCCGCCATGTTCGGCGCGTTTCTGTTCCTGACCTACTACCTGCAGGTGGTGCTTGGGTATTCGCCACTTCGGGCCGGCCTTGGCTTTCTGCCCCTGACGATCGCGTCGCAGGCGGGGTCCTGGGGAATTGCCAGCGTGTTGATGCCGCGCGTGCCCGCCCGCATGCTGATGGCGCCCGGCGCCGCCGTTGCCGCCACCGGCATGCTGCTGCTGAGCCAAATCCCGGCGAGCAACGGGTATCTCAGTCACGTGCTTCCCGCCGAGATCCTGATTGGTATCGGCGTGGCCTGCGTCATGGCGCCGGCGTTCAACATCGGAACGCTGGGCGTCGACCCGCGGCAGGCCGGCGTCGCTGCGGCGGCTGTCAATGCCGCCACCCAGGTTGGTGCCTCGCTCGGCACCGCGCTGCTGAACACGATCGCGGCGAGCGCGACGGCGGCGTACCTGATTGGAAGGTCTGCGCAAACTTCGGTCGTTCGCACTGCGCTCGTCCACGGCTACTCCACGGCGACCGTCGCCGCGGCAATCGGCCTGATCGGCGCCGGCCTCATCAGCCTGGTGCTGATCAATACCCGCAAGCAGGGGAGGGATTAGCCGGGTATACCTATATGTAGCTATGACGATGGCTGCTCTCCATGGCTGAAGCGGCGGCGAGGGCTGGTAGCGCCCTGCGGACCTCCGGCTACCGCCTGACGCGCCAACGCCAGCTGGTTTGGGACACACTCCGCCGGACACGCCGCCACCTGAGCGCCGAGCAGATCGGAGCGGCGCTGCGACGCCAGGGACAGCGCATCGACACCGCAACCGTCTATCGATCGCTGGGCGTCCTCGAGCGCCTCGGATTGATCCGCTCCAGCCGCCTGGCCGAACGCCAGTACTTTGAGGTGGCCGAGCCCGGCGAGCACTATCACCTGGTCTGCGACCAGTGCGGCAGCGCCAACCACATCGAGGGCGAGGACCTGGCCCAGGTTCTCCGCCACATCACCACCGAGCACCGGTTCGCGGTGCGCAGCGCCGATCTGATCGTGCACGGCTGGTGCGAGAAATGCCAGGCGAAGCTGGCTGCCTCGTCGTGACGCTTCGGTTACGGGTCCAGGATTAACTGCGAACGACTTGCAATAATCCGTATACTCGAGGCGCGGGCATGGAAAACGCCGCTCATCTCGACCACGCGACCATGAAATCGCCGGCCAGCCCGTCGACCGCCGGCCAGCGGCTCGCCGGCGTCTTTGGTGCCGTGGGCCTGCTGCATGTACTTGGCTGGGGCGGCCTCGTGCTCCTGGTGGGGCCGCGGTACCCCGCGCTGGCCGGGGCCGGGATCCTGGCCTACACGCTGGGACTTCGACATGCCTTCGACGCCGATCACATCGCGGCCATCGACAACACGACTCGCAAGCTTCTTCAGCAAGGGCAGCAGCCGATGGGCGTCGGATTCTTTTTCTCGCTCGGCCACTCGACCGTCGTCTTCGTGATGGCGATCGCGCTGGGGCAGGCGGCGCAGTTCGTGAGCCAGAACCTCGCCAGCTTCAGGAGCGTCGGCGGGGTGGTCGGGACGACCGTCTCCGGGAGCTTCCTGTACCTGATCGGGCTGATCAACCTCGTCGCCCTGATCGGCATTCTGCGGGTCTTTCGCCAGATGCGACGCGGCGAGTACGATGCCGCGGGCCTCGAAGAGCAACTGCTCAGCGGCGGGGTAATTTTTCCGGTCGTCCGCCGCTTATTTCGCTTTATCACGCGCAGCTGGCAGATGTACCCGATGGGCATCATGTTCGGGCTCGGTTTCGACACCGCGAGCGAGGTCGCACTGCTGGCACTCGCCGGCGGCTTCGTCGCCAAGGGCTTGCCAATCTGGGCGATCCTCCCCCTCCCCATCCTGTTCGCGGCCGGCATGTCCTTGATGGACACCGCCGACGGCGCGTTCATGGCGAGGGCCTATCACTGGGCGTTCTCGAACCCGATCCGAAAAGTCTTCTACAACCTGACGATCACCGGGCTCTCGGTGGGGGTCGCCCTCTTCATCGGAACGATCGAGTTGCTCCAAGTGGTCGCCGGCCAGGCCCGCTGGAGTGGCGGCTTCTGGAACCTGATCGCCACCTTCGACCTCAACAAGATCGGCTATGGGGTCGTCACGATTTTCATCGTCGTGTGGGCCGCAGCGCTCCTCTACTGGCGGCTTTCGCATGTAGAGAAGCGCTGGACCGAGAGTCTTCGTCCCGAGTAGACGCTAGCGCCGCAAGTCAGCGGCCAATTTGTCGAGCTGCTGTTTCCAGCCCTCTTCCATCCCCGCCAGGGCCGGGGCGGCCTCGGGCGTCGACCGCAGGACGACGATGGTGACATGCACCGTCGTTTGCCCATCGCGCTCTTCGAACGTGACGGTGTTGAGCGTTTCGAGCTGCGGATGGCCATTGCCGTCGGGAATCGCGCTGGTCCTGAAAACGAGGCGCTCAGGCGTCACGACTTCCTGAAACTGCCCATCCATCGGGTTATCACCCCAGGGATCGGGGCCGCGCATCACAATGTGGATCCGTCCACCTGGCCGGGCGTCGATTTCGCAGACCGGGTTGGTCCAGTCCGCCGGACCCCACCAGCGGGCGACCTGCTTGGGATCGGTCCAGGCATTGAAGACGGTTTCGCGGGGCGCGGCGAGGGTCCGCGTCATCGTGACTTCTTTGGGCGCTGTGCCGACGCGGTTCGTCATTGTGACTTCCCGGCCTGACGCCGAACCAGCTCCTCGAGGCGATCGAGCGTTTCCGCCGCACCGGTCGCCATTCCGCTGGCGATCGTCGCGTCGCGCGACTCGGCAGTGTCGAACAGCACGTGATCGATCGAAATCGTTTTTCCGTCCTGCTCCTCGAGCGTGATCGTCTCCAGCGAGACGTGCCCAGGCGCCCCTTCGAACTCGAAGGTGTACACGAGCCGCGACGGCGGCTCGATCTCGTTATAGACGCCGTGAAAGGCGTACTCGGTTCCATCGGCCTCGCGATTGATGAAGCGCCAGGCGCCCCCGGGGCGGACATCCATCCGGTCGACGAACGTGGTGAAGCGCCGCGGTCCCCACCAGTTCGGGATCGCCTTGGGGTCGGTCATCGCTTTGAAGACCAATTCCCGCGGCGCGTCGAACTCGCGGGTCAGAACGATCTCGCGGTCGGACGGGGTCGTCACCTTGAGCTTGTTACCGGTGTTGATCATGGTTTGCTCTCCTTCTGCAGTTCTGCCAAATAATCGTCGAGTCGGTCGAAGCTCTCCTCCCAGAAACGCTTGTACTCGTTGACCCAGTCGGCCGCCTCCTTCAGCCGCCTTGGCTCGAGCCGGCAGGGGCGCCATTGCGCCTTCCGGCCCTGCGTGATGAGCCCGGCCCGCTGCAGCACCTTGAGGTGTTTCGAGACGCCCGGCAGGCTGAGCTTGAACGGCTCCGCCAGCTCGGTCACCATCGCTTCGCCCTGGGATAGCCGGGCAAGAATCGCCCGGCGGGTGGGGTCGGCGAGGGCGGTGAACACGGCACTCAAGTGGTCGCTGCGTTGGTCCTGTTTTGCCATTCGGTTAATTAACTACGCAGTAGAATACACTGCAGACCGCCCGGAAGTCAAGTGGAATTCAGCCGATCTTGGGCCCACCGCGATATGCCAGACTGGATTGACTCATCGGGGGACAGCTCGCGACGGAGGCGCATTGATGGCAGTGGCAAACACGCGAGGCCAGACGGCCCGCAATCCCTGGCTGGTGCTGATCTTCCTCAGTCTCGGCTTCTTCATGATCCTGCTCGACACCACGATCGTGAACATCGCGATCCCGAGCATCATCTCGGCCTTGCACTCATCGCTCGACCAGATCCTCTGGGTGCTCAACGCCTACCTGCTCGTGTACGCCGTCTTGCTGATCACCTGCGGCAGGTTGGGGGACATCGTCGGGCAGCGGCGCTTGTTCATCCTTGGCCTGGTGCTGTTCACGGCCGCGTCGGCACTTTGCGGCGTCGCCCAGGATGGCAATCAGCTGATCGCGGCCCGCATCCTCCAGGGCGTCGGCGGCGCGATCCTCACGCCGCAGACGCTGAGCATCATCACGATGATCTTTCCGCCCGAACGCCGCGGCGCCGCTTTTGGCATCTGGGGTGCTGTCGCCGGCGTTGCCGCCGTCACCGGGCCGACGCTGGGAGGCTTCCTGGTGACCTATGTCGATTGGCGCTGGATTTTCTACGTCAACGTGCCGGTCGGCGTGGTCGCGTTGCTCGGCGCGATCTTTATCGTGCCCGATCTACGCCCGGGCCGGCGGCATCAACTGGACCTCGTCGGCGTCGTCCTCGCGAGTGCCGGTCTGTTCGGCGTTGTCTTCGGGTTGGTCGAGGGACAGCGCTATGACTGGGGCGCGTTCTTGGGTCCGATCACGATTCCGGAAGTCATCATTGCCGGCCTGCTCGTCTTTGCCGCCTTCATCTTCTTTGAACGCTTTCAGCGCGAGCCATTGCTACCGCTGTCCCTTTTTCGCAACCTGAATTTCAGCATCGCGATCTGGGTCAGCGCGGTGGTTGCCTTCGGCATGCTCGGCTTCTTTCTTCCCGTGACGATCTTCTTGCAGTCGGTGCTTGGGTTTTCCGCGCTCAAGGCCGGGCTGACCTTCCTGCCGATGTCGCTGGTATCGATGATCGTTGCCCCATTTGCGGGTCGCCTTTCCGACCGGTTCGGCGGCAAGTACTTGTTGATGCTGGGATTGACCTGCTTCGCGGCTGGCATGGGTCTGGTTGTGTACCTGATCTCGCTGAGCGCGACCCAGGCGACGTTCTGGGGGCCGGCCGCTCTGGCCGGCGTAGGGATGGGGATGACGTTTGCCCCACTCACGACGGTGGCGATGCGCGATGTCCGGCCGCAGATGGCGGGGGCAGCCTCGGGCGTCCTCAATACCGTTCGCCAGCTCGGTGGCTCGATCGGGAGCGCGGTGATTGGCGCGGTGTTGCAAAACCGTCTGGCGACGGAGCTGCACGACCAGGCGGTCGCACAGTCGGGTCAGGTTCCACCGGCATTTCGCGGGCAGTTCGTCAATGGGTTCTCGCACGCCGCGTCCAGCGGATTCAAAGTCGGCGTCGGCCAGTCGGGCGGCGTCAAGTTACCAGCCGGGATCCCGCCGGCAATTGTCCACACCCTCCAGTCGCTCTTCAAACAGGTCTTCGATCAGGCCTATACGAATGCGGTCCGCCCCACCCTGGTCGTCTCCATCGTCGTGCTCGCTGTAGGGGCGCTCAGCTGCCTGGCGATCGAGGGCCGCGGGAAAGCCTCGGCCCGCGCGGAAACAATCCACCGAGAGGTGCAGACGGCGAGCAGCTAAACGCCCGCCCGCACCCTCCCCCAAGGGGAGGATGAGGGAGCGTCTCGTTACATCGCGTTGAAGGTTTCGTACACCGTGATCTGCCCGCCGCTGCTCAGCACCGGGCAGCCCTTGGCGAGCTCGGCAGCAGCGTCGACCGAGTTCGCCTCCACGATGCTGTAGCCGGTCGCGCGCTGACCAGCCGCGCCATCCTTCGCACTCCCGTTCGAGGCGACGGTTTTGACCTTGTCCGAGAACGGGTTGCCGCCATCGACGAGCGACTTGCCGAGCTTTCCAAACCAGCTACCCCACGCCTGCATTTGCTTTTGCTGGTCCGCCTGCGTTGCGCCCATGCTGCCGCCGGAATACAGAAGTACGTACTTTGCCATGCCTGTGACCTCCATTGACGATGATCGCGCCTTCCGGCGCGAGACAACCCGCGGTCGCCTGCCAATACGACGATTCGTTACGCCCCGAAATCGACATCAGGATACATCCAGCGTTGTCGCGGGCCGGCGGGCCGTCAGCGTGGCACCGACGCTTGCCGCAATCACGAGGATGATGCCGACCAGGTCGCGGGCGGACAGCCGCTGGCCAAGGAATAACAATCCGGCGGCCGCCCCCATTCCCGGCTCGAGGCTCATCAGAATGCCGAAGAGCCGCCGGGAAAGCCGGCGCAACGCGGCAAACTCGAGGGAGAAGGGAATCGCCGATGACAGAACGGCCACGACGAGGCCGAGGCTGAGGCTCGGCAAGTTCAGCAGGCGCGCGCCGGCAGCGGCGATGCCGAATGGCGCGAGCGCGATGCCGCCTACCGTGAGCGCGAGCGCCAGGCCATTGGGACCGGGCACCAGGCGTCCGACGCGCTGGCTCAGCACGATGTAAGCGGCCCAGCCCCCGGCGGCGGCAAGCGCGAAGGCCAGCCCGATGAGGGTGACGCTGCCGCCCGAGAGTGACAGGAGGGCGACGCCGATTGCCGCCATCGCCGCCCAGCTGAAGTCGACGGCCTTGCGCGAGCCGGCGATGGCCACGGCGAGCGGACCAAGAAATTCGATCGTCACGGCAATGCCGAGCGGGATGCGCGCGATCGCCTGATAGAAGCAGAAGTTCATGCCGGCGATGACCAGGCCAAATGCGAGCACAGCCTGCCATTGCTGCCGGGTCAACGTCGGCCGCAGCGGGCGAGCGATGCCCAGCAGAATCAGCGCGCCAAACCCGACCCGAAGAAAGACGGTGCCGGTCGCGCCGAGCGCGTCGAACAGATGACGCGCCACCGTGGCGCCGACCTGGACGGAGGCGATCGCCCCGAGCGCGAATAGCGGCGCGGGCACCTCGAGTGGACGGCGAGCAGCTGGGGGCATCGATTTCAAGAAAGCCGTCAGATTTTGACAGACAGCTGTCGTAACTCTGCCTCACGATGGTCGCATGTGCCGGTCGACCCAGCCGCCGCTCGAGCGCATCAAGGCCGCGTTGGACGAGATGCCGGCCTGGTTGGCGAGCCGGGCCAGCGGCGCGATGGGCGACGTCGTCATCGACTGCCGCCAGGTCATCGACCGGACGGAGGCCTTTAGCGCCGAGGCGACGCGCCGCTTCGATAAGTCCGGCGGCTATAAAGCCGATGGGGCGCTGGGGATCGTGCCCTGGCTGCGCGATAAAGCCAGGCTCACCGGCGGCTCGGCAGCCGAGCACGTCGAGGTCGCCCGCCAGCTCGATCAGCTGCCGCGGACGGAAGAGGCGCTCGCTCGTGGGGACATCGGCTACCAGCACGCCGTCACGATGGCCTTCAGCGCCAAGCATGTCGGGACGGCGGCCGTCCGCAAGGCCGAGGCAACCTTACTCAAGGCCGCTGAAAGCATGGATCCGGGACAGTTTGTCGCCGTAGCGAAGGACTTTGAGCATCGAGTGGATGCCGATGCCGCACTGTCAGAAAGCAACCGGGCGTATCAGCGCCGCTACCTGCAAATCAGCGAGCCCATCAATGGCCTCGCTCACATCGAAGGCCAGCTGGTGGCCGAGGCAGCGGCGAGCCTGCGCACGGCGATGGAGCCCTTCATGAAGCCGCGCAAAGGCGACGAGCGGAGCGCCGGGCAGCGCGCGCATGACGCGCTCGCCGAGCTCGGTCGTCGGGCGGGCGCTGGCCATGCCAGCGGCGCGGGCAAGGGCGCCGGCGCCGGTAACAGCGCGCGCCCACAGTTGATCGTGAAGGCGAGTGTCGACACCCTGGCCGGGATTGTCGGCGCGCCCGCCGGCCAACTCGAGTGGGGCGGGACGATCCCGGCGGAGACCGTTCGCCGCTTCGCGTGCGATGCAGCGCTGATCCGGATCACGGGCCTCGGTGAGCTGGAGCACGAGATCACCCATGCCGGCCGGACGGTCCCGCCCTCAATGCGGCGGGCAATGGTGGCGCGCGATGGGCACTGCGTTTTTCCGGGGTGTGACCGGCCACCGCCCTGGTGCGACGGGCACCACCTGAAGTTCTGGGGGACGGTGGACCAACGAAGCTCGAGAACTTAAGCCTCGTTTGCGGCGAACATCACCGGAAGGTCCACGAAGAGGGCTGGACGCTGGAGCGCAAGGACGGGCGATGGATCGCGACGCCGCCCCCGCTGAGAGTCGTGCCACGATCGAGAACCGGCTGAGCCGGCGTCCGAAACAGCCAAACGCTCGGATGCGCCGATTTCAACGGCCGCGCGATTATCCGAATGCTTCGGGCTGCGGCAGGGTCTGCTTGAGCTCCTGCAAGAAGTTGACGATGTCCTGATCCTCGAGCGCGGGATTGGCCCGCATCATTCGATCAATCGACTGTCCCGCGACAAAGGCGGCCAGTGGCGCAAACTGCCGCTCACTGCCACGGGCGACCACGCGCGTGAGTTCGAGAAGCTCGCGCGCGACGGCCGCGTTCAAGTGCGGCGCGTCGATGGGGGCACGATGCCGCGAAGCAATCTCGGCGCAACGGACGGCGAACTCGTCAAAGAATGCATTCATCGTCCTTCAGTCTGAAGCAATCGGCCGGACCGGAAGATCTCGCCGCCATGGATCGGGGCCAACCGGCCCTGGATCAGGTCCTCGAGGAGCACCGTGGCCACCGGTCCGTCTTCGGGAGCCAATTTGAAGGTCGTCACGGTAATGCTTCCTCGTCCCTGGCGAAAAGTCCAGAGCAGGGCCGCAGGCGCGTGGACCCAACCCACGAACATGCCGGCGCTGACCTCGGCCGCGTGCGGCCGCGGTTCATAACCGCCCAGGACATGATCGGGGATCACTTCCTGGTAGGCCCAGTCCAGCGGGTTGATCGCGGGCAGGTCCGGATGCCGGGAGATGTCCAGCCAGCTGTAGGCGCTGACCCAGTCGCCACCCCATGGACTCGGCGCATCCGTGTCGCCACCCGACGGATTGAGCGCACCGGTGGCTCGGTCGGCGAGCCGCCGCGGGTGGATGACGATCGGGCGCTCGAGTTCGACCTCGGCGGCGATGGCGCTTCGACTACGGACCAGGACCAGCACCCGGCCGCCACTGTCAGCGTGATTGCGGCCCGCGATCGTCAGCTCGGTCGTGACCAGCAGGTCGGCGTCATCGAGCGACGCGAATTCGTGCCCGAGCTTGCGCAATCGATGCTTCAATCCGCAGATCCCGAGCGGGTCCTCGACCGCAATGCGCAATGGCGCCGCGGTCTTGCGCCGCCGCGCCGGCAGGATCGCAAGCGACCACGCTCCTCGCGTGCGCACACGCCCGGAAACCGCCAGCGCCCGGATCTCGAGCTCGGCTTGGGCCGCGCGCTCGACTACGGGCAGGTTGATTTCCAAGCGGCCCGCTGGTGCAGCGCCGTCGACCGGCCAGGTCTCGACGGGTTGCCTGCCCGAGGCGGCGACCTCGCCGTCGAGGCGCAGCGCCCAGGCCAACGACGCGGGCCGCTCGGACGGTCCGGCAAATGACGAGATTGCCAGATCGGCGCCGAGCCGGTCACCACCCCAGACATCGCGGCGCCCCAGGTCAGCGATCAGCATCTCGGGACCGTTGATCTCGCGCAGCCGATCATGAAAGGTCTTGCGCCGCCGACCAAGGTCGAGCAGCCCGTTCGCTTCCCAGTAGGCGTCGGTGAACTCGGTGATCACGTACCCGCTGAGCTCGGAATGCCGTCGGAGCTCCCCAACCTGGTACTGCAGCGCCTCGAACTGACGCGCCTGGGTCGCGGCCGCCATCTCGGTCCAGCCGGACCAGATCCGGTCGAGGGCGAAATCCCGAAAGCGTTCGAGCGCGCCGGCCGGCTGGGTGAACTCGCGTCCGGTCCCAAGCCACCACGGGGTAACGCCCTTATCTATCTCGAGTCCTGAAATGTCGGGCAGCCCCCAGTTGCCGAACTCGCTCATGACCAGCGGCTCGTCGCCGCGCGGGCGGGCGTCGGCGTGCGGGCTCCATAACCAGGCTGGCCGTCTGGCGAAGTCCGCCACCAGGTTGCGCCAGCCAATCGCCTGGTCGGGCATCGAGAAATACTGGTGGAAGTCGGCGATATCCGTCGCCAGGTGGAAGTTCGGATTCTCGGCGCTCTCACACGAGGAGTTGTCGACCACCAGCCGCGTGGGATCGAGCGCCTTGAGCCAGTCGTACGTCTGCAGCAGCCAGCTCCGGTCCCGAGGTTCGTCGTTCATCCGGATCCCCCAGCCCTCGTTGATGATCGTCCAGACGACGATCGACGGATGACGCCCCATCGTCTCGACCATCGCCTTGAGGGTTGCGCGACCAAGGGCCGCCGCACGCGGGCTAAACCGCGACCAGTTGGGCAGCTCGCACCAGAGCAGCACGCCGGCCTCGTCGGCGGCATCCAGGTAGGCCGGGTCCGGCACCTTGAGGTGACAGCGAATCAGGTTGAGGCCCATCTCGCGGGCCAGCATGAATTGCTCGCCGTAGAACGCGCGCCGATCCCCCGTCGGCGACAGACCCTCCGGATAGCAATCCTGGTCGAGCGCTCCTCGAAGCAACAGCGGCGCGCCGTTGAGTAGCAGACGACCGCCGCGTGTCTCTATCCGGCGGAAGCCAAGCCGGACTGAACGCTCGTGCTTCGACCCGGACGGGCCGGTTACCTGCGCCTCGAGTCGATACAGGTTGGGCGAGCCAACGCCCCATGGCTGCACCGGCCGAATGAAAATTTGTTCTCGCCCGTGCTGACGAGCGTTTTGAATCGCGATCGTGCGCCGCGCGGCTTCATCGCCCGCAGGATCGATGACGCGGAGGTCGAGCGTCGCGCCAGGGCAGGGGCGCCGCAGCTTCCAATGCACCGCAAGCGCTTGCTCATCGAGATCCGGGACAACCCGGAGCGCCTCGAGCGCGGCATCCGGGAGGCCCTCGAGCTCGACCGATTGCCAGATACCGCTGAGGCTGCTGTACCAGGTTTGCTTTCCGTGCGGCACTTCGGACATTGGCGTCCCACCCATGCCGGCGGACAAGACTGGATCCGTGGGTAGCGCCGGGTATTCGCGCAGCGCGTTGAGTGGATTGACGACCCGAACGACCAGGTCGTACTCGCTGCCAGGCCTGGCGAGCTTGGTGACATCGAAGACGAACGGCGTGAATCCACCCTCGTGCTCACCGATCCGCGTGCCGTCGAGCCAGACCTCGGCGCGGTGCATGACGGCCCCGAAGCGCAGGACGATCGTGTCATCCGCCCAGGACGCGGGGACCGCGACTCGCCGCCGGTACCAGGCGCGGACGATGCCGGTGCGCTCGGGCCGTTGCGCCTCCCACGAGCCCGGAACCACGATCGGTACGCCTGGGGGCAGGGTCTCGACGCGATATGCGCCGCCCGGGTCAGGGATGAACTCCCAGGCTCCATCGAGACTGAGCGCGGTCAAAGCGTCGGCGAGTCTAGCAGTCGGTCGCTCGGGCCGGAGCCTACGCGGCTTTCGTTGCCTTGCGCGCCGGCGGAGGCCTACGCGGCTTTCTTCGTCTTACGCGCGACGGCGCGCTTGCCCGACGCCCCCCTGGGTGCCTTGCCCGACGCCGCCCTGGGTGCCTTGCTCGGCGCCGCCGTAGGCGCCTTGCTCGATCGTTTGCCTGGCCGCTCGACGTGCTCGAGCCCAGCGCTGAGTTTTTCCAGGCCGGCCTGCAGCCCGTCGACACGATCGCGGAGGACGCCCGCGCTCTGGCGTTTCGTCCGCTCGAGGAATCGGCCGAAGGCGACCGACGCCTGATGGGTGGTTATCCGGCTCTGCCGGAACCAGTCGTCAAGCGCAGCGTCCGCCTTGCGCAACACGCCTTCGACGCCATCCGCCCGCTTTCGGCTCATGCCAGTGGAACGTGCGTTACAGCGCCTTGCTTGCGCCCAGGCTTCTATCGCCAGGCACATCAGGCGAAACTATGGGAGTGGACGACGGCCAAGGACACGCGGACCCGCTGCGTTTCAGCCTGCGCTGGCCGGTTCGCGGCTACGAGCTGGACAGCCGCGGCCACGTGAACAACGCCGTGTATCTCAGCTGGGCCGAAGAGGTCGCCACCGCCCACGCGGAGGCCGCCGGATACGGCCGCGCCTGGTCCGAGGAGCACGGCGGCGGTTGGGTGATCCGCCGAACCGAGATCACCTACCACCGGCCGGCGGCCTACGGCGACGAGGTGGAGGTCACCGTGCAGGTGGAGCTCGTGAGGGGTGCGCGCGGCGTCCGTCGAACCACGATCCGGCGGGCGGAGGACGGCGAACTCTTCGCCGAGGTTCTCACCGAATGGGTGTGGGTGCGGCTCAGCGACGGAAGGCCGACAGCCGTGCCGCGGGAGCTGGTCCAGCTGGCGGCTGTGGCGACGGCTGCGACGCTTGCCCGGCGCCGGCGGCCGTGAGCTGGGCGCGGAGCACGTGGGCGCCGGCGAACCCCTGGTTGATCGCGTTGACCCGGCCGTCCCGGCCAAGCACGACGGTGCTTGGCGCGGTCAAGATCTTGAATTCCCGCGCCACACCGGGGCGTTCTCCGATGTCGACATGGACGACTCGAAGCGCGCTGCCAAAGTGCGCGCTGACGGCCTGGACCGCCGGCTCCTGCGCGGTCCGGCAGGCGACACAGGATGGCGTCGAGAAGACGACCAGTCCAGGGCGTCCGTCCGGCGATTCATCGAGCGCCGGCCACAGTGCGTTCGTGCTCGCTCGGCGCAAGTTCGCGTGACGACGGCGCAGCCAGACCCTGATCGCCGTGATCGCCACGGCGAAGACGAGCCCGAGAATAACCAGCAGGAGCAGCCGGTCGAGGATCGCCATCACGCCGGAGGCAAGATCCGACGACGGTCCAGCTGGGCGACCAGAAAACACAGGGTGCAGAAGTCGAGGCTGGCGTCGAGGACGACCATGGCCGCTATCGGGAGCGTCAGGATCCAGGCAAGTACGGCATTCCCGAGCAGGATGGAAGCGGCCGCGACCAGCCAGACCGCGCCGCCGATCACGCGGGCGATTCGGCGCGTTTCGTGGTCCTCGTGGACGTCATCGCGCTTGAGCAGCCCGGCGGGCTCGAGCGCACGCCAGACCAGCTGGCGGACCACGTCCGCGGGCCACCAGAACCGACCGACGAGCATGATGGCACCCGCGACCGCGAGCAGGATGGCGCCAGTTGCGCCGCCGAATACCAGGCCGGCGAGGACCAGGACCACCATGGCCCATTGATGGGTTTTGCGGGCGGTCCGGTCGAAAACGGGTAGGTCGGTCGCGTGTGTTGCCATAAGTTGAGTATCTGGATCGACAAACTCAAGAATCGGGAGATGCCAGTCTAGAGATTCACGCTCTGGCAGGTCAAGGCTGAACGCGAGTTCGCTCAGGCGGCGCGGGTCACAAACAACGTTCCGGGGTCGGCGAGGACGGAGGCCAGGTTCGCGCCTTGGGTGATCCGCGTGGCCCGCGCCTGCTCGCGCAGAAATCTCACGATCCGATCCGCGAGCTCGGCTGGATCGCAGGCATAGGCCCGCCAGCGATCGTGCGAGCGCGGGTCCATGCTGGCGACGAGGTTGTAGTAGAGGAGATCGCCCTTGCGGCGGTGAACAGCGTCGCGATGGACGACCTCGGAGGGCACGAAGAACACCGGGGTCCGAAAGGCCATCGTCTTCAGGTCCATGTAGCCGAAGAAGTAGAAGAAGAAGGGATCCGCGATCAGCCGCTCCGCTTTGACCATGAAGCTCTTCTGGAAGCGGGGCACTCGCAAATGCCCGTACAGGACGTGCGCGGCCTTCACCTGGATCGCCAGGCTGAGACGGAAGTGCTCTTTTAAGTGCGTCTCGATATCCCGCCGCTCGTCGTCGGTCATCGGCAGCATGCATTCGAGCAGGCCCCGGCTCAGGAAGGTCAGAACCTTGGCGACCTCCATCTCGGCAAAGCGGCTGAACTGGACGTCGCTGAGCGGCATGCCAGGAATAACGCGAGTGGCGCCGGTGGTTTGCCCCGGGGAAGAATAGAGCTATGAAGCGCGCTCGGCGCTGGCTGATTCCGATCGGTGGCGGGCTGCTTGCAGCCGTCATGATCGTGATCGCCACACCCGACGTCGTCTGGTTTCTCCGCGGGGCCCTTGCTGTGATCGCCTTTATCTACGCGGCGGGGCAGTCCGCCGCCTATCTGTGGTCGTCCGATCAGGGTTGATCTTACAATTGGACTATCGGCAAACATGACATCCTGCGCGTCGGCGACGCCGCCTCGGATGCCGTCTTCAACCGCGTCCTACGTGACGCCGTCAAGACCGTCGAGGATGCTGGGTTCAGGTTCCTGGTGCTCGGCGGGCTGGCCTCGTCCCTGGTCGGGCGGCCACGCTGGACGCACGACATCGACTTCCTGGTTCGCCCCGACGACGCTCGTCAGGTGCTAGGCGCGCTGGAGCACGCCGGGTTTCGCAGCGAGGAAACCGACCCGGTCTGGATCTACAAAGCGTTCAAGGACGGCGTCATGCTCGACATCATCTTCATGGTCACCGGCGGCATCTATCTGGACGAAGAGATGGAACAACGCTCGGTGATCCGGGAGTACGACGGCCTCGCGGTCCGCATCCCCAGCCCGGAGGACCAGATCGTGATCAAAGCGATCGTGCACCGCGAGGAGACGTCGCGCCACTGGTTCGACGCGCTGGCGATCCTGGGCCGCGCCCAGCTCGAATGGGAGTACCTGCTGCACCGCGCTCGCCTGGGCGCCCGTCGCGTGCTGGCGCTGCTGATTTACGCGCAGTCGATGGACATCTTGATCCCGAACTGGGTAATCCGGCGGCTCTATGAGGAGGTCTGCACGGGATGAGCAAACGGCCGGATTACGTGCCGGAGCACATTCGAGAACGCTTGATCCATGATCCGCGCGTCGCCGAGCAGGACCTCAAGGTGGAAGTCCAGGAAGGTCGCGTTTTGCTGGGCGGCAACGTGGCGACGCCACAAATCCGCGACCGGATCACGGAAGTCGCCCGCGAGCTGCTGCCCGACTACCAGATCGTCAACGAGACGACGGTTGTTCCGTCCGGCGAGCCCGATGACGAGGAGCCAGTCTCGTGATCCGCATCGCGGCAGTCGGCGACCTGCATTACGGTGCCGGCTCGACGGATATCCTGCGGCCGAGCCTGGACCGTCTGCCCGAGCGGGCCGATCTGCTCTTACTCGCCGGCGACCTGACCCGGTGCGGCGGAACGGACGAGATCAGCGTGCTCGCGGACGATCTGCGACGCGCGCGGTTGCCGGTCGTCGCCGTACTCGGCAATCACGATTACCAATCAAACATGGAAGACGACGTCCGTCGCGTGCTCGAGGACGCCGGCGTCACCGTGCTGGAAGGCGAGGCCGTGACGCTCGAGATAAACGGCAGGACCGTCGGTGTCGCCGGCACCAAGGGCTTCGGCGGCGGTTTCCGCGGGGCGCACGGGACCGACTTCGGAGAGCCCGAGATGAAGGCCTTCGTCGGCCATACCAAGATGCTCGCCGACCGCCTGGAGCAGGCGCTCAACAGCCTGCGGGCTGACTTTCGCGTCGCGCTGCTGCACTACTCGCCAATCGAGACCACCCTCGAGGGCGAGCGGCTCGAGATTTATCCGTTCCTGGGCAGCTACCTGCTGGCGCAGGCGATCGACAATGCCGGAGCCGACCTGGTCTTTCACGGTCACGCCCATCACGGCACGGAGAAAGGCCGGACGCCCGCGGGCATCCCGGTCCGCAACGTCGCCCAGCCGGTGATCCGCCACGCCTACAACGTCTATACGCTGGGCACGGCGCCATCGGCGGTAGTCCACCCGTCCAAAGAGGCGCCGGCAGCGCTTCGAACCGGGACCGGATCGAGCGCCTAATCTTTAGAGATCGAGGGGACGCAACCGACCGTCGTCTTTTTTCCTGAGGGCGCCTATGGCCCGACGAACAACTGTGTCGGGATTGGCGCCGAGCTGCAGCGCCGCGGCGCTCGCGTGATCTTCGTCATTGAAGAATCGTTCCAGGGGACGCTGGCGGCCAAGGGCTTCGAGGAGCAGCTGATGCGGCTCAAGCCGAAGCTCGAGGTTCAGGAAGCGCCGGGACAATTCTGGAAAGACTTTATCCGCGAGACGGCTCCCGAGTTTCGCAAGTCGACCATCGAGCAGATCGAGACGCTCACGCGGCCGATCTGGGGGGAGCTGATCGACGGCTCGAGGTTCGTGAATTCTCGCCTCGAGGAAATCTTCGAAGACGTCCGGCCCGATGTGATCGTGCAGGACAACGTCGTCGCTTTTCCGGCGGTCCTGACGACCGTGGGTTCGGATCGTCTCCTGCAATCCCCTCGAGGTCGCGGATTCATCGCTGCCACCGGTTCTTTCCGGGCTGCCGATGAACGATCGCTCAGACTGGGACCGGTTTCGCCGCGCCTATGCCGACGCGCACGCGGAACTGCATCGCGACTTCGACCAGTTCTGCCGTGACATGGGATGCCCGCCGCTGCCTGGCGGTGAGTTCATGTATGCGTCCCCCTTTCTCAACCTCTATGTCTATCCGGACGAACTGGACTATCCGCGCGAACGGCGGCTGAATGAGACCTGGCAGCAGCTGGAGTCGTGCGTGCGGCGCACGGATCCGGAGTTTGCGCTACCGGACAGGCTCCAGGCCCCCACCCCGACCCTCCCCCACAGGGGGAGAGAGACGTCGGGAAGGAAATTGATCTATCTCAGCCTGGGCAGCCTCGGCTCGGCCGATACCCGGCTGATGACCCGGCTGATCGACATCCTCGGTCGGACCGACTACCGGGTGGTCGTCAGCATGGGGCCGCAGCACCACGAGCTGAGGCTCGCCGACAACATGTACGGCGAGGAATTCTTGCCGCAAACGTCGATCCTGCCACTGGTCGACCTGGTGATCACGCATGGCGGCAATAACACGGTCACCGAGAGCATGCACTTCGGGAAGCCGATGGTCGTCCTGCCGCTCTTTTGGGACCAGCACGATAACGCGCAGCGCGTGCAGGAAACAGGTTTTGGCTTGCGGCTCGATGCGTATCAATGTGACGACCGGCAGCTGCTCGGCTCGATCGAGCGGTTGCTGACCGACGAGGCCTTGGCCGCCAGACTCGCGCTGGTCTCGCGCCGGCTGCAGGCCGCCCCTGGAACGGTCCAGGCCGCCGGCCGGATCGAAGCGGTCAGTCGGAGCCGGCTGCCGATCGCCGCTCGAACCTGAAGCCACCAGCGCCGCTCGCCGAAACGTATCGAGAAGCGCCCTACTGGTGGGACCAGGCGCCGCCGCTGCGGCCGGGGCCCGCGGCCCTTCCGACCGAAGCCGATGTCGTGATCATCGGTGGCGGCTACACCGGGATGATGGCCGCCGCGCGCCTGGCGTGGCGCGGACGAGCGGTCGCCTTGCTGGAGAAACACGAGCTCGGTTGGGGCGCGAGCAGCCGCAATGGCGGCATGGTCCATCACGGATTCAAGGTCGGCCTCCAAACGCTCATCGAGCGATATGGCGACCGCGGCGCGGAACTGTATCGGTCGTCCATTGACGCGTTCGACCTCGTCGAGCACACGATCACCGAGCAACGGATTGATTGTGAGTACGAACGCTCGGGGCACCTGTCGCTCGCGTACCGAGCCGGCCACATGAAGGGCCTGGGCGAGGAAGCGACGGTCCTGCGCGATGTGTTCAAGCTGGATGTCCGGCTCATCGACGATGCCGAGCTTCACTCCGAAGTTGGCTCGACGGCGTACCATGGCGCGCTGCTCGTCGAGAAGAGCGGCGGCCTGCATCCGGCGAAATACATGGCGGGCCTTACTCGGCTCGCCCGCGATCGTGCCGCGCATCTCTATGGCGGCATCGCCGCCACGGCCGTCGAGCGCCGTCGCCGTGGCGGCTTCACGGTCGAGACCGCCGGCGCGAAGATCGCGTGCCGCGACGTGCTACTCGCCACGAACGGCTATACCGATGGCATCCTGCCACAGGTCCGGCGGCGGATCATCCCACTGGGCAGCTACATGATCGCGACCGAGCCGATGCGCGCCGACCTCGCCAACCAGACGATCCCGAGGCGCCGCATGCTGTTCGACACGAAGAACTTTCTCTACTACTGGCGGATCAGCCCGGACAACCGGATGTTGTTCGGCGGACGGGCCAGCTTTGCGCCGACGACACTCTGGAGGGCGAGGGACTGGTTGTATGCCGCGATGGTCGGAGTCCATCCGCAGCTGACCGGTCTGCGCGTTGAGCGCGCCTGGAGCGGCGATGTCGGGTTCACCTTTGACCGTTTGCCCCACATCGGCCGGATCAAAGGCATCACCTACGCGATGGGTTACTGCGGCACCGGGGTCGCGATGTCGACGTATTTCGGCCAACTCGCGGCCGATTGGATCGCGGGAGGCGAACTGCCGGCGTGCTGGCAACGGCCCTTCCCGACGATTCCCTTGTACTCGGAGCGGCCGTGGTTTCTGCGGCCGGCGGGCTGGTACTACGGCCTGTTAGACCGTCTCTGAATTCGCGCTCGCGCGCAGCTTAAAGCGCTGCGTTTTGCCCGTCGCCGTCTTGGGGAGCGCCTCGGTGAACTCGATCCAGCGCGGTCGCTTGTATTCGGCGATCTTCGATCGCACGAAATCCTGAAGCTCTTTGGCGAGCTCGGCCGAGGGAACGTAATCTTTCGCGAGCACGACATAGGCCATCGGCTTTTCCAGGGTGTCGGCATCGCGCCGTCCCACAACCCCCGCTTCTTGTACAGCCGGGTGTTCGACGAGCGTGTTCTCGATCTCCACCGGGCTGACCCAGATCCCGCCCACTTTCAGCATGTCATCGGCGCGGCCGGCATACCAGTAGAAGCCGTCGGGGTCGCGATAGAACTTGTCGCCGGTGCGGATCCACTGGCCCTGGATCGTGTCCTTGGAGCGTTCGTGCTTGTTCCAGTAGTAGGCGCAGGTGCTGTCGCCCTTGATCAGGAGGTTGCCCACGGTGCCATCGGCGACGTCGATGCCCGCATCGTCGACGATCCGTGCTTCGTAGCCCGGGACCAGCTCGCCGGCCGAGCCGGGACGAGCACGGGTTGGACGATTGGAAATAAAGATATGGAGAATCTCGGTGCTGCCGATGCCATCCAGGATCTCGACGCCGAAGCGCTGGCGGAAACGATCGTAGAGGGCTTTGGGCAGCGCCTCCCCGGCGGAGACGGCGAGGCGAACACTCGAGAGATCAAAGTCGGCGCCCTCGCGACGATGCGCGAGCAGCTGGCCGTAGTTCGTCGGGACAGAGAAGAACAAGCTCGGCTTGAAGCGCTCGATCTGCGCGTAGACGTTGGGCGCCGTTGGCGGGCCCGGCCAGAGAATCGTCGTCGCGCCGATGGCAAATGGAAAGGTGAGCGCGTTGTCAAGACCGTAGGCGAAAAAGAGCTTGGCGACAGAAAACGTCCGGTCGGCCGCGGTCATCCCGAGGATGCTCTGCGCGTAGCAGACGACCGTGTGGACGATGTCGTGATGGAGGTGGACGGCGCCTTTGGGAAAACCGGTCGTCCCTGACGAGTAGAGCCAGAACGCCGCGTCGTCTTTGCTCGTGACGGCGATCTCGAAGGTGGGCGCGGCGGTGAGCAGCTGCTCGAACCCGCTGGTCCCCCCGTCCGCCTGGCCGTCGACGATGATGTGCTCGAGGTAAGGCAGCTCGCGGCGCGGAATCGCCGCCAGCTGTGGTAGCAGGGGCTCGCTGACGATGACCATCCGTGCGCGCGAGTCGTTGAGCATGTAGCGGTAGTCCTGGCTCTTGAGCAGCGTGTTGGTCGGGATTGGCACCGCGCCCAGCTTCTGGGCGCCGAAGAAGCTATAGACGAACGCCGGCGTGTCGAGCAGCAGCAGCATGATGCGTTCCTCGCGCCGAAGCCCAATCGCTTCCAGCGCATTCGCGACACGGTTCGAGCGCTCGGCCACCTGCGCGTAGGTGATGCTCTCGTCGCCGCAAAGAATTGCGCTTCGGGCGCCCCGACCCTCGCGAACGTGCCGGTCGACCAGGTAGTCGGCAACGTTGAAGGTCTCCGGAACCTCGACGAGCGGACTGGCCGCGGCCGGTCGCTCGATGGTCGTCGCCATCCCCCGAGTCTAAAGCCGACCGGTCAGCGTGTCACGCCCGTCCCCAGAGGGGGAGATCTGTCCTAGCGCTCGCCTCCCCGACGGCCGATGGCCGCCATGTGACTGCGATCGCGGCTGACCGCCTCGCCGCCCTTCTGTCCGGCCTGGCGCGCCTCGGACGTGCTGAACTCGTGCGCCGTTCCCTGCTCGTGGGCTGCGCGCCCACCTTCGGCGGCAATCTGACGCTGCCGCTGATCGGTCATCCCGGCAAAGCCGCGCCGGCTGCTCGAGCTCCGGCGCGTTCCCGACGTCCGACGCGTGGTGGAGGAAGAGCGCCTGGAGGTCGAGGAGCGGCGAGCCCCGCCACCGGAGCTGGATCGAGTCCGGGACGACCGCGACTTGCTCGACGACGTCGACCGTGATCGGCTCGCGCTCGACCGGCCGCTGCGAGACCGACTCGAGGCGGATCCCCGAGAGCTGGAACGCGTGCGACTGGAGCTCGATCGACCGGACGACTTCTTCCGGCGCTGGGACTTCGTCTCGCCCTTCTCCGCCCGAATCTTGTTGACGGTGCGTGCCGCGACTTCCTCAGCGCGCCCTCCATACCTTCCGGATTTCTTGGCGCTCTGCTTGATGTGCTTGTACTGCCGTTCTCGTTTTGGACTCGCGCCGGCTGGCATCGATTCAACCTCCCTGGGCCCGCTTTCAGCAAGCTCTACTGGACATCGGTGGCTACGCTAAATATGATACTAGTATTGTAGCGTGCCTATTGTCGTGTTCGCTGTCAAGGCCGTGATCGGCGGGCTCGCCGTGCTTGGGTTTTCAGTGATCGGCGAGGCCGCCCGCCCCAAGA
>Ga0209474_10000671_pt1 | contig 36568 bp, 29 predicted proteins | sample GraSoiAngelo_145_FD_185902 | JGI IMG/M metagenome (GOLD analysis project Ga0209474, IMG submission 185902) | Grasslands soil microbial communities from the Angelo Coastal Reserve, California, USA - 14_1009_05_20cm (SPAdes) (version 2) | ecosystem: Environmental > Terrestrial > Soil > Grasslands...
AAGTCAGCGCTGCACGACGATGAATCCTCAATTGTGGCTTGCGTCAGGGCTGGCACTCATGGTTGGGGGTATCGCGGCGTATCGCGTAACAATCCGCGGTTCAAGGTGATCGACACGATAGAGCCTTCGTACTACACTCCGCGCATGGCGATGGGCAAACGCAAACGCGATCGGCAGCCGACGATGTGGGTCACGACGACAGCGTTGCCGACGGCTGTCAGCCACCCGTTCTATCGGCGCCTGAATCAGTTGCTGCACCAGCATGGGTTTGACGATTTCGTCGAAGTACAGTGCGCTGGTTTTTACGCGGCGACGATGGGCCGGCCCGGCTTGCCGCCGGGGATCTATTTTCGGTTGCTGCTGATCGGCTATTTCGAGGGTATCGATGCCGAGCGCGGCATCGCCTGGCGCGCGGCGGATTCGTTGGCGTTGCGCGACTTCCTGGGGATCGATCTGGACCAGGCGCCACCGGATCACTCGACGATTTCGCGGACGCGGCGGCTCATCGCGCTCGAAACGCATCGGGCCGTGTTTACGTGGATCCTTCAGTGTCTTAGTACGGCCGGCTTGGTCAAAGGCAAGACGATCGGCATTGACGCCACGACGCTCGAAGCGAACGCGGCGTTGCGGAGCATCGTGCGACGGGATAGCGGCGAAAGCTACGAGGAATTCTTGGCCACGCTCGCCAGGGCCTCTGGCATCGGCACGCCGACGCGTGCCGATTTGGCGCGAATCGATCGGAAGCGGAAGAAGAAGGGCTCGAATGACGACTGGACCCACCCGCACGATCCCGACGCCAAGATTACGAAGATGAAGGACGGGCGGACGCATCTCGCGCACAAGGCCGAGCATGCGATCGATCTCGAGACGGGCGCGATCGCCTGTGTCACGGTGCAAAGGGCGGACGAAGGCGACACGGCGACGATTCAGGAGACGCTGCCCGAGGCCGCCGAGCAACTCGAAGCCGTGGCCGCGGTCGCCGATGATGCGATCGCCGTGATCGAGGAGGTGGTGGCGGACAAGGGGTATCACAGTCGCGCCACGGTGCACGACCTCGAGACGCTCGACATTCGCACGTACATCAGTGAACCCGATCGCGGACCGCAGTCGTGGACGGACCAGGACGCTGAACGCGACGCGGTGTACGCGAATCGTCGGCGCATCCGCGGGGCTCGTGGGAAACGACTGCTCCGCAGACGCGGCGAATTACTGGAGCGACCGTGTGCGCATTTGTACGAGACCGGTGGGCTCCGACGAGCGCATGTGCGCGGGCACGAGAACGTGCTCAAACGATTGTTTGTTCATGCAGGCGCGTTCAATCTCGGTCTCTGGATGCGGACGCTCTGCGGTGTCGGCACGCCGCGCAGCCTCCAGGGCCGCGCTCTGGCGCTCGCCGCAATGGTCGCGGTGTTGTGCGCGCTCATTCACGACGTCATGGCAGCGATCTGGTCCCCACTTCGCGATCACCCGCCATGAATCTCGGATTTCGCATCGCAGCGTTGTGAGCGTGTTCGGTCAGCGCGTACGTCAGTCGGTGCCCTTCAATAATTCGTTCAGCCTGCCCAGCTCTTCGTCGAGCCGTAGGCGCTTCTTGTGCCCTTGTCGCGACCCAGCAGATGAGAGTCTTTCAAGGTCGGCCCGAACCCGACGCCGATGAACCTTCATTTCTTCGATGAACTGCTTTTCCTCGTCTGGTGATGCGACCTTTGGGTCTGGCGGCACAGGAATCTCGCCGCGCTTCAACTTCTTGACTGCGCCCTTGATCTGCCACTTGATTCGCCGATGTAGGTTCGCCATGTTCTCTCGAGCGGCGCAGCGCTGCGCTATGCCCTGGCCGTCGCTCCCAGCTTCGCGATGAGCAGTTCGGCAATCTTCTCTACCGAATACTGCCCGAGGCTGACGTAGCCGATGGTGTCGGCGACGCCGGGAAGCTCGATGCCGTCGTCGACCTTGACCGGCAGGATGTATTCCTTGCCACGCTCGCGGATGGCCCGAGCGACCGCGCTTTGCCGCTCGTAGTTGGTCCAGTCGCGCTCGACGTAATCCTTCGACACGATGATGACGCAGTACCGTGACTTCTTCCGGAACACGTCGTCGAAGAAGACCGCCAAGTCCTTGCCCCAAAGCTGCTCCGGGAAAAAGGCGTCGTAAAACACCTCGAATCCCGCGTCTCGGACCTTTGTCGCTATCTCCTCGGCGATGGCACGCTGCGGTCCGGCAAACGAGATTGCGACGTCGAACGCAGCCGCTGCCGGAGCTGAAGCGCCCGATGGCGCGGGTCGGCTCGGCGCGCGCCGTGTCCTCGGCGGCTGAACGACTTCGGGCGGCACGTTTGCGCGCACGCTCGGAAGAAGCTCGAAGCCGAACGTGGCGAGTGTCGCGTGAGCGTCGAGCAACTTCTGTAATCCGGGCGAGAACTTCTCGGCGTGGGCGTCGAACCATTTGTGAGCGATTTCGGCCGGTCCGTTGAACACGTCGCCGGTATCGACGAAATTACAGAAGCGCCAGTAGCACGGATCGAAGTCGTATTCGGGACATTCGGCGAATTGCTTGAGCCCCAAGAACGCCAAGAGACTCGAAATCTCCGCCGAAGGTGGCAGGTGCTTTGGGCGGTAGTGAAACGTCCAGCCTTTGGCGCTACCGCCCTGTATCCAAGTGAATCGGTAATCGAACGAAGCATCTTGCGACTGCTTCGTCGATTCTTTCTTTGGTGCGTTATGGCCGTCGCCGTTTCGATTCGAGAGCATCGCTTCGATGACCGGCGGCAATCGCTTCCCGAATAATTTGTGCTGGACGTAAAAACCGCATTCGAGCAACAGCTTGATTCCGGCTTCAAGTTCGCCGAACGCGCGTTCGACGGTCTGCGTGAAGCGCGGCAGGTCGAAGTTCTCGGGAATCTCGCGCGCAATACACTGGTCGCCGGTGAGGAACGCGCACGGACCGTGACTGAATCCGAGGCGGTGGAGCAAGTCGGCTTGCGTGATGCCGCCGGACAGCGTGTAGAACGTCGGTCGTGCGTGGAGCGTGTACTTGATGTCCGTCTTGCTCTTCTGGAGCTTGACGATGACGTATTCGAGTGCCGCCGCGCCGTGCCGCCGAACTTCCTCGACCTTGAGCGAGCGGTGATCCGCCATACGTGTGTTTTCCCTCGAATCCTGAGCGCCCAGATCAGCCGGCGAACTCAACTCTTCATCGATTCGTCCAGGCAGCACTGTTGGCACCACGACACGTCGCCTTCGAGCGACACGCGGACGCGGTCGGCCTTGAACCACACGGTGATGCCCGTTTGCTTTTCGGACGCGTCCGCCAACGCCGCGACCGCCGTCGTGCAGTTCGGCGAGAACCGGTGCACGGTCCCGTCCACGTCCTCGCCAATGCGAAAAAAGCCGTTCTCGGGGACGACGAGGTAGTACGTCCGCGACCAGTTCGGGATGGTTCTTTGCTTCGGCGCGCCGAGCGTAGGGTGGTCGCCAAGCGTCAGGGACCCGTGCGTCACAAGGGCGAACAACGTCAGGCCGAGGCGATGCAGGTCGTCCAGCGGGCCTTTGATGCCTCCGAGATACGACGCGAACAGCTCGCCGTCGCCGGGTTCGACATACTGCAGGTCGTTGAAGATTCCGTCGAGCGCCTGCCGCAAATCCTCTTCCAGTTCGGGTGGCGGCGTGACGAGCGGTGCCTTCACGTAGTCGCCCGCGTCGGTTGCCATCGCGCGCTCGAAGTCGGTCGGCGTCCGAATAAGAAATGCCTCCGCCATTGGTAGATCCTACTTGTTGCACCCCGCGAGCGCGACGCTGTGAGTACGACCCCCGTTCAAACCGTGGGTGCGGATTTCCGACACACGGCTTACCAAGTGGTTTTCAAGTCGTGACATGCGCCACCCCCGGATACTGAATCGTTCCACGCAAGCGAGGCCCAAGGTTTGGAAGAACGGGCGGCGCCGAGCCGCGGCACGGCCGGCACGGAGACGCGAGCCGGGTCGTTTCACCAGCAATCGTCGCGACGTCGGTCAAGGCTCCGCAGAGCGCCCGTACAATGAACGCTCGAGTGATGGCTGTGGGCTTCATTCGCCGTGCTCGCTGGATCGACGATTCTTGCAGCCGGAATCCAAGCGCGCCTTCAACGCCACAGGCATCCTCACGTGCTCACGAAAAAGGTGCTCAAAAGGTGCTTATCCAGGTCCACGAGGAACCACTTCGACCCGTTTCGGGCAACGTCCTGAAAAACGAAAGGCCGGAAATCCCGAAGGAAAACCGGCCAATATTCGCAATTTAATGGTCGGGGCGAGAGGATTTGAACCTCCGACCCCTCGGTCCCGAACCGAGTGCTCTACCAGGCTGAGCCACGCCCCGACCGGGCGAACCGCTATCTTACCTCACTCCGCACGGTGAACGCCACGACGCCCTTCGCCGTGCCGCGCGTCAGCCGATCGCGCACGGTGACCTCCAGCTCGTACTGACCCGGTGGGAACGGCCGCAGCGGGACCGACTGCGTCGTGAACGCCGACGTGTCCCACGCGCCCGGCTTCGGCAGATCGGCGTCGGTCAGCTGCTGCGAGTTGGTGCGGTTGAACAGCACACGCCCCTCGTCGACGCGATAGAACGCGTAGTCGGCGAGCAGATCGGAATCCGGCGCGCCGTAGTTCACGATCTGGTAGACGACCGTCAGCACATCGTCGCGCATGAAGGACGACGTCGTCATAGGCAGGATTTCCGCATGGCCGAACGTGTACGGATGCTCGACCTGCTGTTCCCACCCGAGCGGCGCGCTCAGCTGACGGACGTCCTTCGCGAGAATGAGGCTGCTGACCGCGAGCTCGTCGGAGAGATCGGGGACGGTCAGCGTGCGCCGGAGGATCGCCGCGCTCGACGTCTTCAGCCGCGCGCGATCGATCACCGCCGCGTACACGTCGTACTCGCCCGGCGGCAGCGCGAGCGCGCGCTCGACGGCGCCGCCCTTGTTGTCGAAGAACCAGTAGTCCTCGAACGGAAACAGGAACGGATCGCGGCCCTTCGTCTCCTCGCGCTGCTTGGCCGCCTCGTTCTCGCGCCGCTGCTTCTCGTACTCGCGCTCGCGCAGCGTGAGCGCGGCCGACGCCTGCGCCGCCGCCGCCGTCGCCTGGCGCGTCGACGTGATCCCGGGGCCGCCGACCGGCATCTCGCCCGGCCCGATGAAGACCGTCTCGCCGGTGCTGCGCGGCGGCGCGTCGCCGCCGTGCAGCACCCAGTCGCGCAGAAACGAACGCTCCTGCGCAGACCGCATGCCGTCGTGCCGCGACACCGCGCGCACGTACAGCGCCGCCGTCTTCACGCTCGTGCCCCGATCGAGCGTCAGCCGGAATGGGACGTAGACGAGTTGATCCGCCGATTTCAGTAAGTGGTTCGTCCACGCGAGGCCCGTGTCAGCCGATGCGTCGGTCTGCTGCACGAGATCGACCGCCTTGAGCAGGGCGAGCACCGCCTCGCGTTCGCCCGGCCCGAGCGGACGCCGCTTCGGCGCGCCGGCCGCCTGCGGACGCGCGAAGCCCAGGCCGACGACCACCACCGCCGCCACGACAGCGCGCCGCATGCCGTCCTCCTCCGCGAGCGCCACCGCTCGCGCGCCTCGATGCTACCGCACCGGCTCGGTTTCGACCGTCAGCGTCTCGACGTCCGCCAGCGCATCGTGCGCCGTCAGATCCGGCTGCAGCGGCGTCACGGAAATATAGCCGTCGCGCACCGCCTGGTAGTCGGAGCGATCGTGCGGCTCCCACTCGTTCTGCCCTTCTTCGATCCAGTAGTACGGCCGCCCCTTCGGATCGTGCCGCTCCGATACCGACGTCACGTGATTGCGCTTCGCCTGGACGGTGACACGATATCCCTGCGGCTGCCCCTTCGGCACGTTGATGTTGAGAAACGTCCGCGCCGCCAGCGGCCGGCGCAGCATCGCCTCGGCGAGCGTCGCCGCGGCGCGCGCCGCGTAGCTGAAGTCGTAGTCGCCGCGTGTCTGGCGCAGCGAGACGGCCATCGCGGGAATCCCCAGCAGCGCGCCTTCGAGCGCGCCGGCGACGGTGCCCGAATAGGTGATGTCGTCGCCGAGATTCCATCCCTTGTTGATACCCGAGATTACCAGGTCCGGCAGTCCCTTGAAGACGTGGGTGACCGCGACGTTGACGCAGTCGGTCGGCGTCCCCTCGACGGCGAACACGCGATCCTCGATGCGATCGAGCCGGAGCGGATGGCGCAGCGTGAGCGCATGACCGATCGCGCTCGCCTCGGTGGTCGGCGCGACGATCGTCACCTCGCCAACCACGCGCAGCGCGCGCGCGAGCGCGTGAATCCCCTCCGATCGATAGCCGTCATCATTGGTGACGAGGATGTGCGCCACGGCTACCAGGAATTATAGCGACTGCCGCGGCAGCGGGACGACGAGGACGAGCAGCGCTGTCGCCGCGAGCGCCAGCGCGGCGCCGACGCCGAACGCGATCGCCGCGCCGAACGCCGACCACAGCAACCCGAAGACGACGCTCGCGGCGAGCGCGCCGATGCCGGCGACCGCGTTATAGACGCCGAACGCGACGCCGAGGCGCGAGGCCGGCGCGATGTCGGCGACGAGCGCTTTCTCCGTGCCCTCGGCGAAGCCGAAATAGAAGCCGTAGACGAGGAACCACGCCAGCAGCGCCGGCAGCGCCGCGCTCATCGCAAACCCCGCGTAGACGGCTGCGTAGACCAGCCAGCCGATCGCAATCACCGTGCGCCGGCCGATTCGATCGGACCAGCGGCCGCCGGCGACCGACACGGTCGCTTTCACGACGTGCAGCGCGGACCACATCAGCGGAACCCACCGCGCGGATCCCGCGGCGTCGGTCAGCTTCAACAACAGGAACGCGTCCGAGGAGTTGCCGAGCGTGAACAGCGTGAGCACCAGCATGAACGCGGTGAACTCGCGCGGCATCTTCATCGCCGGCGCGTCCGCCGTGCGCCGCGCGGGCGAGACGCCGGCCGCGACGCCGCGCTCGCGATCCGGCGCCGATTCAGGGACGAAGAACACGAGCGTCACGGCGATCGCGCCGGGAACGATCGTCAGCGCGAACAGCGTGCGGTAGCGATCGGGGAAGAAGAACAGGAACAGCGAGGCGAGCAGCGGACCCACGACCGCGCCGAGATGGTCCATCGCGCGGTGAAACCCGTACACGCTGCCGCGCGTCGCGGGCGTCGCCCACGCGGCGAGCATCGCGTCGCGGGGCGCGCCGCGAACGCCTTTGCCGACACGATCGAGCACACGGACGGCAAATACCTGCGTCCACGACGTCGTGATGGCGATGAACGGCCGCGCGATCGACGACACGCTGTAGCCGAAGAGCACCAGCGGCCGCTTCGTCCTCGCGCGATCCGCGACCCGCCCCGACCAGATTTTGAGGACGCTGTTGACCGCTTCGGCGGCGCCTTCGACGAGGCCGAGCGACACGGCGCCTGCGCCGAGCACGCGCGTGAGGAAGAACGGCAGCAGCGGGTAGATCGCTTCGGTCGCCGAGTCGGTCGCCAGCGAAACGCACCCGAGCAGCCAGACCGCTCGGGGGAAGCGGAACATCGTCAATGACGCGCGTCACCGCTTCGCGTAGGGCGCGACCGGCCCGTCCTTGACGACCGAGATCCAGATTTCGTTTTTCGTGCTGCGCCTGTCGCGATAGACCGCGAAGCCGCGGTACTCCCCCACCGGCTCGAAGCGATCGGGCGAGAAGGTCGCGGCCGGGCCGTCGAGATACCACCGCGCGCCGTTGAACTCGAGCCACACGCCGTTGCTGGTGGCGCTCGGCGCGGGAATCGATTCGATGAGCGGCCGCCGGCTGCGTCCCCGATCGGCCGAGAACGTGGTGCCGATCGCCGACGTCTGCGTCGTCGATGTCGAGGCGCTCGCGCCGGTCGTTCCCGCGCCGCCGCTCGCACTCGTCGCGGCCGTCGCGGCGCTCTCGCCCGTCGCGATGATGCCCGTCGTCCCGACTGCGCCGCTCATGCTCGCCGTGCCAGGCGCCGGTTCGCGCGGCGCGCGATCGGTCGCGAGGGCGACCGGAAACGACGGCGCGCGGCTGCCAGTCGTGCCCGCGAGATCCCGATCGCGGCGGCGCTCGTACTCGCGCATGCGATCGCGCCCAACCGGCACATAGACCACGCTATAGGGTTCGAGCGTCGTGTCGGCGTAGACGGGGATGCGATCGAACACCGCGATCTGCGCCATCACCTGGCCATCGAACATGCGAAACGCGCGCGTCGGGTAATAGATGAGTCCGGTGACGACGATCGGATCGCTGTTGATCTGCCAGTCGGCGGCGACGGCCGTCACGTCGGGCGCTGGCGTGCGGACCGCGAACGCCTGAGCGCTTCCCGTTTTCGGCAACAGCACAGCCATGCAAAGGCATATAGAGAGGAGACACGCGCGCATTTCGGACCTCCGCCGGTCGAGCTGTCAACGAACGTGCCAGCCGCATCGTACAATGAAGTTTTTCATGTCCACACTGGCTGAGGTGCTCGCGCGCGAGACCCGCGAGGGCGAGCTGTACGAAACGTTGAGCGACGGCCGCCTGCGCTGCTACGCGTGCGGCCACTGCTGCCCGCTGCCCGAAGGCGCCATCGGCGTCTGCAAGGTCCGCTTCAACGAGGGCGGCCGGCTCCTCGTCCCATGGGGATACGTCGGCGGCGTGCAGTGCGATCCGATTGAGAAGAAGCCGTTTTTCCACGCGCACCCGGGCGCGCTCGCCTACAGCTTCGGCATGCTCGGCTGCGATCTGCACTGCGGCTACTGCCAGAACTGGGTGACGTCCCAGGCGCTGCGCGATCCGGCCGCCGTCGCGCCGCCGCTCCGGACGTCGCCGGAGGATCTCGTGCGCGACGCGCGGCGCCAGCGCGCGCGCGTGATGGTCAGCACCTACAATGAGCCGCTGATCACGAGCGAGTGGGCGGTGGCCGTCTTCAAGGACGCGAAAGCGTCGGGTCTCACGACAGGCTTCGTCTCGAACGGCAACGGCACGCCGCAGGTCCTCGAATATCTACGGCCGTGGGTCGATCTCTACAAAGTCGACCTGAAGAGCTTCGACGATCGGCACTATCGCGAGCTTGGCGGCCGCCTCGCGCCGATCCTCGACACGATTCGCCGGCTCCACGCGATGGATTTCTGGCTGGAGATCGTGACGCTGCTGATCCCGGGCTTCAACGATTCGCGCGACGAGCTGCGGCGGCTCACCGAGTTCGTCGCGAGCGTGTCTCCCGACATCCCGTGGCACGTGACGGCGTTCCACGGCGACTACAAGATGACCGATCCGCAGAACACGACGGCGGAGATGCTCCTCGAGGCAGCCGACATCGGGCGCGCGAACGGGCTGCGCTACGTCTACGCCGGCAACCTGCCCGGCGAGGTCGGCGACCTCGAGGACACGCACTGCGCGTCCTGCCGCGCCCTGCTGATCGCGCGCTACGGCTATTACATCCGCGAATACCACATCACGCCCGACGGCCGCTGCCCATCGTGCCGCACGGCGGTCCCGGGCCGCTGGAGCCGCCAGTTCGACGGCCAGATTGCGTCCAGGCCTTTCATCCCGGGCAGCCGGCGGTTTACAATCCTCGACGCCCGATGAACGACCTCCTCGGCCGGCCCTTGCGCAATCTGCGGCTGTCGGTGACCGACCGCTGCAACCTCCGCTGCGAGTACTGCATGCCGGAGGACGACTACGCGTGGCTGCCGCGCGAGGACGTGCTGCACTTCGAGGAGATCAGCGCGCTCGTCGACGTTTTCGTGTCGCTCGGCGTCGACAAGATCCGCCTCACCGGCGGCGAGCCGCTGCTCCGGCGCGATCTCGCGTCGCTCGTCCGGATGATCGCCGCGAAGGGCGCCGTCACGGATCTCGCGCTCACGACCAACGGCATTCTCCTCGCCGATCAGATCGATGCGCTCGAAGCCGCGGGTCTGCGGCGGATCACGGTCAGCCTCGACACGCTGCAGCGCGATCGCTTCGTCAGGCTCACCCGGTTCGATCAGCTTCCCGCCGTCCACGGCGGCATCGCCGCGGCGGCGCGTGTTTTCGGCCGCCTGAAGATCGACACCGTCGTCATCCGCGGCGTCAACGACGACGAGCTCGTCGCGCTCATCGAGTACGGGCGCACGGTGAACGCCGAGGTGCGCTTCATCGAGTACATGGACGTCGGCGGCGCGAGCCGCTGGTCGCCCGATCGCGTGTTCTCGCGGCGCCAGATGCTCGACGCGTTGACGCGCGCGTACGGCGCGATCGAGCCGCTCGACGATCCTGGTTCGTCGGCGCCGGCCGACCGCTACACGCTCGCCGACGGGACGACGTTCGGCATCATCGCATCGACGACCGATCCGTTCTGCCGCACGTGCGATCGCAGCCGGCTCACGGCCGACGGCATGTGGTATCTGTGCCTGTACGCGACGCAGGGCGTGGATTTGCGCGCGCCGCTCCGGCGCGGGGAATCCGTCGAGGAGCTGCGGCGGTTGATGTCGGAGGGCTGGCGCGGCCGCGACGACCGCGGCGCCGAGGAGCGTCTCGCGCTCGGCGATCGGCGCGCGTTCGTCCCCGTGCAGGATCTCCTGCGCAAGGATCCGCACCTCGAGATGCACACGCGCGGCGGCTAGCCGTCCTGACACCGCCGCTTTTCGGATCCGACGATCGCGCGCACGTCCGCGCGGGCGTCAGGAAACGTGGTTGTCCGGCGCTTCGATGTGTTCGAACAGCAGCAGCGCGACGGCTTGCTGCAGACCCTTCACGCTGCACGGCTTGTCGAGGAACGCCTCGTCGGCCCAGAGCGTCACCTTCTCCTTGAACAGGCGATCGCTGAAGCCGGTGAGGTAGAGCACCTTCAGCGACGGGTGCTGGATGCGGAGGCGGCGCGCGAGCTCGTCGCCGGTCATCTGCGGCATCATGACGTCGGTGACGAGCAGATCGAAGTGCTCCATCTTCGCCGCGGCCTCGATCGCCTCGGGGCCGTCGCTCGCGGCCGTCGTCTCGTAGCCCGCGTCGCGCAGCACCCGCTCGACGAACCGCTGCACCGCCTGCTCGTCGTCCACCACGAGGATGCTGAACGGACGCGATGGTTTGCCCTTCATACGAGCCCCGTGCACGTGAACGAACGGAAACGCCGACGAGCGTTGGATCTGCACCACGGCTCCTCTCGGATTCTCGTCATGTCCGGTAGCCAAGATCTTGCCAGCATTGCCGTCGATTGCATCGCCGGAATTGCGCGGCGTGTCTCGCTTCGACGGCCCGCCGCCGGTGCGCGGTGTGCGCTCGCGGCGCACGTGTGCGCGTCACGGCCGGCGTTCGAGCATCTCCGCGACGCGCGCGGCGAGCGCCGCCGCGTGAAACGGCTTGCTCAGGAAACTCGTGTTCGGGTTGCCGAGCGACGGCTGCGTCGTGGAATCGGTGTAGCCCGAGATGAACAGCACGCGCAGCTCGGGGCGCCGCGCGATCAGACGCGCCGCGAGCGCGCCGCCGTTCATCTCCGGCATCACGATGTCGGTGAGCAGCAGATCGATCTCCGGGCCGCGCCGGTCGAAGATCTCGCACGCGACGCTCGGTCTCGGCGCCTCCAGCACTTCGTATCCCCTGCGCCGAAGGATCGCGCTCACGACGGCGCGGACCGCGTCCTCGTCCTCGACGAGCAGAATCGTCTCGGCGGCGGATTCGATCATAGAGGACGCCGCGCCATCGGCGGCGGCGCCTCGTCGGCCAGGTTGTGGCGTTCGAGCCGTCGGTAGAGCGCGCGGCGGCTGATGCCGAGCACCTTCGCGGCGGCCATGCGGTTGCCGTTCACCTGCCGCAGCACTTCGAGAATGTGCTCGCGCTCGATTTCCTCGAGCGGCGCGGCGCCGGCGCTCGATTCGGCGCCGCGCGATTCGACCCGCGCCTTCGCGCCGGGCGATCCGTAGGGCTGCGCCCCGCGCCGGGGGCCGAACGCGCCTTCGAGCTCGCGCTCCGATAGCTGCGTCCCGTCGGCGAGGATGCACGCGCGCTCGATGACGTTCTTCAGCTCGCGCACGTTGCCGTCCCAGCGCGCGTTCAGCAGCAGCCGCTCCGCCGACGGCGTCAACCCGTGAATCGGCTTCTGCATGCGCGCCGCGCAGTCGCGGATGAACGCCGCCGTGAGATAGGGAATGTCCTCGCGGCGATCGCGAAGCGGCGGCAGCACCACCTCGACGACGTTCAGACGATAGAAGAGATCGCCGCGGAAGCGGCCGGCCGCCACTTCGGTGCGCAGATCGCGGTTGGTCGCCGCGACGACGGTCACGTCGACGCGCTTCGGCTGCAGCGACCCGACGCGCTGCACCTCGCCGTACTCGAGCGCGCGCAGCAGCTTCGCCTGCACCGACATCGGCAGCTCGCCGACCTCGTCGAGGAACAGCGTGCCGCCCTGCGCCGCCTCGAAGACGCCCGGCTTCGACTCGACGGCGCCGGTGAACGCGCCGCGCACGTGGCCGAACAGCTCGCTCTCGAACAGCGTGTCGACGACCGCCGAGCAGTTGATCGTGACAAACGGACGCGTGCGCCGCGTGCCGGCCTGGTGAAACGCGCGCGCCGCGAGCTCTTTGCCCGTGCCGGTCTCGCCGCCGATCAGCACGACCTTCGCGTGCGGCGCGAGGCGCTGAATCAGGCTGAAGACCTCCTGCATCTGCGGGCTGCGTCCGAGCATGCCGCAGAACTCGAGCTGCCGCGCCACCTGGCTCTCGAGCGCGACGACCTGCGCGCGCCGTTCGAGCTCCGCGCGGATGTCCTCGAGCACCTGCTTGAGACGATCGAAATCGAACGGCTTCGACAGATACTCGCGCGCGCCGAGCTTGATGGCTTCGACCGCGCTGTCGACGGCCGCGTACGCCGTCATGAGGATCACTTCGCAGCTGGGGACCGCGGCGCGAATCTGCCGCAGCAGATCGAGGCCGTTCACGTCCGGCATCCGGAGATCCAGCATCGCGAGATCCGCGGGCTTGCGCATCAGCGCGCGCATCGCCTCCGCGCCGCTCCCGCACGTGACGACGTCGAAGCCGGTCCGCGCGGCGACGCGCTCCAGGACCTTGAGGACCGGCGCTTCGTCGTCGACGACGAGCAGCAGCGGACGCGCGCCGCCGGCCTTCGCGGCGGGACTAGCCATCGTGATCACCCCACAAGAGGGACACGGACAGGGAGACGCCTCGGTCGTCGGCTCGGAAACCGTGTAGATCGACTCGTGCATATAGACGGGCTCGAGCCGAACGGTCCAAGAACCGTGCCCGGGGCACACCCGCCCCGCGCCTCGACATTCCGCGCCGCACACCCGAGATGTGTGCGGAAACAGGCGCCGCGATCGTGCGGCCTCTGTGCGTTATAGCACGCCGCGCACTATGTGTGGGGCATCTGGCAAAGAGTTACCTCGCGCATCAATCTGGCAGTTGTCTTGCCTCTTACCCGCCGAGCCACATGACATCCCTCGAGTCCGTCTTGATCGTCGACGATGAACCAGCGGTGCGCGACCTGATGGCGCGTTGGGTGAGCGCTCTCGGCCTGCGGCCGCAGACCGCGGCGAGCGCGGACGAAGCGCTCGAGACGATGCGGCGGCGCCGCTACGATCTCGCCGTCATCGACGTGATGATGCCGGGGCGCGACGGCTTGTGGCTCGCCGTCCAGCTGCAGCGCGAGCACCCGCACACGGCCGTCGTCCTCGCGACGGCGTACTCCGATCTCCTCCGCGGCGACGCGCAGCAGCCGGTCGCCGACTTCCTGATCAAGCCATTCCCGCGCGAACGCTTCGTGCTGGCTGTCGATCGCGGACGGCAGTGGCGCAAGCAGACGCTCGAGGAGCGGCACTGGCATGCGATGCTGTCGATTGAGCTGCGCGATCGCGCCGCGGCGATCTCGGCGACGGTCGCGGAGCGCGCGCGCCACGGCGAGGACGAGGCCGGCGCGCTGCACGGTCTGGCGCTCGATCGAATCACCGAGACGGCAGCGCACGGCGAGCGCGTCGAGCGCTACGCGCAATCGGTCGTGCGCGAGATGCGCCTGGCGGCGGAGCCGTCGCTCGCCGTCGCCGCGCGGTTTCACGACATCGGCAAGATCGCGATTCCAGAAGCGCTCGTGACGAAGCCGTCGCCGCTGACGGCCGGCGAGATCGCGATCATGCGGCAGCACGTCGATGTTGGCGCCGAAATCCTGGAGGCGACCTCTGCGCTCGCCGGCGCCGCGCCGATCGTTCGCGCATCGCACGAGTGGTTCGGCGGCGGCGGCTATCCGCATCAGATCGCCGGCGAGGCGATTCCACTCGCCAGCCGGATCATCGCCGTCGTCGACGCGTACGACGCGATGACGCAGGATCGCGCGTACCGAAGCCGGTTCAACGCAGCCGACGCCGTCGCCGAGCTGCTTCGCTGCTCGACGGTGCAGTTCGATCCGCAGGTCGTCGCCGCGTTCCTCGCGGTTCTCGGCCGACACTAAGATCAGGCGTCCCGCTTGCGGGATCCGGTCGTCCCACAACCGGACACTTTTTCGCCCACGAACGCTCCCTTTGCCATCAGCTAAACGCTGACGGTATAATCACTTACACTCTCCACTCCGACTGGCTCTGCCTTTGCCTTGGCGAAAGGCGATCGTTTTGACGAAAGTTTCCGTCTAAGCTCACACATAACAACCATGGATATAGCTCGTCCGTCCAATGCCAGAAAGAAGCGGATCCGCCAGGCGCTGTACGCCGGTGTGGGTCTGCTCGCCGTCGTGCTCGTCAGCGTCGGGCTCTCGCGGCTGAAGCCGGCTGCGCCGACCGTCGAGCGCGCGGTCGTGTGGCCCGACACGGTGAAGCGCGGGCCGATGGTGCGCCAGGTGCGCGGCCTCGGCACGCTGACCCCGGAAGACATCCGGTGGATTCCGGCAACCACGCAGGGACGCGTCGAGAAGATCATCCTGCGGCCCGGCACGGCGGTGAAATCGAGCGACGTGATCCTGGAGCTCAGCAACCCGCAGCTCGAGCAGCAGCTCCAGGACGCCGAGTTGAAGCTGCAGGCCGCGCAAGCCGCGCTCGCGAACATCAAGGTGCAGCTCGCCAACGATCTGCTCGCGACGCGGGCGACCGCGGCGCAAATCGAGGCCGACTTCAACAAGGCGAAGATGCAGGCGCAGATGAACGAGGAGCTCGCGAAAGATCAACTCGTCTCGGCGCTCGTGCTGCGGCAATCGCAGGTCGAGCGCGATCAGCTTGGCGTCCGCAACGAGATCTCCAAGGAGCAGCTCGCGAGCAAGACCGAGTCGACGCGCGCGCAGCTCGCCGTGCAGCAGTCGGCCGTCGATCAGGCGCGCGCGCTCCTGCAGCTCACGAGGCAGCAGCGCGACGAGCTCAAAGTCCGCGCCGGCCTCGACGGCATGCTGCAGCTCGTGCCGATCGAGGTCGGCCAGCAGGTCGCGCCGGGCACCAACCTCGCGCGCGTCGCGAACCCGAGCCGCCTGAAGGCGGAGATCAAGATCGCGGAGACGCAGGCGAAGGACATCCAGCTCGGACAGAAAGCGGAAGTCGACACGCGCAACGGCGTCGTCGAAGGACGTGTCGCGCGCATCGACCCTTCGGTGCAGAACGGCACGCGCACCGTCGACGTGACGCTCACCGGCGAGTTGCCGAAGGGCGCGGTGCCGGACTTGAGCGTGGACGGCACGATCGAGCTCGAGCGGCTGAACGACGTGGTCTTCATGGGCCGGCCGGCGTTCGGCCAGGATCAGAGCGTCGTCGGCTTGTTCAAGATCCAGCAGGACGGCGTGAACGCCGATCGCGTGCAGGTGAAGCTCGGAAAGAGCTCGGTGAACACGATCGAAGTGCTGTCGGGGCTCAAGGTCGGCGATCAGGTGATTCTGTCGGACATGTCGGCGTACGACGCATACGACCGGATTCGTCTCAAGTGAGCGGAGCAGCCCTGAAGGGCTGCGCTACAGTGAGCGCCGCGCGGCAGACGCGACGGTAGCGCAGGCCTTCAGGCCTGCAGGAGAGCGAGATGGCTGAGAACGGGCAACCGCTGATCAAGCTGGATGGTGTGACGAAGGTCTTCTTCACCGACGAGGTCGAGACGCACGCGCTCTCCGGGATTCACCTCCAGATTGACAAGGGCGAGTACGTGTCGATTGCCGGGCCGTCGGGCTGCGGCAAGTCCACGCTGCTGTCGATTCTCGGCCTGCTCGATTCGCCGACCGAAGGCCAGTACTTCCTGAACGGCCGGCCGGTCGCCGAACTGCCCGCCTCCGAGCGCGCGCGCGTGCGCAACCGCGAGATCGGGTTCATCTTCCAGAGCTTCAACCTGATCGGCGACCTCACCGTGTTCGAGAACGTCGAGCTGCCGCTCACCTACCGCGGCATGAAGTCGGCCGAGCGGCGGCAGCGCGTCGAAGCGGCGCTCGAGCGCGTCGGCATGGCGCATCGCGCGAAGCACTTGCCGAGTCAGCTCTCCGGCGGTCAGCAGCAGCGCGTCGCCGTGGCGCGCGCGGTCGCCGGCGAGCCGCTCATCCTGCTCGCGGACGAGCCCACCGGAAACCTCGACTCACGCAGCGGCGAAGCGGTGATGGATCTGCTGCGCGAGCTGCACCGCGGCGGCGCGACGATCTGCATGGTCACGCACGATCCGCGCTACGCGCGACACGCCGACCGCAGCATCCACGTCTTCGACGGCCGCGTCGTCGAAGAGCAGACGGAGATGGCTGTGACGGAGTAGAAAACCCGTCACGGCTGAGGGCTGACGGCTGATGGCTGGCACGATGGCCAGCCATCGACCATAGCCATCAGCCATCAGCCCTCAGCCATGATCACGGATCTCAGACAGGCTTTCCGCCTCCTTCTCACCGCGCCCGGCTTCACGTCGTTGGTCGTCGCCGTGCTCGCGATCGGCATCGGCGCGACGACCGTCATCTTCAGCATCGTCGACGGCGTCCTGCTGCGGCCGCTGCCGTTTGCCGACGCCGAGCGGCTGATCGCCATCCAGTCGGTGACCCGCGGCGACGACGACGGCACCGCGTCGGTGCCGGATGTCATCGATTTGAAGGCGGCGCGCACGGTTCAGGACGTCGTCGGCTACACCGGCGGCTCGGTGATCCTCACGGGACGCGGCGAGGCAGCCACGCTGTTGACGACATTCGTGACCGGCGATCTGATGGCCACGCTGGGCGCGCCGCTCCTACGCGGCCGGTCCTTCGCCGACGCGGACGTGCGTCCCGGCGCCGCGCCGACGGCCGTGATCGCCGAGCACCTGTGGCGCGAGCGCTTCGGCGCCGACGCGGCCGTCGTCGGCGGGACGGCGACCATCGAGGGCCAGGCGTGCACGATCATCGGCGTCGCCCCCGAGACGTTCGACTTCCCCATTCAATCGAAGCGCGTCGACGTCTGGCTGCCGATCGCGACCACGCAGATTGGCGCGCAGCTCGCGTCCCAGCGAGGCGCGCATTTCGTCCACACGATCGCGCGGCTCGCGCCCGGCGCGTCGGCCGAACAGGCCGCCGCCGAGCTCGGCGCGATCGGCGAACGGCTCGCGCGCGAATTCCCCAAGTCGAACGCGGCGCGCCTGGTTCGCGTGGTGCCGCTGCAGGAGCGGATCGTCCGGCAGCACCGGCTCGCGCTCACGGTGCTGCTCGGCGCCGTCGGCGCCGTGCTGCTCATCGCGTGCGCCAACGTCGCGAACCTGCTGCTCACGCGCGGCGTGGGCCGCCGCCGCGAGCTCGCCATCCGCGCGGCGCTCGGCGCCGGCCGCGGACGCATCGTCCGGCAGCTGCTCGTCGAGAGCGTCGTCCTGTCGGCGATCGCGGGCGCCGTCGGCGTGCTGCTTTCGCTCTGGGGCCTTGCGGCAGTCGTCGCCGCGAGCCCGGTGGACATTCCGCGGCTGCACGACGTCCGCATCGATCGCGGCGTCCTCGCGTTTGCCGCGCTGCTGTCGGCGGCGACGGGGATCGCGTTCGGCATGATTCCCGCGTTTCAGGCGAGCCGCCTCGACGCAGGGGAAACGCTGAAAGGGACGACGATCGCCGCCGATCCGCGCGGCGTACGGACGCGCCAGATTCTCGTGGCGTCGGAAGTGGCGATCTCGCTGCTGCTGCTCGCCGGCGCGGGTCTGCTCGGCCGCACGCTCCTCAATCTCCAGCGCGTGGACGTCGGCTTCGCCGCCGAGCGCACGCTCGCGATGGAGATCTCGCTGCCCGACACACGCTACCCGAACGACCCCGCGCGAATCGCGTTCTATCGCCGGACGATCGATGCGCTGCGCTCGATTCCCGGCGTCCGATCCGCGGCCGCGGGATCGACGCTCCCGCTCACCGGCAACGACATGGGCATCGGCTTCCGCGTCGAAGGACGGCCGGTGCGCGACGAAGATCACACCAACGCCGCCTACCATGCCGTGAGCCCGGACTATTTTTCGACGATGGGCATCCGACTCGTTCGGGGCCGCGCCTTCACGGCGCGCGACGACGAGCAGGCGCCGCCCGTGCTCGTCGTCAGCGAGACGCTGGCGCGGACGTATTTTCCTGGCGAGGACGCGATCGGCAAGCGGGTGACGATCGGCTATCACAACAGCGGACCGCGCGAGGTGATCGGCGTCGTCGCCGACGTCAAGGAAAGCGAGCTCTCCGAGAAGGCGCAGCCGGAGATGTACGCGCCGTTTCCGCAGACGCCGTGGCCGTTCTTCTCCGTCGTCGTCCGCACCGAACGCGATCCGGCGGCGCGCGCGGCCGCGCTGCGGGCGGCGATCGTGCGCCTCGATCCCGAGCAGCCGCCCGGCGACGTGCAGACGCTGACGCACTACGTGCGGCTCGCCACCGCGCAGCCGCGCTTCACGGCGACGCTCGCGAGCGCCTTTGCCGCGATCGCGACGCTGCTCGCCGGCCTCGGGATCTACGGCGTGCTCGCGTACGGCGTCGCGCAGCGCCGGCGCGAAATCGGGATCCGCCTCGCGCTCGGCGCGCAGCCGGGCGACGTCCGGCGTCTGGTGATGACGCAGGCGGCGGCGCTCGGCGCGGCCGGCCTCGGCGCCGGCCTCGCCGGCGCGCTGCTGCTCACGCGCGCATTGTCGTCGCTGCTGTTCGGCGTCACCGCGTCGGACCCCACGACCTTTGGCGCGGTGAGCCTGCTGCTGATGGCCGTCGTCGTCGCGGCCGCCTATCTTCCGGCGCGCCGCGCCACGCGCGTCGATCCGATGATTGCCTTGAGGGCTGACTGAACATCATGCTGATCTCACTTCGCAACGTCGAGAAGTCCTACCCGCACGGCGTCGGGCGCACCTACGTGCTGCGCCGCGTGAACCTGGACATCAAGGAAGGCGAGTTCGTCTCGATCATGGGGCCGTCGGGCGCGGGCAAGTCGACGCTGCTCCACATCCTCGGCATGCACGACAGCGCGTGGTCCGGCGAGTACTACTTCATGGATCAACCCGTGCATCGTCTCAATCCGAAACAGCGTTCGGAACTGCACAAGAAGCACATCGGGTTCGTCTTCCAGAGCTATCACCTGCTCGACAACCTGACCGTTTACGAGAATCTGGAGATTCCGCTCTCGTACCGCAACGTCAGCCGCAAGGATCGCCAGAGCATGGTGGCCGACATCCTCGATCGCTTTCAGATCGTCGGCAAGAAGGATCTGTATCCGAACCAGCTGTCGGGCGGCCAGCAGCAGCTCGTCGGCGTCGCGCGCGCCGTCATCGCGAATCCGCAGGTGATTCTCGCCGACGAGCCCACCGGCAACCTCCACTCGGCGCAAGGCAAGGAGATCATGGAGCTCTTCCGGTCGTTGAACGACAGCGGCGCGACGATCATTCAGGTAACGCATTCGGAAGTGAACGCGTCTTATGGGACGCGCATCATCCAGCTGCGCGACGGCTGGGTGGTGAACGAGGAAACCTCCGACCAAACGTCGGCCGCCACCGTCTAAAGGCGCGCGCAGCCGCCGACTCGCGTCCGACACAACCGACCGTAGGAGAAGATGCCGTGGCACTTGCGCAACGTTGGCCCGTTGACGAACAGACGCCGATGCGATCAGACGCCGTCGTCCCACGCGTGCTCATCGCCGACGATCAGCCCGACGTCCTCGAGGCGCTTCGGCTGCTGCTCAAGGGCGAGGGCTACAAGATCGATTCGGCGGGATCGCCCGCCGCGATCCTCGAAGCGATCGACAGCGACGAGTACGACGCCGTGCTCATGGATCTGAACTACGCGCGCGACACGACGTCGGGCCAGGAAGGCCTCGACCTGTTGTCGCAGATTCGCGCGCACGATCAGACGCTGCCGGTCGTCGTGATGACGGCGTGGGGAAGCGTCGAGGTCGCGGTGGAAGCGATGCGCCGCGGCGCGCGGGACTTCGTGCAGAAGCCGTGGGAGAATGCGCGGCTCCTCACGATCCTGCGCACGCAGGTGGAGCTCGCGCGCGCGCTGCGCCGGCAGCAGACGCTCGAGGCCGAGAACCGGTCGCTCAAGCCGGACGTGCGCCCGCTCCTCATCGCCGAGGCGGTGTCGATGCGGCCGGTGCTCGAGCTGATCTCGCGGGTCGGCCCGTCGGAGGCGAACGTGCTGGTGACCGGCGAGAACGGCAGCGGCAAGGGCACCGTCGCGCAGGCGATTCACGCCGTGTCGGCGCGCGCCGGCAAGGGCCTGGTCACCGTCAACGCCGGCGGGCTGTCGGAAGGCGTGTTCGAGAGCGAGCTCTTCGGCCACGTGAAAGGCGCGTTCACCGACGCGAAGACCGACCGCGTCGGGCGCTTCGAGCTCGCCGACGGCGGCACGCTGTTCCTCGACGAGATCGCGAACGTTCCGGTGAACCTGCAGCCGAAGCTGCTGCGGGTGCTCGAAACGGGCGACTTCGAGCGCGTCGGATCGTCGCGCACGCGCCACGTGAACGTGCGGATCGTCTCGGCCACCAACTCGAACCTCGCCGAGGAAGTCGCCGGGGGCCGCTTCCGGCAGGATCTGCTGTTCCGGCTGAACACGATCGAGATCCAGCTGCCGCCGCTGCGCGAACGGCGCGAGGACATTCCGGCGCTCGCCACGCACTTCCTCAAGCAGCACGCGCAGCGCTACCGCAAGCATCTCACCGGCTTCGAGCCGGCGGCGCTGCAGGCGCTGCTCGATCACCCGTGGCCGGGAAACATCCGAGAGCTCGATCACGCCGTGGAGCGCGGCGTGCTGATGGCGCAGGGCACCGCCATCCGCCTCGGCGAGCTTGGCCTGCGGATCGATCGCGACGCGACGTCGCGCATCGAGGACATGAGCCTCGAGGACGTCGAAGGCTTCCTGATCAAGAAGGCGATGGCGCGCTTCGACGGCAACGTCAGCCAGGCGGCGAAGGCTCTCGGGCTGAGCCGTAGCGCTCTATACCGACGGCTGCAGCGCTACGGCCTGTGAGGATTAAGAATTAGGAATTTGGAATTAAGAATTCGCGATCACGGCCGCCACGGCGCCAGACACCGTGACAGCGGAACGACGAATTCCAAATTCCAAATTCTTAATTCTTAATTACGATGGCAGTGTGAAGCCCGCTGCCGACCTCTCGGCGGACGCGATGCTCGAGAGCGCCGCCGCCCTCGCCGCGACGAGCCGCCCCGACTCTCGCCTGCGGTTCGACCAGCGGATCCTCCTGCTCGCGCTCGCGGCCGGCCTCCCCGCCGCGCTCGTGGCGCTGATCCTCCTCTGGACCGGCACCTACACGCCCAAGGTCCAGTGGACGCTCACCGTGTTCATCGTCGGCGTCTGGACCGGCTGCTCCTTCAGCGTGCGGCAGCGCGTCGTGCTGCCGCTGCAGACGCTGTCGAACCTCCTCGCGGCGCTGCGCGAGAGCGACTTCTCGATTCGCGCGCGCGGCGCGAGCGGCGACGATCCGCTGGGCGCCGTGATGCTCGAGGTGAACGTGCTCGCGTCCACGCTGCACGATCAGCGGCTCGGCGCGCTCGAGGCGGGCGCGCTCCTCCGGACGGTGATGGTCGAGATCGATGTCGCCGTCTTCACCTTCGACGGCGCGCACGCCCTGCGCCTGGTGAACCGCGCCGGCGAGCGACTGCTCGCGCAGCCGGCCGAGCAGCTCCTCGGCCGCACGGCCGACGAGCTCGGGCTGCGCCCATGCCTGATGGGCCACTCGCCGCGCATCGAGGACGTCGCGTTTCCCGGCGGATCGGGCCGCTACGAAGTGCGGCGGACGACATTCCGCCAGGGCGGCCGGCCGCACCAACTGCTCGTGCTCTCGGACGTGAGCCGGCCGCTGCGCGACGAAGAGCGTCAGGCGTGGCAGCGGCTGATTCGCGTCATCGGCCACGAGATCAACAACTCCCTCGCGCCGATCAAGTCGATCGCCGGCAGCCTCGAGTCGATGTTCGCGCGCGACGCGATGCCCGCCGACTGGAGCGAGGATATGCGGCGCGGCCTCGCGGTGATCGCCGCCCGCTCGGACTCGCTGAGCCGCTTCACCACCGCGTACGCGCGGCTCGCGAAGCTGCCGGCGCCGCGCCTCGATTCGGTCAACGTCACGGCGCTCGTCCGCCGCATCGCGGGCGTCGAGACGAACCTGCCGATCCGCATCGAGCCGTCGCCGGAGATCACGATCCGCGCCGATCCCGATCAGCTCGAGCAGCTGCTGATCAATCTGGTGCACAACGCATCGGACGCGGCGCTGGAGACCGGCGGCGGCGTCAGCGTCGGCTGGCGGCGCGAGGGCCGCAGCTTCGAGCTGTGGATCGACGACGAAGGATCGGGGCTCACGAACGCGTCGAATTTGTTCGTGCCCTTTTTCACGACGAAGCCGGGCGGATCCGGCATCGGCCTCGTGTTGAGCCGGCAGATCGCCGAAGCGCACGGCGGATCGCTGACGCTCGAGAACCGCACAGATCGCGGCGGCTGCCGGGCGTTTCTCCGACTCCCGATTTGAGCCATGCGGCTCGTCCGTTGTAGGGCGACCCTTTCAGGGCCGCCGATGAGTGGCCTTCGCCTTGCTAGGTGAGCCATTGCCATGCGGTGGTTCTCCCGCTGGGTTATCACGCTCTTCGCAACGCCCGTAGGCGTTGTCGTCCTCGCGGCGCTCGACTCCACGTTGTTCCTCTCGATGCCCCTTGGCATCGACGCGGTGGTCGTCATCCTCTCCGCGCGGATGCGCGACCTGTGGTGGCTCGTGCCGCTGCTGGCGACGGTGGGATCGATTGCGGGCGCGGCGCTCACGTTCTGGATGGGCATGAAGATCGGCGAGAAGGGTCTCGATCGCTGGATCCCCGAGAGGAGGCTCGATCAGATCCGCAGCCGCCTTCGCGAAAAGGGCGCGGTCGCCCTCGCGATCCTCGATCTCGTTCCTCCACCGTTTCCGTTCACACTCTCGGTGCTCGCCGCCGGCGCGCTCGAAGTCGACACGCGGACATTCTTCGTCACGCTCGTCGTCTGCCGGATCTTCCGCTTCGGGCTCGAGGCGCTGCTCGCCGTCGTCTACGGCCGCCGCATCCTCTCCTGGCTCGACTCCGATCTCTTCCACGACATCGTCGCGTTCTTCGCCGTGCTCGCGATCGTCCTGACGACGATCTCGATCGTGAAGATCGTGCGATCGACGCGGCCGGCCGGTCGGAGGGCGGCTGCCTGAACCGTCGTCGCGTCTTCGCTTTACGGCCTTGCTCCCTTTGCAGTCTTTTTGCTGCCACCTGATGTAGGCTCAACAGGCATCGCGTCGAAACCCGACACTTCTACGCCGGCGCTGGCCCGGTTGCCAACGATTTCACGAACGGAAGAGGCGGTACAAGACTTGATTGCGGCCGAGCGGATGGTGGCGACTCCCGGCAACGTGCTGATCGTCGAGGACGATCCCGACGTGCGGGACATGCTCTCGACGCTGCTGTCGCTCGAAGGCTTTCATCCGGTGGCGGCCGAAGACGGCCTCGAGGCGCTGCACCTGCTGCGCGCCGTGCGCCATCGCGCGCCCGACGTGCCCTGCCTCGTTCTGCTCGACCTCAAGATGCCGCGCTTGAGCGGGCACGAATTCCGCCGCGCGCAGCTCGGCGATCCGATCGTCGCAAACGTGCCGGTCGCCGTGATGTCGGGGGCGGTCGATCTGCAGCAGCGCGCGGAAGCGCTCGGCGCTGTCGCGATGGTGCCGAAGCCAATCGATTGTGATGCGCTGCTGGATGTCGTGCGGCGCTACTGCGCCTGAGCGGCGCGGCTACGGGCGTCCGCTGACCGCTTGTCGAACCGCTGACGCGAGCACGGCGCCGAGCGCCGCCGCCGCCAGCAGGAGCGCCGGCACGGGCCGCTCGACGCTCGAGTAGGTCAGCACGATCCCGATGACGGCGCCGACGGTGACGGTGAACAGCGCATCGGTGATGCGGCTGAGCGGTCCCTTCGGGCATCGATGGTGCTCAGTGAGCGCCCCGAAGCATTTCGGGCAGGTTGCCACGCAGCTATTTTACCGCACGAGATAATCGGAACGTGCCGACGAGCGGCCGGTGATCTGACGCCGACGCGCCGAACCAGCTCGACGTTTCGACGTTTTCCGCCCGCACGATCTCCACATCATTTCCCTTCATGAAGAGGAAGTCGAGGCGCGTGTTCTTGTGCGTGCCGTCCGGACCGGATGCCGCGCCGGCCTGCTTTGCCGCCGCCCACACGTCGTGAAATAACGTGAACATCGGCTGCAGCTCCGGCTCCTCCGGCTTCAGATTGAAATCGCCGAGGACGATCTGCGAGGGGCCGAGCTTCTCGGTCGCCTTCACGAGCGCTTCGACTTCCTTGCCGCGCGCGGGACCGTTCGTCTTGCCCGACGCGAGATGCGTGACGGTGGCCGGCAGGCCGCCGAGCGCCGACGGCTTCACGGTCAGCGCGATGCGGCTCACGGGCAGCGGCGTCATCGAGGCGGATCCGAGAGGCGCCGGCGAGAGGAACGCGAGCCCTTCGGTTTCCTTCCCGTCGCCGCGTCCCGATTCCTTGCACTCCACGTTCGGCGTGAACCACTCCTGCTCGTAGACGACCGACCACGCGCGGCCGGTCGCCGCTTTCAGCCCCTCGGCGATCTTCGCCGGCTGATCGTCGCAGTTGTAGTACGGGTGATTGCGCGTCACCTCCTGCAGGCCGACGAGATCCGGCTGCACCTTCGCGATCGTGTCAATCGCGCGCTGCAGGTTGTATTTGTTCGATCCGTCGATGCCGTGCTGGATGTTGAATGTCATCACGGTGACGGTGCTCGCGTCGTCGGCGCGTGCGCCGGCGTGCGCCGCGAGCATCGCCGCGCACGCGACGAAGACGAGTGAGAGATGTGCACGCATGTCAGTAGCCGCTCCCTTTCTGCCCCAATCCCCAATCCCCAGTCCCTAGCTCGGAGGCTGCACCTCGTCGCGCGTGCGGAACGACTTGATGTACGCGACCAGCTTCCAGATGTCGTCGTCGTTCATCTTCGCGCCCCAGGAGGGCATGCCGTGGCCGCGTCCTTCGGCGATGCTGCTGAACACCTGCGCGTCGGCGGCGCCGAACAACCAGTCGACGTCGCGCAGGCTCGGCCCCATGCCGCCGCCGCCGTGATCGCCGTGGCAGCCGGCGCAGTTCATGCGGGTGAACAGCTGGCGTCCCTGCCCCATCGCGACCTTGTCGTTGCGATACGGGTTCGGGCGCGGCGGCCGATCGGCGCGGGGACCGGGAATCGGGCCCACGTTGGTCACCATCGGCGGCGGCGCGGCGTTGGGCGCAGCCGTCCCGCGCGTGAGATCGCAGGCCGCGCCGGCGCACGCGCACGCGATCGCAGCGGCGGCAATCCGGCCGAGCCGCCGAGCATTCATGAGGCGCGCTCCACGAGCGGGACGCCGTACGCCCGCAGCACGCGGCGGATCGCGCCGCGCCGCCGCGCGATCACGCGGTCCACCGCCGCCGCCAGCGCCGCGTCGCCGCGCCGCACGCCCATCGCGATGTCGAAGACGAAGCGCACGAACCGGCCGTCGGCGTCCGGCGACACCGGCGCGATCTCGAGCGCCACCGGCTCGCGCGAGGCGAAGTAGCCCGCCAGCGGTCCCCACGCGATCGCGACGTCGACGTCGCCGCTCGCGACCGCGTCGATCAGGCTGCGCGCCGGGTTCGGACGGGAGTAGTCGCCGTACACCGTGAAGCCATGGACGTTCGACACGATCCGGCGCGACGCGAGGGCCTGCGCCGCCGGCGGGTTCGCGTAGTCGTCGCCCGTCATCTGGACGCCGATCGCGAGCGTCCGCAGCCGCGGATCGTCGAACGACGTGACCCGCAGCGCGCGATCGCGGCGGGAGACGAACACGTAGGTCGAGCGGTAGTACGGGCGCGTCGGCTGCAGCGCCTCGCTCGACGCCGGCACGCCCATCACGAGATCGCACTGGTCGGCGTTCAGCGTGCTGCGGATGAAGCCGCGGCGCTGCGGCATCCAGAAGTACTCGAGCGGCTGGCCGAGATCGCGCGCGACGATCTCCGCGATCCGGTTCTCGAACCCTTCGCCCTTGTCGTTCGAGAACGGCAGGTTGTTCGGATCGGCGCAGACGCGGAGGGCGTGGCGACCCTGAAAGGGTCGCCCTACAGCGTGTAGGGCGACCCTTTCAGGGTCGCCGAACAACAACAACGCGATCAGGAACAGACTAGAACCCGAAGACATACAGTACATCTCCGGGCCCCGTGTACTTCTTGATCTCTTTCATCGTGCCGACGACGCCCAGGCCGGCGTACGGATCGTCGATCGACACATCCGGAAACGCGACGGCGCCCATCCAGCCGCCGATCCCCGAGTAGATCGCGACGTACTGCTTGCCGTCCGGACCGAGATACGTCATCGGGTTGCCGACGATTCCCGATCCGCAGTGGAACTTCCACAGCTCCGTGCCGCTGCGCGCGTCGACCGCCTTGAACCAGCCGTCCATCGTGCCGTAGAACACCACGTCGCCTGCCGTCGCCAGCACGCCGCTGTACACGGGGAACTTCTCGTCCTTCACGCTCCACGTCTTCTGTGCGCGCACCGGATCCCACGCGACGAGCTCGCCCTGATAGCCACCGGGGCCCGGGTACATCCTCACGCTCGCGCCGAGGTACGGCGTGCCCGCGATGTAGTTCGCTTCGACGCCCTCGTAGTCCATGCACGTGTTGTGAGCGGGGATGTAGACGAGGCCGGTGCGCGGCGAGAACGCCGACGGGATCACATCTTTCGCGCCGGTCGACGAAGGACAGATGCCCTTGGTGACGACGCCGTACTTCGTGCGCTTGGTGGAATCCTCGACGGGCGTGCCGCTCTTCAGATCCCAGCTCGTCGCCCAGTTCGTCGGCTCGTAGGTGTTCGCCGACAGCACTTCCCCGGTTTCGCGATCCAGGACGAACACGAACCCCGTGCGCGCGGGATGGATGAGGAGCTTGCGCGGCCGCCCGTTCCAGTCCATGTCGACGAGCATGTTCTCCATGATCTCGTCGTAGTCCCACGCGTCGTGCGCGACGATCTGATACGCCCATCGCAGTTCGCCGCTCTCCGCGTCGCGCGCCATAATCGCGCACGACCACTTGTTGTCGCCGACGCGCATGTCCGGGTTCCACACGCCCGGATTTCCGGTGCCGTAGAAGAAGAGATTCGACGCCGGGTCGTACGAGATCCACCCCCACACGGTCGATCCACCGAGCTTCCACTGGTCGCTCGGCCACGTCGACACGCCGAGATCCTTCCCCTGATCCTTCTGGTAGAACGCCTTGAACGCGGGCCCGATCTTGACGTCCGCGTCGGGTCCCGTGTTGTATGCGCGCCACAGCTCCCTGCCCGTGCCCAGATCCAGCGCCGCGACGTATCCGCGCACGCCCAGCTCGCCGCCGGAGTTGCCGACGATGACCTTGTTCCTGACGACGAGCGGCGCGGCGGTGAACGTCTCGCCGACGTCGATGTTGCCGACTCTCGTGCGCCACACTTCGTGGCCGTCGTTGGCGTCCACGGCGACGACGGTCGCGTCGAGCAGGCTGTAGACGATCTTGCCGTCGGCGTAGTGCGCGCCGCGGTTCACGATGTCGCAGCACGCGATGCCGACCGCGCGCGGATCCGGGTGCGGCTCGTAGGTGAACTTCAGCGCGCCGCCGGTCTTCGTGAGATCGATCGCGAGGAGATTATTCGGGTACGGCGTCACGACGTACATCGTGTTGTCCACGACGAGCGGCTGGCCTTCGTGCCCGTGCGGGATGCCGGTGCTCAGCGTGGTGACGACGCGGAGGTTCTGAACGTTTGTGGTGTCGATCGCGTCGAGCGTGCTGTAGCGCAGGTTGCCGTAGTCGCCGGCCGCCATGCGCCATTCGCCGCGCGGGAGATCGGAAACCAAATGCGTGGTCGGCGGCGCGCCGGCGACGCCGCCGCGCGGCGCCGCTCCGGCGCCGCCTGATTCCGTGTTCCTCCGACAACCGACGGCTGTCGCCATGCCCAGCGACGCGCACGCAATCGTGAATCGCTGCAGCAGAGCTTGTCGTGTCACGCGCCTCGCCTTCGAGGCTCAGCGGAGCAACACGGATGCCACGAAGTGGACGAGAACTGGGGACTACGGGACCGGGGGACTACGGGACTACGCGCGAGCGCCTTTCATCGCGCCGAACACCTGAATGTGGCCTTCGACGACGCGCATGCGCTCCGCCTCATCGGGCTCGAGCGTCCACACGCCGCGCTGCGAGGTGCCCCCCAGCGCGATGCCGTCGCTGCGCGCCATCATGTGGATGCCGAGCGACGCGCCGGGCACCGGCGGCACGCCGCCGTTGGTGTGGTACTGCACCTCCGGCTGCGGGACGAGCACCGTCAGCTGGCCCTTGAGCGGCACGAGCTCCTGATCGCCGAACAGATCGCGCGCGCCGAGGCCGGTGCAGTTCATCACGATCGGCTCGCGCAGCGTCATCAGGTCGCGCGGTGTATCGAATTTTCGCAGCACGATGCGGCCGCCGAACAGGACGAAGTCGCGCATCAGATTGTCGAGGTAGATCGACGGCTCGATCCGGATCTGCGGCGATCTGATGGCGTACTTCGTCGGAAACGGATGCTCGCCCGGGCCGAGCACTTCACGGCCGATGTTGAAGCGCTCCTGCAGGTTCACGCGCTCGCCGCCGCCGCCCTGCTGCGTCTGCAGGTCGTTGGTGAGCGAGTAGTTGTCGAGCCACGATACGCCGAAGTGCGGTCCGGCGAGGAGCTGCAGCTGGCGATACGCGATGTCGGCGGCGCGCAGATACTGCGCGTCCCACTGCTCGGTCCGGCGATCGTTTTCGACGAGGCCGGAGGTCGGCGTGAAGCCGGCGAGCGACATGTTCGACGTGACGTTGGGCGGAATCGCGAGCGCGTAGATCGTGACCTCGTAGCCGCGCCGCTGCAGCTGGCGCGCGCACGTGAGCCCCACCGATCCGCAGCCGATCACGGCGGCCTGCCGCGACGGATGATCCGCGGCGAGCTCCGCGGCCATCAGCCCGGTGCCCCACGCGAGCGACATCCCCGCGCCGCCGTGGCCGTAGTTGTGGACGACGAGCTTGTCATCAAGCTTGTCGGCCTTCAGCACGAAGCCGCTGTCCCGATGCGGCCGCAGCCCCACCGTCGTCCGAATCACGCGATCCCAGGAAGCCTTGACCGGCGCGAGGTTCACCGCCGGCCGCCGTGGCGTGACGTTCGGCGCCGATTTCGGCCCGCACGCACTGACTCCGAAACCGACGGCGGCCATGCTGCCGGCCGTCAGGAATGTCCGTCTCTGCATAGTGTGGTGCCGTGGAGTATAGCGTGGGGATTGGGGATTGGGGCCCTAATCCCCAACCCCCAATCCCCGTCAGCGCGCCGCGGTCGACGGCTGCCGCGCGCGCATGTTCGCCAGCGCGAAGGCCCACTCGTCGGCGAGCTCGGCGATCCGTTTGTCCGTCGGTCGATAGCCGTGCGATCCCTGCGTCTCGATGCGAATGAGCACCGGCCGGCCGCAGCCCTGCGCCGCCTGCAGCGTCGCCGCGAACTTGAAGGAGTGGCTCGGCACGACGCGGTCGTCGTGATCCGCGGTCGTAATGAGCGTCGCGGGATAGCACGTGCCGGCCTTCACGTTGTGCAGCGGCGAGTACTTGAAGAGATACCCGAAGTCCTTCTGATTCTCCGACGATCCGTACTCGGTCGCCCACGCGGCGCCGCCGGTGAATCTGTGATAGCGGAGCATGTCCATCACGCCGACCGCCGGCAGCGCGACGGCGAACAGATCGGGACGCTGCTCCATCACCACGCCGACCAGAAGGCCGCCGTTCGATCCGCCCATGACGGCGAGCGTCTGCGGCGACGCGTATTTCTCGCGCACGAGGTACTCCGCCGCGGCGATGAAGTCGTCGAACACGTTCTGCTTCCTGCCGAACATCCCGGCTTCGTGCCACGACTCGCCGTACTCGCCGCCGCCGCGCATGTTGGCCGTCGCCCACACTCCGCCGCGCTCGAGAAACGCCGGAATCTCCGGACGGAATCGCGGCACCTCGGAGATGTCGAACCCGCCGTACCCGTAAAGCATCGTCGGGTTGGCGCTGTCCTTCCTGAGATCCTTCTTGTGCGTGATGAACAGCGGCACGCGCGTGCCGTCCTTCGACGGCGCGAAAACGCGCTCGGTCGTGTACAGCGCCGGATTGAAGGTGAGCTTCGGCGGCTGGAACGGCGTGCTCGCGGCGGTCGCGAGATCGAACTGGAAGACCGTCGAGGGATAGAGCGGCGACGTGAACGTGTAGAAGATTTCCGGCCGTGCGTAGCGGCCGAACGGACCGCTGACGGTGCCGAGGCCGGGCGTCGCAATGCGTCCGGCGGCCGAGCCATCGAGATGGTAGAACTTCACCTCGCTCGCGACGTCGACGAGCGCGTTCACGGCGAGCGTCCCGGCGACGAGCCGCGCGTTCTCGATCGCGTTCTTCGCCTCGGGGACGATCGCCTTCCAGTTGGCGACCGCGGGCCGATCGATCGGCACGGCGACCACTTTCTTGTTCGGCGCGTCGCGGTCGGTCAAGAGATACAGCATGCCGTTGACGACGCCGAGCGGATCGTAGGCCGCGGTGTGGCCGGGATAGAGCGCTTTCACCGGCGCGTCGAGCTTCGGCGCCAGGGGATCGCCGAGATCCTTCACGAACAGCTCGTTCTTGTTGCTCGTCCCCTTGTTCGTCTGAAAGAACAGGTAGCGGCCCGTCTCGTCGGTGTCGGCGTCGATGAAGAGCATCGGCTCTTCCGGCCGTTCGTAGACGAGCCGATCGGCCGACTGCGGCGTCTCGAGGCGGTGGTAGTAGATCTTCTTGTCGCGCACGGCGTCTTCGAGCGCTTTGCCGGCGCGCGGCTCCGGATAGCGGCCGTAGAAGAATCCCTTGCCGTCTTCGGTCCACGCGATGCCGCTGAACTTCACCCACTTGACGACGTCTCGCAGCTGACGTCCGGTGGCGAGCTCGCGCACGTACACCGTCGACCAGTCCGATCCCCCCTCCGACTGCCCGTACGCGAAATGCTGACCGTCGGGCGCCGGCACGAAATCCGAGAGCGCGATCGATCCGTCCGGCGACAGCGCGTTCGGGTCGAGCGCCACCGTCTCGGTGCCGTTGAGCGTCTCGCGCGTGAAGACCACCGACTGGCGCTGCAGGCCGCTGTTGCGGTTGTAGAACCAATGGCGCCCTTCGTAGCGCGGCGCGGTCACCTTCGGGTAGTTCCACAGCTCGGTGATGCGCGTCTTGATCGCGTCGCGCTGCGCCAGCGCGTCGAGATACTTGAACGTGACGCCGTTCTCGGCATCCACCCACTGCTTTACTTCCGGCGCGTTGAGATCTTCCATCCACCGATATGGATCGGCGACCTTCGTTCCGAAGTAGTCGTCGACGACGGCGCTCTTGCGCGGCGTCGGATAGCGGCCGGACGAGGACTGCGCGGCGAGTGCAGCGCCGCAGACGAGGGCGCAGGCCGCGGACGTGAGCAACCGTGACGTCTTGATCATCATCAGCTCCACGCCTATTGTAGGCGCTCCATGTTCGATGCGATCGTGGTTGGCGTCGGCGGAATGGGAAGCGCCGCAGCGTACCACCTGGCGGCGCGCGGCGCCGCGGTCCTTGCGCTCGAGCAGTTCGACATCCCCAACGATCTCGGATCCTCGCACGGCCTGAGCCGCATCATCCGCCTCGCGTACTGGGAGCACCCGGCGTATGTCGCGCTCGTTCGCCGCGCCTACGGTCTCTGGCGCGCGCTCGAAGCGAACGCGGGCGAGCCGCTGCTCGTCGTCACCGGATCCATCGACGCGGGACCGTCTGGCGGCCGCAACGTCGACGGCGCGCGCGCGGCGTGTCGAGCGCACGATCTCCCGCACGACGAGCTCGACTCCGCCGCGCTGACCGCGCGATTTCCCGGCTACCGCCTGCCGCCAGACGTCGTCGCGATCTTTCAACCCGACGGTGGCTTTCTCAAACCGGAAGCCTGCGTTGCCGCGCACGCGTCGCTCGCCCGGGATCACGGCGCCGTCGTTCGCACGCACGTCCGCGTCGTCGGCTGGGAAAGCGAAGGGGGCTTCGTGCGCGTGCGGACGAGCGACGGCGAGCACACCGCGAAGACGCTCGTGCTCACCGCCGGCGCGTGGACCGGATCGATCCTGCCGCCGCTCGCGCGCGCCCTCGCGCCGGAGCGCCAGGTGATGCTGTGGACCGAGCCGCTGCGGCCGGAGCGGTTCGCCGTCGGCGCGTTTCCTGTTTTCTACATCGACGTACCCGCCGGCCCGTTCTACGGCTTTCCGTCGGACGGACGCGCGGGGTTCAAGATCGGCCGCTACCACCATCGCGGCGAGCGTGTCGATCCCGACGCGATGGATCGCGCGTGCCATCCCGAGGACGAGCGCGTGCTGCGCGAAGGCGTCCGCCGCTACTTTCCGGACGCGAACGGACCAACGCTCGCGATGAAGACGTGCCTCTTCACCAATTCGCCGGACGAGCACTTCGTCATCGATCGCGCGCCGTGCGCCGCGCCGGTGCTCGTCGCCGCCGGCTTCTCGGGCCACGGGTTCAAGTTCTGCAGCGTGGTCGGCGAGATCCTCGCCGATCTCACGCTCGACGGCGGCACGCGGCACGACATCTCGCTCTTCTCGGCGGCGCGCCTGCCTCCGGCCGTCACCTAGACCACGCCGGCGCACGTTGCGCGCAATCTCCGACGATGCTAGCGTCGTCGTCCGCGTTCGGCATGTGGTTCGCAGTCGTGCGTCGGCGCGGAGCCGGCGCGTAGGTTCGAAGCGGCTCCAGGACGGGATGCCGCATGCAGCCGCAAAAGCTTGAACGACGGGTAGAAAGGCTCGAACAGCGCGTGACGCGTCTCGAGGAATTACCGGGTCGAATCGACGGACTCGAATCGCAAATTGTGCAACTCCGCACGGAGATGCACGGTGGATTCTCTGCGATCCGCGAGCAGATGCAGGCGGGCGACGAGGGGATCCGCGAGGAGATGCGCGCGGGCCACGAGGCGATCCGCGAGGAGATGCGCGCGGGCCACGAGGCGATCCGCGCGGAGATGCACGCCGGCGACGAGGCGATCCGCGAGGAGATGCGCGCGGGCCACGAGGCGATCCGCGAGGAGATGCGCGCGGGCCACGAGGCGATCCGCGAGGAGATGCGCGCGGGCTACGAGGCGATCCGCGAGGAGATGCACGCGGGCGACGAAGGCATCCGACGAGAAATGCGCGAGTCGTTCGGCGCATTGACGGGCGAGATGGGCAGGCTGCACGAAGAGTTGAAATCGCAGATGCTCATGCTGCACGAGGATACGAACGCGAAATTCGCCCTGTTCAGGGAGGCATTCCCGACCGACGCGGCGCCGACCGACACCACGCCGAGGGGCCGCCGCAGGCGCCGCTGACTTATACTCGGCGCGTGCGCGCGCTGCGCCTTCGCGTCCTGCTGCTCCTGCTCCTCGCGCCGGCGGTGCTGGCGGCCAATGGCATCCCGACGCCGGAGTCGGTCTTCGGCTTCCAGCCAGGCGCCGATTACAAGCTCGCCACCTACGATCAATCGCTCGATTACTTCCGGAAGGTCGACGCCGCCAGCAAGAACGTGAAGCTGATGGAGGCGGGCACCACGAGCCAGGGCCGCCCGATGTACTTCGCGCTCGTCTCGACGCCCGAGAACCTCGGCAGGATCGATCACTACCGCGAGATCGCCAGGCGCCTCGCGCACCCGCAGGGTTTGACCGACGCCGAGGCGCACAGGCTGGCGCGCGAGGGCAAGGCGTTCGTCCACATCGACGGCGGCCTGCACTCGACCGAGGTCGCCGGCTGGTCGCACACGCCGCAGCTGCTCTTCGACCTCGTGAGCCGCGCGAACGAGCCAGACGTGAAAGCGATTCTCGAGAACGTCGTCCTCTTCCTGTGGCCGACGATCAACCCCGACGGCCAGCAGATGGTCGCCGAGTGGTACATGCGGAACGTCGGCACGCCGTACGAGCTCTCCGCGCTTCCGCGGCTCTATCAGGAGTACGTCGGCCACGACAACAACCGCGACGCGTACATGCTCAACATGATCGAGTCGCGCGTGCTCGAGCACACGTGGCGGCAGTGGGAGCCGCAGATCATCTACGTGCACCATCAGTCGGGGCCGTTTCCGACGCGCATCTGGCTGCCGCCGTTCTCGGAGCCCGTCGGCGTCGACGCGCCGTTCCTCATGTCGCGCGAGGTGAACATGATCGGGATGGCGATCGCGAAGGGCCTCGAGGAGCACGGCCAGGTCGGCGCGACGCACATGGGCACGGCGTTCGACGCGTGGTATCCCGGCTACGTCGACTACGCGCCGAACTTCAAGAACATCGCCGCCTTCTGGACCGAGACGGCGCTCTTTCAGTACGCGACGCCCCACGACTACACGCTCGCCGACTTCCCGCAGAACATGCGCGACCTCAGGCCGCAGAGCCTCTACTCGAGCCCGTGGCAGCCGGGGCGGTGGCGTCTGCGCGACGCGGTGGAGTACATGGAAACAGCGTCGCTCGCCGTCCTCGAGTACGCGGCGAAGTACAAGGAGTCGCTGCTGTACGACCGCTATCAAGCGGGCCGCGATCAGATCGCTCTCGGCCGCAAGCAGGCGCCGTATGCGTACGTGATTCCGCAGCAGCAGCGGGATCCGGTCGCCGCCGTCGAGCTCCTGCGCCGGATCGCATTCGGCGGAATTCGCGTATCGACGCTCACGGCGGAGGCGACGATCGACGGCGAAATGTTTCCCGCGGGCACGTGGGTGATCGCGACCGATCAGGAATTCGCCGCGATCGCGCGCGAGATCCTCGACGTGCAGCGTTACCCGGATCTGCGCCAGTACCCCGGCGGTCCGCCGGAGCGGCCCTACGACGCGGCCGGCTGGACGCTGCCGCTGCAGATGGGTGTCCGCGTGCTCGCCTCGACGACGCCGCTCGACGACGACGCGCGCGCGAAGCTGAAGCCGATCGGCGCGATAGCGGAGCCGAAGATGAAGCCGACGCCGTACGAGCCGGCGCCGCGCGCCGACGCGGCGGCCTTCGACAGCGTCCCCGGGCTTGGCTTCAACAGCGATTCCGCCGCAGCCGCCATCCTCCCGCCCGAAGGACGCATCACCGGGTCGGGCGACGTGCTCGTCCTCGACCCGGCGCAGAACAACACGTTCAGAGCGATCAATCGCGCCTGGCAGCAGGGGGCGACCGTGCAGGCGAGCGCCGGCGCGGACGGCGCGCCGATCCGCTACACCGTGCGCGGGATCTCCGCGAGCGCGCAGGAGGAGATCGTCCGCTCGCTCGCGCTGCAGGCGGAGCGGACGCCGTCGGCGCCGGGCCGCGCGATCCGCAAGCCGCGGATTGGATTGTTCCAGCCGTGGATCGGCAGCATGGACGAAGGCTGGTCGCGGTGGGTGCTCGAGCAGTTCGGCTTTTCCTTCGTCGGCGTGCACCCGGAGGATTTCGCATCGCCGCTCGCCGATCGCATCGACGTGCTCATCATCGCCGACGACGCGCGCGTCCCGATCGCGGGCGCGCCGGCGGGCGGCCGCGGCGGCGGCGCGCTGCGCCCGGAGTACGCCTATCAGCTGACGCCGCAGGATCTGCAGCGTCTCGATCAGTTCGTACGCGGCGGCGGCACGCTCGTCTGCCTGAGCAACGCCAGCGCCTTCGCGATCCAGCAGCTGAAGCTGCCGGTGCGAAACGTCGTCGCCGGCCTGCGCGCGGACGAATTCTTCCTGCGCGGGTCCGTCGTCGAAGTGTCGACCGATCCGTCGCACCCCGTGATGGCGGGGATGCCGGCGAAGGCGGCGGTGTTCGTCGACGGCAGCCCGGTCTTCGAGCCGCAGCCAGGATTCACCGGCACGGTGATCGCGCGGTATCAGGAATCAGGATCGCCGCTCTTGTCGGGATACTTGATCGGCGAGGACTACCTGCACGGGAAGGCGGCGGCGCTCGACGTGCCGCTCGGCGACGGGCACGTCGTGCTGATCGGATTCCGCCCCGAATGGCGAGGACAGCCATTCGGGACGTTTCGAGTGTTGTTCAACGCGGCGTTGTTCGCCCGGTAAGGAATGGCGTCTCGACTACTTCAACAGCTGATCGACGAACCAGACGACGCGATCCGGTGAGTCGCCGAACAGGTCGAAGCCGTTGACCTGGTAGCGCACGACGCCGCTCTTGTC